>ENA-UOOI01003683-UOOI01003683.1-fermentation-metagenome-genome-assembly--contig:-NODE-3683-length-11163-cov-3.152323_pt1 | contig 11163 bp, 9 predicted proteins | sample MGYA00245779_ERZ724027 | MGnify/ENA primary metagenome ERZ724027 (study PRJEB28704, sample SAMN03018318) | fermentation metagenome | biome: anthropogenic terrestrial biome; feature: soil; material... | reverse complement strand
CCGCGGAGCTTGCTTCCGACGACGAATTTGAACAGCCGAACATCGTGCAGCCTAACATCAGTGCAGATAACGCGGCGGCTACAAATTTCTTCATATTCTCTTCCTCCAATAAAATAATTTAAAGTGTCAGCATAAATATCTTGTTATTTTGAACAAAATTATTTAAAAACCAACTCTTTATTGGTCAATTATAATATTTCTTTTGTGTAAAATCCATATAAAATTCTTCACACTTACATTGAATTTCTTCACTTTATTCGTATTTTACATAAAGCATTCGCAGGCGGCATTTTACGGTTTTAAAAGACCGCCCCACCAAAAAACGGGATGTATAGGCCGTAACATTAAAGGCCGTACATCCCGCAGGTTAGAATTTTGCGGATCAGGTTACCCCAATTATTTGACATTGGGCAAAAAAAATACCGCCGGCTAAGGCGGTATTTTTAAAAAGGAAGGAGAATTATGAAAGGTAATATATAAAACCCCGTTTGGGGCACTTGCTGTTTGTCTGCCGGCCCGTGGTCCGGTATTCCGTCCACACCTCAGCCCGGCATTTTTTTAAATTTTGTTATTTCCGTTTAAACTGTTATAATAATAACGAAATAATATGTACGCACTGTTAACCGACTTTAAAGATTTTTTGCAATTTACGTTAATAATACATAAATAAGATAAATTATTAACCGGGTATGCAATGGGCAAAAAACGATTTGGAATTCTTTAGTCTATTACATAGTTTATTATTCCTTGTCTTTTATCAGCGTAAGAGAAAAAATAAACGCCGCTGCAATGATGGCCGCAGCAACGGTAACGGAACTGCTGAATCCGGCATACAGCGCATTTATCTGTACGGAAGAATCCGCTGCCGCGGCTGACGACAGGCAGCGCGCCCGTCCTGCGGACATAAGGCCGACAAAAAGAGGCGTCCCAAGCGCTGAACCCAGCTGGATAAATGTGTTTACAATAGCTACACCGTCTGCCTGCAGCTCAGCGGGGAGCTGCCGCAGCGCGTTGGACTGGTCAGGTGACCACGCCAGTGAAATGCCAAAATAGATCAGCGTATTAACACACGCAATCACAGCAACAGGCGTGGACGGCTGAACCCGTGACATCGCGATAAGTGAAACACACATAATAATAAGTCCTGTTGGAATCAGTACCTTACCGCCGATGCGGTCGTACAGTTTGCCGGAAACCACCGTCATAACGCTGCATACCAATACAGCCGGCAGCAAAGTAAGCGCCGACGTCAGCGAGGACATTCCTCGTCCGCCTTCAAACAGCATTGGAAGCAGGATATTTAATGAAAACTGCACCATCTGCATAACTATGACGAGAATAGCTCCCAAAGTGAAATACGGCTTTTTAAATGCCCCCATATCCAGCATTGGCTGCGGAAGCTTTAACTGGCGTACGGCAAACCAGCCCAAAGCCGCAATCCCCGCCGCGAAAATTAGGACGGACACAAGCGCGCCGACGCCTGAGCCAACGGTACTCATGCCATATACAATAAGCGCGAATCCGGAGGATGAGAGAAAGATGGAACGCGCGTCTATCTTAGGCTTCGTGATTTCAATGGTGCTGCCCATGGCAAGCAGGCCGCCTATTACGCAGATCGCTGCCAGCGGAATCAGTATGATGAACAGTGCGCGCCAGCTGAAAAACTGCAGCACCAGCCCTGACACGATCGGCCCTGCCGACGGCCCGACAAGAATTACGCAGGTGCAGATGCCCATGACAACCCCTTGTTTTTCACGGGGATAGATTGCCAGCGCCGTATTAATCATAATCGGGGCCAAAAGTCCTGTCCCCACGGCCTGTACCATGCGCCCAGACAAAAGGACAGGAAAACTGCCCGAAAGAGATGCAATAACGGTGCCAGCCAAAAAAAATCCCATGGCTCCTGTATAAATCTGCTTTGTGGTAAAGGTATGCAGCAGAAATGCGGACGTGGGTACCATGATGGCCACTATCAGCACATAACCGGTAGACAGCCACTGTACAGTGGTGGCCGAGACCCGCATTTCCTCCATAAGGGTGGAAAGTGCCACGTTAAGTATGGTTTCGTTAAACAGTGAAAGAAAGCCGCCGAATAATAATAGGGCCATAACGGCTTTTAAATGGGCGGGTTTTGAAGCGGTTTGCATTTTTAGTATCCTCCTGTTAATTAGACCGGTCTATATATTTATACTATACTGTAACAATGCGCCTTTTCATACGCCGCTATCCCGACGCAGCAAAAGCGGAAGCTGGTGCAAAACTGTTTCTAAAGGCTTTACGTCCCGTGCGGTCAGTGACAGCGTGATTGCCCCTTCGATCATGGACTGGAGCACGGTTCCAAGTTCGGCCGAACGTTCATATGAAAAGCCGCTGTCTAAAAGTTTTTGCGCATAAATGGAAGACATTTTTTCAAAGGAACGTGCGCAGGCTTCCCGCAGGGTATCGCTGGTTTGGCATGTCTCCAGTGCGAGCATACTAAGGGACATGGTTTGCAGTCTGCCGTCATCTTTCAGAGCGGTAATCATGTCGCTTATGACTTTCGATACGGCGCAGACCGGGTCGCTGTCGCTGTTCAGACCGGTCAAGACGTTTGCCTGCATTGTTTTGGACGTTAAATCAACGGCGGCCAGCGCAAGTTCCTCTTTTCCATTTGGAAAATAATAATAGAGGGAACCTTTTGGGGCACCGCTTTCCCTAAGAATCTCATTCAGCCCCGTCGCCGTATATCCCTTCAGCTGAAAAAGTTTGGAGGCTGCCGCTACAATTTTTTCGCGGGAATCAGTTTTAGAATTCATGCCTGTCACCTCATCAAAATTATAACAACCAGTCTATATATTATATGAAGCTTTTTAGCATATGTCAAGAATGCGCCCTAATTGGCACATAGCTTTTACAGAATTTCCGGATATAAGTCTGCCCTTTACTGATAATTTTTAAAATCTTAGGCAATTAACCTTGCAGCCTTCATCCACAGCCATAATCAAAAAAATATGTTGACATGCCGTGCTAATGGTGCTATTATATTAGAGCACCGCAAAGACAGGTGTTAACGCAACAATTTAATATCGCGGAGTGGAGCAGTCCGGTAGCTCGTCGGGCTCATAACCCGAAGGTCGTAGGTTCAAATCCTGCCTCCGCAACCAAATATTTAATTATGCCACAAGTCTATTTCTTTATGAAATAGACTTGTGGCATAATTATAATAAAAAGATATATGAAGGGCGGTCATGGACATCGTGCGGGGGACCGTGCTCTGGCCGTATATCTTTATTATATACCTTGCTTTAGCCCTGGATGTGGCAAGCATAGGAGGCATTTGGAAAATGAGAAAGTATGGTTCCACAATAAAGCTTGATGAAATCAATTCCATTCTCAAGGCTGTTTTACATATATATTAAATATCATTATGTTTATGCCATTAGGTTTCCTATGGCCCCGTATATGGGATTTATACAGGAGTTTTAAACGGATCATTTTACGGGAACGGGGGTTGTCCATATTGGTCGAGTTTGGTCAGCTTTTCAACCGTAGAAAAACAAATATAGATGATTTGTTGACAAACACTTTAGGCGCGGCGATAGGATACGGCGCGTCTTTAACATCGGGAAAGATAAGCAAACATAGATTTGAAGTTACTGGCAGTGTCATAAAAAATGAAGCTTTTAGCTATATGGGATTAGCTGTTTTAGGTAGGTTTTCCCTATATAATTGGAAATTCTTTGTCAAGATTTTTTTAGCCATCTATGGCGGGAAACCCTATTTGTGCGCATAAAATATTTTTTGAGTATCCATATGCACCCTGCCCGCTGCTGAAATCGGTCTGCTATTTGCGGCCTATAGTGGTTTAAAGAAACCCGGCAAAAAAAGTGGCTTGAACACGTTTGTCTGTCAGTCTCAGGCGGAAACGGAACTTCTAAAAATATTATTTTTTCTCGTTTATCAAGCGCCAAAGGGTTGTACGGCTGATTCCAAGGCTTTTCGCAGCTTTGCTGTGGTTGCCGTTTTGTGTCTCAAGTACCATGAAAGCAATTTCTCTATTGATCTGGCTTAAAGTAAGAGACAGATCCAGCGAGTTAACGGAATCCTTGGTTGAGGCGGGAGTGATTGCCAACTCTTTGTGTAAGGCTATTCTTACATTGTCGGCGTCAATATAGGAGCCGTTGGCTGTAGTAACGAGGCCATTCATCACCCGGCTGAATTGTGTGTAGTTATATGGCCAGGAAAAATTGCGCAGCATTTGCAGCGCGTCAGGAGAGAACCCCAAAATTTGTTTTTTTCTGTTCCCGTTTGACCGGTTTAGGTACAAGTTGGCAATAGAATCGATCCGGGATGGATCGTTCCTTAACGGAGGCAAGGTAATCAGAAAAAGGTTTAGCTGATTAATAAACACCATAGAGTTTGAATCAAAGTTCCTTTGGGAATTGCTGATGCAGGAAATCATCACCCTGTTCCGTTTACAGATATCCATGTCCGCGGTGGCTGTCCAAAGCTGCTTCTGCCGCTCCTGACTTAAAGTATTGATATTCTTGAAAAAAACGGTATTCCCCTCGCCGCACAGCGGGGAGTTATGATGGTTCATCAGGTAATCCCAGACTTTGTCATTCAATAAACCGCAGTCGATTTGAATAAACGGTTGATTTTTCAGAGAGCTGCGCAAATAAATTACTTTCGCGATTTCCTCTTTACCGGTACCTTGTTCACCCGCAATCATTACAGGGCACAGGCTTTGGTTCACCTGATCAATGGTATTTTTCAATGGTGCAAAGGAATTCGTTACGCTGTAAAAGCTTTCGAAATACTCTTTTTCCACTTCTTTATAATTACTGTAAGAGATACCACATTTGTTCCCTGACAAAGGAGCTTTACTTACCGAAAAGTAGAATGCCACATATTCGATCTCCCCGGAAAAAAAGCGCTGTGCCTGAATGGAGTAAACCATATTGTTCTGCCGGTATAACAAATGCCTCTTCTCGTTTGTCGAGACGCTGCCGATTTCGCTATGCAGGAGCTCCAAAATTTTGGTATCGTTATCTGACACCGTGGAAAAGAACAGTTTCCCATCGCCTGTAAAAACTACGGTTTGAATTGCTCTTCCACGGATCAGGAACCTTAAAAAATGATTTTCGTCTCTTAGTGCACTGTTGTTGCGGCAATACTGAACCGCCGTTTCAAGAGCGGCACGGATACTCTCCATCCCAGAAGTAATCAGAAACGCATCCATCCCAAGCGTTTGAGCGGTCGTATAAGTAATCATGTCACAGAGCACCGCGTGATAGCCGCTGCTCATTAAATGCTTCAGGACGATAAGCGCCTCATCGGCGGAATTGATGGGATACACATCCATGGTATATGGCAAAACCTCTTTTAAAAACAGACTTTGCTCCGTTATGGCAGAAAATCCTACTATGGCGACTTTTTTCGTATCGGCGCCCGATAACTTCAGAGTACGCAAAATATCATAAGCTGATGTGTTGATTTCAATGACCGGCAGCGACACGCTTTGCCGGAGCAATTTAGCTGTGCCGCCTCGTGAAATGATCACATCATAGTTTTCGTGGAAGTTGCTTTGTGCGATTTCCACGCCTTTTTTTAGATCGCCAACCAAAATGGTCAGGTCTATATTTTCATATTCTTCCGCAAGTTTGGAAAGCAGAGGCTTCATGCCTTCATACGGCACAATCCCCAATACACGTATCTTCGCGGACATTTTTTCAGCTCCTCACAAATATGTTCATAATTGAAACAAGGTATATTTTATATTATAGCATACAATTATAAATATATGATTTCAGAAAATAATATTGTAAATTATCACAAATATCGTATTTTATATTTTTAATTCAGTTGCATATATGAACAAATTTGAAGACCATTTTTGTTCCTGTTCCCGGAATTCTAAGATATAATGTTGCTATCACATAAGAGGCCCTCATTAAAAGCGAGGCAGCAAAATAAAAAAATAAACTAAGAAAAGGTCAAATCACATGATTAAACTGCTGATAATCTCGGATGATTTCACGGGCGCGCTCGATACAAGCGTACAGTTAGCCATGAACGGCGCAACGACCTATGTCACGGTGGATCCCCGTCTTGACGCCGCAAAAATAAATTCCGATGTCGAGGTATTGGTGATTGATGCGGAAACCCGCCATTTGAAACCGGAAGAAGCCTATCAGATTGTATACTCCATTATAAAAGCAGCTCAAAAAATCAGCATCCCTTACATTTACAAAAAGACGGATTCCGCTTTGCGCGGGAATATCGGTTCCGAGCTTACCGCAGCCCTTGAGGCAAGCGGAGCCAAACATATTCATTTTATTCCGGCATTTCCCCAGATGGGCCGCACTACGGTAGACGGGATCCATTATGTAAACGGGGTTCCCATTGCGGAAAGCGTTTTCGGAAGTGATCACTTTGAGCCGGTCTGCTATTCCAGCGTTTCGGAGATTATTGCTTCACAGTCTTCCATTGAAACGCACATTATAGGGCGGGAAAAAAATGGACGTGGCGTACCCGCCAAGGGCATCCTGGTACACGATGCGATTTCCGATCAGGATTTTGAAAATATTGCGGCGGAACTGATGGAAACGAACGATCTGCATCTGATCGCCGGCTGTGCGGGGTTTGCCTGCATTTTGCCGCGGATTCTCCATTTGAACGGGGAACAGCCTCAGATGCCGGAATTGAACCCCCGGATGTTTATCGTATGCGGGAGTATTAATCCGATTTCCGTCGCCCAATGCGAATATGCGGAAAGCAAGGGCGCCCGGCGTTTTCGTCTTACACCCGGACAGAAGCTGAGTCCCAAATGGACCCAAACTAGAGACTCTGAATCTCTGGTTCAGGAAATTCTGAATTCCTGCCAAAATCATCCGGTTGTCATTCTTGATACCAATGGTGCGGGAGACCCTGAAAGAACCGATTCCTATGCCGCCTGGCACGGATTTTCGCCCGAGCAAACCCGCATGAATATCGTCGCATCAATGGGGCATCTTACGGAGCGTCTCATCGACATCGGGCTTGACAGTACCATATTAATCATGGGCGGCGATCTGCTTTTTCAGTTTATCAAGCAGGCCGGCATGAAAGCAATCGCGCCTGTATGCGAACTGAAGCGCGGGATCGTGCTTTCTCAGGTTACCTATAAAGGAAAGAAGCGGAATATTATTTCGAAATCCGGCGGTTTCGGAGATAAGGCACTGTTCATGGATTTATCTGAAATGCTGGAAAAATTAAGCGGAAGCAAGTAATGGCAAGATGCTCAAAAGATATGAATCTCAAAGCGCCCCGTGCCGTTTTCAGCGGCGAAAGCTTTCTGGAAAACATCGTGGCAACTTAAAAATTTTCAAGGAGGACAATAACATGCAATACGCAAAGCTACCTGGCCTGACCTGGGACGGCACCGTCTATTGCAATGATGATATGGGAATTTTAGAGGCGCTGCTGCCTACCGGTGGATATCCCACCGCCCATGCCCCGTCCATGCTGGAGCTGCCCAACGGCGACCTGCTGTGCTGCTGGTTTGCCGGCACCTATGAGGGCAGCACTGATACCCACATCATATGCTCCATCCTGCCTAAGAATGGTCCGGCCTGGCTGCCGCCGGTCGATATCTCCGGCGATCCCGACCGCAATGAGCAGAACCCCTCCCTGTTCTACGGCCCCGATCATGCCGTCTGGGCCATGTACACCGCCCAACTTGGCCGTCGGGAGGGCAAAGACAACATGCAGTACACCGCCGTGGTTCGCTGCCAAAAGAGTACCGACGGCGGTAGAACCTGGGGCCACTATGAGACTTTTTTCCCGGAGGAGGGTACCTTCTGCCGCCAGCCGATTCAGGTCCTGTCAAACGGGCGCTGGATTTTTTCCAACTGGCTGTGCACCGATTCGGCGGACGGGCTATCCGGTGATCCCACTGCCTTCCGCATCTCGGACGATGAGGGCAAAACCTGGCGGACAGTCATGATGCCCAAGAGCAATGGTCATGTTCACGCTAACGTGATAGAACTGGGAGGCGGTCATTTGGTTGCCTTTATGCGTAACCGAGAGGCTTACCGCATCCACTGCAGCGAGTCCCTTGACTGGGGCGAAACCTGGAGCGAGCCGGCGCCGACCCCGCTGCCCAACAACAATTCCAGCATCAGCGCACTGCGGCTGCAGAGCGGGCGCATCGCCATCGCCTACAACCCTACCTGCACGCCGGACCCCCATCCCGGCAAAGCTGCCTGGCCCGGCCTGCGCTGCCCCGTAGCGGTTTCCCTTTCAGAGGACGGCGGTCTGACCTTCCCAGTCATCCGATGGATGGAGCGCGGCGAAGGTTTTATGGGGGAAGAGAACCGCACCAACAACAGACAGTATGAATACCCATACCTGATGCAGAGCCGTGACGGCATGCTGCACCTGGCATATGCCGCCCGCACCCGTCAGGGAATTAAATACCTGCGTTTCAGCGAGCAGGATGTGCTGGGCCAAAAGCGTGAGCGCGTGGGACTATACAATCCCACCGCCGCCCAAAGCCGCTGAGCGCATCACACTGACAAGGAGGATTTTGTTATGCTTAACACCTACAATCTGAAAATGCCCCACGCCGTCTATGGCGGCGAAAATGCCATAGACAACATCACCGCCATTTTGAAAGCAAATGATGTGAAACGCGTGGCAATGTTTACCGACAAAGGCATCGAGGGCGCGGGCTTGTTCGCCCTGCCCGAAGCCGCCGTCAAGGCCGCCGGCGCCGACTATTACGTGCTCGACGATCTGCCGGCCGAGCCAAGCTACGAGGCTGTGCAAAAGCTGGTCGATCAGTTCAAGGCCAGCGGCGCCGATATGATCGTGGCCTGCGGCGGCGGCAGCGTGATGGATGCCGCCAAGCTCTCGAGCGTACTGGTCACCGACGAATACGGCGTGAAGGAGTTGCTCGACGAACCAGGCCGCGCTAAAAAGTGCGTGCCAATCATCCTGATCCCCACCACAGCCGGCACCGGCGCCGAGGTCACCCCAAACGCTATTGTGGCCGTACCCGAAAGGCAGCTCAAGGTCGGCATTGTGAACGAGAACATGATTGCGGATTACGTCGTTTTGGACGCCCGCATGATCAAAAATCTGCCCCGCAAAATCGCCGCCTCCACCGGTCTCGACTCGCTGGCCCACTGCATCGAGTGCTTTACCAGCAACAAAGCCAACCCCTTTAGCGACCTGTACGCATTGGAGGGGCTTGACCTCATCCTGAACAATATCGAAAAGGCCTGCGACGATCCCGCTGCCATGGCCGAAAAGAACTGCATGCAGATCGCCGCATACTACGGCGGGCTTGCCATCACGGCATCCGGTACCACGGCGGTGCACGCGCTGAGCTATCCCCTGGGCGGTAAGTACCACATTGCGCACGGCGTTTCCAACGCGATCCTGCTTGCGCCTGTCATGCGCTTTAACGAACCTGCCTGCCGGGAGCGCCTTGCTGCCGCCTATGACCGCTGCTGCCATGACGACGCCAAGGCCTGCCGAACACCTGCGGAAAAATCCGCCTGGATCATCGCCAAACTTGAAGAAATCGTCAAGCACCTCGATATTCCCACCAGCCTAAAGGAATTCGGCGTGCCCGAGTCCGACCTGGATGGTCTGGTTGAGGCCGGCATGCAGGTACAGCGCTTGCTTGTCAACAACCCCCGCCCCGTCACACCAGGGGATGCCCGCAAACTTTATCTAGAAATATTTTAAAAATAGAAGGAGCTGTAACCATGAAATCAGTTGAAATCAAAGGCATTATCCCGCCGATTCTGACCCCCATGCACGATGATGAGACCGTCAATGTGGCTGAGCTGCGCCGCCAGGTCGACCGCATGATCGAAAACGGCTGCCATGCGCTGTTTCCGTTCGGCACTAACGGCGAAGGCTACATCCTGACCGCTAAGGAAAAAAAGCTCGTGCTCGAAACCGTTATCGAGCAGTGCAACGGCCGCGTGCCCGTTTACGCCGGCACCGGCTGCATCTCAACCAAAGAGACCATCGAGCAGAGCAAGATGGCCCAGGCCGCCGGTGCGGATGTGCTTTCCATCATCACGCCGAGTTTTGCCGCCGCCAGCCAGAACGAGCTGTATGTGCATTACAAGGCCGTGGCCGAGGCGGTCGATATGCCCATCGTGCTTTACAACATCCCTGCCCGCACCGGCAACGCTCTGGCCCCCGCCACCGTGGCAAAGCTCGCCAAGATCGACAACATTGTCGGTGCAAAGGATTCCAGCGGCAACTTTACCAATATTCTCGGCTATATTGATGCCGGTAAAGCTAAGGAAAACGGTTCCTTCCACACCCTTTCAGGCAACGACCAGCTGATCGTTTGGACGCTTCTGGCCGGCGGCGCCGGCGGTATTGCCGGCTGCGCCAATGTATACCCTCACACCATGGCCTCCATTTACGACCTGTTCACGGCCGGCAAGATTGAGGAAGCCAAGGCTGCCAACGCCAGCATTCAGTCCTTCCGCGCCTGCTTCAAATATGGCAACCCCAACACCATCGTCAAGACCGCCACCCGCCTGCTCGGCTACGATGTCGGTCCCTGCCGCGCGCCGTTCAACCAAGTGCCGGAAGAAGGCATCAAGGCTCTGAAGAAGGTTCTGGCTGAAAATGCCGCCAAGGGCATGCACTAAGGAGGTCTTTCCCATGAATGGAAAACCCATTATCGGCATCACCATGGGCGATCCCGCCGGCAACGGTCCCGAAATCACCGTCAAGGCTTTGGCCCATCCCGATGTGTATGACCGCTGCCGCCCCATTGTGGTCGGCGACGCCAAGATGCTTGAGCAGGCCGTCCGCTTTGTCGGACGCGGTGATATAGCCATCCACCGCTGCGCCGCGGTGTCCGACGCCAAATTCTCTGCCGGCACCATTGACGTGCTACATCTCGAACTCATCCCCGACGCCGAGGCTTTCCCCATCGGGCAGGTCAGCGTCGAGGGCGGCAACGCGGCCTTTCAGTGCGTAAAAAAGGTGATCAAGCTGGCTTTGGCCGGTGAGGTGGACGCCACCTGCACCAACGCCCTGAACAAAGAGGCCATGAACAAGGCGCTCGAATACTATCACGGCGAAAGATCCGACGGCTACACCCACTTTGACGGTCACACCGAGATCTACGCCGCCTACACCCACACCAAAAAGTATACGATG
>ENA-UOOI01003682-UOOI01003682.1-fermentation-metagenome-genome-assembly--contig:-NODE-3682-length-11172-cov-35.358190_pt1 | contig 11172 bp, 12 predicted proteins | sample MGYA00245779_ERZ724027 | MGnify/ENA primary metagenome ERZ724027 (study PRJEB28704, sample SAMN03018318) | fermentation metagenome | biome: anthropogenic terrestrial biome; feature: soil... | reverse complement strand
ACAAAAAAGTCGTCGCGAACAATAAAAGTTCGCGACGACTTGGTGGAGGGAGATGGATTCGAACCATCGAAGTCACCAGACAACAGATTTACAGTCTGCCCCCTTTAGCCACTCGGGAATCCCTCCATGATTATAGCCACAGTAATAGTAGTATAATATATGCCATATCTCTTTTCAATGTTTAAATAGCATCATTAGAGCTTTAATTCTTGCAGCAGAATCGATTTTCTCTGCTAATCTCAACTAGCAGCAAAAAAACTATATCATTGAATCACATAATCTTTAAAGTCCTTTGCTTATTTATCCATATACTCAAGATTTACTTTTATGTTATAATCTTTAAAAATATAGCCTGTATACTCATCGTCATTTTCATCATATTCAACATACTGCCCCGGTATTGTGTAGACCCTGTTATCCAAATATATCATTGTTGATACTGATACAGATGTTATCAGTATTGCTAAAATTGAACAATATATTTTTTTCATACTATGTACTCCTCCTTGTTTTTCTGAGATTATTATGGTTATCAATATATACTTTTATTCAGTCAAACATAAAATTGAGTAATTAATGGATTATGGAGTTTATATAAATATATAAGAGTTCCTATTAAACATGAAACTTGCGAAAGTACCAAAACTAGGCTGCTGATTTTACAGCTTATATATTTCAGGAGGTGTATGTATTGGAGAACAGATACGAGCAGAACGAACTAGGTATAAGAGTCCCATATTCGGATAAGGATGCGGTTTATTCTTTAAGCAAATATATAAACAAATTCCTAAACCATAATACTATAGTTGTTTGTATTGGTACTGACAAGTGCATAGGGGACTGCCTTGGCCCTCTCGTTGGCACCTTTCTTAAAAAAAGCAATTTTCCATATCCTGTAGTCGGTACGCTTGACGAGCCTGCACACGCCGTAAATCTTGATTCCATAATAAAACATATCGATGCAAAATATAAGAATCCATTTATAATAGCGGTCGATGCATGCCTGGGCCATAGCGATTATATAGGCGATATACAAATAAAATTGGGACCTGTACGTCCCGGAAAAGGTGTTGGAAAAGCGCTTCCATATATAGGGGATATATCGATCATAGGCGTCGTGGATTCGGTCGATGCATCCGATATATTCTCAATCAGAACCATAAGGCTGAACCTCATAATGAATATGGCCGAAGTGATATATTCCGCACTTTTAGAAGCCGCTAAATAAAAATCATGCTCTTGCAAAATCTTTGCTTACCCAAAGCATCAATCTAGTTTGCCTTATTGAACTTCACTTCATGTATAATAAATAAGCAGTTAGGATGATCCCCACCCTAGCTGCTTTTCATTATTCCACATTTTGTATGAATGATAATGTATCTCCATATAAATCCATGTTTTCCAATACTTTTCCTGTTCCTAGTACAACACAGCACACCGCTTGATCAGCCACTCTTGTTGAAACGCCGGTCTTTGACTCAATCAATTTGTCCAAACCATTGAGGAGGGAGCCTCCTCCTGTCATCACTATGCCTTTATTTATTATATCAGCAGATAATTCAGGCGGAGTCCGCTCCAGCACGGAATGAACGCAGTCTACAATCGCAAAAACAGGTTCTTCTAGAGCCTCTCTCATCTCTTCAGAAGTTACGGATATATTCTTGGGAAGACCTGTGACAAGATCTCTGCCTCTTATATCCATCGATATGTTTTCTTCCCTTGGAAAAGCTGTTCCTATATTTATTTTAAGCTCTTCAGACGTTCTTTCACCTATCATCACATTGTGTTTTTTTCTTATATATCTGACGATAGCCTCGTCAAACTTATCGCCTGCTATTTTTAAACAGGATCTTACAACCATGCCGCCTAATGAAATAACCGCAACATCGGTTGTCCCTCCTCCGATGTCTATTATCAAGCTCCCGCTTGCCTTGGATATATCAAGTCCCGCACCTATTGCCGCAGCAACTGGTTCCTCGATTAGACATACTTTACCTGCGCCGGCAGATAACGCAGCATCCTTTACCGCTCTCTTTTCTACTTCAGTAGCCTCGCAGGGTATGCATACAGCAACTCTGGGACGTAGTATACTTCCTCGCCTTCCCATGGCTTTTCTGATAAAATGCCTGAGCATCTTCTCAGTCACATCATAATCAGAAATCACACCATCTTTCAATGGCCTTGTTGCAATGATATTGCCGGGCGTCCTTCCTATCATCTGCCTTGCTTCTTCGCCAATTGCCAATACATTTTTTTTGCTGCTGTCAGTCGCTACAACAGACGGCTCATTGAGCACAATACCCTTGCCCCTTATATATACCAATACACTGGCAGTTCCTAAATCTATTCCGACATCATTGCTCATTCCTAAAAAACCCATATATTTCACTCCCTACATCTTAAAATACAAAATGTTATCATTTACTTTTCGGGAAAGCAAATTTCAGTTCGTGAACTCTATCTATAAATAAAATCAACGTCAATGATCGATATGCTATAAAAAATGCTTTCCATCGCATTCTTTAAGGCGGTCTTCAAGGCTGCTTCCATAGAAAACCTCCTAACCAGTACTTTATATTTCTATACAAAATTACAAATTCCTTTTTTTTATAACATCTTGTATCAATATTTTAAGATGCAGCGAGTTCCCCCATCATATACTAAATATTAGCAGCCTTATATTTCATTTTTGTCGCCCTTCCACCTCTGATATGCCGTTCAGCCTTGTTGAATTCAAGAATTTCTTTGGCCTCGCTTGCAATTTGAGGATTTATTTTAGGAAGCCTTTCTGTAATATCTTTGTGGATAGTAGACTTGCTTACACCAAATAGCTTTGCAGTCTTCCGTATCGTTGACCGAGAATCTATTATATATTTTGCGACTTCAAGTACTCTTTCTTCAATGTAATCTTTCAAAAACGCTACCTCCCTCTATTAATATCTTGATTATTAATATGCAAATTAAATGTTAACTATAATTCGTCCACCCTTAAAAAATTTCAGTATATCTAAAGTGGACGAATTATAGTTAGGTATCATTAAAGTTTCATATCGAGTTTTAAAAAAACAGAGTGCAGTCAGCACTCCTAGTCCTGCATTGAAAAATATTCTTTTGGGTCAACATTCTCATAAGTGTTGGCAGCATTTTTCTTTAACAACTCAAAATGCAAATGTGACGAACCTAAATCCTCATTTGAATTCGTTGGAACATGCTTTTCATAGATTGATGAACTACCTATAACCCCGATTTTTTGTCCTTTTTCAACGCTTTGATTTTTTTTCAAGCTTATTTCTTCAGATAGGTTTGCATATACGGATCTGTACCCGTTGTTATGGTCTATAATAACCATCCGGCCCAATCCGCCCGGGTATTCATTGTCATCCCTTATCTCAACAACCTTTCCGTCGTCTACAGCTGCGACTTCGGATCCTTCATATCCTTTAATATCAATCCCAAGGTGAGTTTTCCATTCATTTAAATATTCAAAACATACCAATTCCTCGGGAGAGTAATCCCTAATCAGCGCTATATCTCCTGATTCCAAATCCAATGGATTTCCGATTTTGAATGCCCCGGCTGTTTTGCTGACAGTATTTTTGGCGACAACGGGCGCAGTATTGCTTTCCGAACCCGTTTTATCCCCGCTGTCGGCCACATCTGCATCATCAGCAGCCGGAACCATTGTATCCTCATCTTCATCTGTGGATGTTTCAGAAGGTGTTACGGGTGTGTTGACAATTGTTTTATTATCATCGACTTTTCCGATATTTTCGCTCCTATCTTCTTTCAGCCCGGTCCTCGATACCCAAACAGCCGTTACCGCAACAATGCATACACACAGGAACAATACTATGTAGAATCCTTCTCTGTCAAAAAATTTTGCCAACCGCTCTTTTGAAAATCTTGATTTAAAGAAATTTTTCATCTTTACAACCACCTCCTGTATGTTAGTTTGTCCATAATTACAAATAAAATACATGTATATTCCATTTATGTAGAAATTTTTTAACATTTTTTTCGAGCAAAAAAGGAGGCAGTTTTTAGAAGGGCAAAAGAATAAAATTGAAAAGGAGCGCTTGCACCTTATGGCTTAGCAATTCAACAATGCCAGCCATCAAGCGCAACCGCTCCATTGTTTATCTTATTTATATATGCTTTTAATATTCTTTATCTCCACTCCCTGGTAATAATATTTTAATACCTCATCGAATTTTTTGCCCTTGCCTGCCATCACATTTGCACCCCATTGGCTCATTCCGACTCCATGTCCATAACCGATCACATTCAGTGCGACTTCATTTTTTCTAAATTCAATAGTAAAATTTGCGGAATTTAAACCCAAAATAGTCCTGACATTCATTCCGGTCAGATTTTTGCCTCCTGCACTTATTTTCTTTACGCTTCCGCCTTCAGTCCTCTCCAGTACTTTGACCTGAGAGGACAGTTTTGCTTTGTCCAGCTTTATGCCGTATCCTGATTGATTAAACTTTTTGGCAAATTCATCGTTACTGAATGAAACACTGGATGTAAATTTAGGAGCCACCTGTTCATCAGGACTTGAAACACTTCTCAAATATGGATACTGATAGCTGAATATGTCTCCTGAATTCTCGGTTTTTCCACTGCTTGTTGAAAAGTACATGGGATACATGACGGGAACAGCATCGTAAACGAGTATCATATTATTCGTGCTGTCTACGGCTGCCGTTATTTTCGCCCATTTCTCGGATGCTTCAACAGGGCTCCATGATTTAAGGCATTCTTCTTTTGATATCCAAGCCTGGCAGTGCGTTGGATCCGTACATATGTCGGCTCCCTGATGCTCTGCGCATCCTTTTCCTCCATATGCCAGCATCCTGGTTATAGCATACGTCCTCGCCGCAACTGCTTGAGCTTTTAGGGCCTCGATTTCAAATCCAGCCGGCATCTCGCCGGCCACAACTCCTCTTATATATTCTTCAAGCTTCATTTTCATGAGTTTATTGTTTTGTGCGTCAAATACTTTTATCTCCGGACCTTCATCAACCGTATATTCGGTAATTGTACTCCCGTCTCTTGAAGAAGGGTCTGTCTTAACCGTATTTTGGGATTGCGCACTCTCAGGTATTGGTTTTACATTCACAGGAACATTATATTTACCCAAGCCGTTTATTATAAGCGGGATAAACAAGATCATCGCTACTGCCGTTATCATCATCAGGCTTATATTTTTCATATCACTCCTCCTTTGTAATTTGCCTTGTATAATTTTATTATCATGAAATGGAAAATATGAATTAGTGAATCAGGCGGCCAGTGGCAAAATAATATGCAAATGGGCTGCAGCATATGCATTTGACATGCATTATGCAGCAGCCCCAAATGAAAAAGTGATATGAATCATTCCTCAATCCTTTCTATATCAGCACCCACCTTTTTTAACTTTTTTTCTATATTTACATAACCTCTGTCAATATGGTGTATATCACTTATTTCAGTCGTGCCTTCAGCAGCCAGGCCTGCAAGTATGAGTGCAGCTCCGGCTCTTAAATCCGTGGCTTTGACTTTGGCTCCGCTAAGTTTAGTTACACCTTCAATAACAGCGCTTCTTCCATCTATTTTTATATTTACGCCCATCCTCTTTAGTTCGCATACATGCATGAACCTGTTTTCAAAGACCGTCTCCGTAATCATGCTTGTTCCGTTCGATATGCTCATAAGTGCCATCATCGGCGCCTGCAAATCCGTCGGGAACCCGGGATATGGAAGCGTTTTTATATCGACCGGACGTATCACACCTTCAGACTTTACCCTTAGTTTATTTCCCTTTTCATATATGGTCACTCCTGCTTCGGTGAGCTTTGCTACCACGGATTTCACATGCTCTGCTATCACGTTTTCAATCACCAAATCGCTTCCTGTAATAGCAGCTGCTATCATATATGTCCCGGCTTCTATCCTGTCAGGTATTACGCAGTGCACAGAACCTTTCAGGTCCCGTACGCCAAGTATCTTTATAGTATCAGTCCCGGCTCCTATTATATCGGCTCCCATGCTGTTTAAAAAATTAGCAAGATCTACGATTTCAGGCTCCTCGGCAGCATTCTCGATCACAGTTTCGCCTTCTGCCATCACAGCCGTCGTCATTATATTTTCAGTGGCGCCGACTGAAGGAAAATCCAGATAAATCCTCGCCCCAACCAGTTTGCTTGCTTTTGCCTCTACATATCCATGGCCAACGTTTATGTCGGCTCCAAGGGCCGACAGCCCTTTTAAATGGAGGTCAATCGGTCTTGTGCCTATGTTGCATCCGCCTGGAAGGGATATTTTAATATTTCCCATGCGTGCAAGCAAGGGACCCATAACAAGAAAGGACGCTCTCATCTTTCTTACAAGTTCATATGGAGGCTCAGCCGATATAATATTTTGTGGATTTATAGTCAGTCTGCCTTTGGATATTTCCGTGGAAGCACCTATTGATTTTAAAACATCGCATATGCAATAAACATCTTCGAGCAGAGGTATTTCTTCAAGCACACATTTTTCAGGACATAATAGCGAAGCCGCGATAATTGGTAAAACAGAATTCTTAGCAGCGCTTATCTTCACAGTACCATTTAAACGTTTACCCCCATTAACAATTATTTTAGTCAAATTTAAATCCTCCCATTCTGCCTTAATACTCCGAATAGATCACAGGAGTTCCAATCAAAAAATATGTCCTATCATCATTTGAACTATATCTGCAGGCTATACCCACATTTACATTCTTGCCGCCGCAGCTTATATAATCCGGAATAGCCCGGCTATATCCGTATGCGCTTATGATGTTCTCACTGCTGATGCATTCTGCATCTTTGATGCCGATATCTTCTAATATATTTTCAATGATATCTTCACTGGTATCTTTATCTGCCCTGCCTTTTAGAAAACCTGTTATGCAAACATTCATGTGAGCATCATTTCCATATTTTAGAAGGCAATTTTCGACTCTTCCCCTGATATCAATAATATTCTTTGTGCTGCCAAACTGTGTTATATCCACAGAAATAGTTTGCTCGCACTTTGAACTCTCTTTTTCAATATAGGGAGATACTGATACACACATTGAGTCTTTATACAAAACCCCCTTTATCGTATAAATTTCATTGGTTACACTGCGGATGCCCTCGCCATATCCCAAACTTTTGGCTATGGAATCATATATATTTTCAGCAAGCTGCATTGAATCTTTTGGTTCTCTATGCGATCCATACATTTCCACCCATCCGCTGATGCTGATCTTTTCATATTTCAGATTGCAGCTGTCAATGGATCTTAATAGTGCGGCATAAGCATCAAATTTTTGAAATGATAGAATAAACAGCCAGTACATTGTAAATAAAAATATTATAAATATCTTCTTCATAGAGCTCCTCCATAAAATGGGAGAGAATAGAACGCATAAAAGGGGGATCGAAAAAGTTCTATCCTTATTGCTCCCATTTTCCAAATTATAGACAACCTACTGAATTTTATACATCTCTGTGCTGGAAATACATGGGTCGATACTTTCACTCTCCACCCACATTTATTATCTATTGAATTGCAGTTTTATATGCATGTCCAAATGCACAAGGTCAAATATTGATGCTTAAAAAAATAAGGCAAACTACTTTAAATTGGTAGTTTGCCTTATTTATGTTTGACTCAGTTTATTTTTTGCTTTGAGGTTTAAATTCGCAGGGTTTCTCACGACTTTTTCCAAAATAATACAAAAGAGCTTTTACTATTCTTTGCGAAGCTAATCCGTCGCCAAATGGATTTACGGCATTAGCCATGGAGCGGTACTCATCCTTATCATTTAAAAGAGTTGACGCCTCATCAAAGATCCGCTGGCTGTCAGTTCCTATAACTTTAAGAGTTCCTGCCTCAACCGCTTCCGGCCTTTCGGTAACATTCCTTAGGACAAGCACAGGTTTTCCGAGGTGCGGCGCTTCTTCCTGCAGGCCTCCCGAGTCGGTAAGCACCATATAGCATCTGTCCATAAGATTATGTGTTTCCTTTATATTGAGAGGAGGCAAAAGGTGGATCCTTTCCTCTCCATCGAGTATGCGATGAGCGGTCTCAGATACAGTGGGATTTAAATGCACAAGGTAGACAAGCTCTACATCATTAAACGTATGTACAATATTTTTAAATGCATTGCATATATTTTCAAGAGGTTTACCCCAGTTTTCCCTTCTGTGCGCAGTGATAAACAACACTCTATGAGCTTTAAAATCAATTTTTTTTAAAACATCGTTTTGAAATTTATAATTCTTATCTACAGTGGAGCTCATTGCATCTATTACCGTATTTCCAGTCACATATATATCCTTTTCGCTTACTCCCTCGCGCAACAGGTTGCCTTTGGCTGTGCTTGTAGGAGCAAAATGAATATCGGCCAAACTCCCTGTCAGCCTTCTGTTCATTTCTTCAGGAAATGGAAAATATTTATTATATGTCCTCAATCCGGCTTCAACATGGCCGACCTTAATCTTGTTATAAAACGCTGCCAGACTCGCTGCAAACGTTGTTGTGGTATCACCATGAACAAGTATTATATCAGGCCTTTCATTCTGTATTATTTTCTCAAGTCCCAAAATAACACTTGATGTTATTCCCGACAAGGACTGCTTTTCTCTCATTATGTCAAGGTCATAATCAGGAATTATATTGAATATTTCAAGCACCTGATCGAGCATTTCCCTATGCTGCGCCGTAACGCAGACAGTCAATTTTATGCTATTCTCCCTTTCCATAGCTTTGATAAGCGGAGCCATTTTAATGGCTTCCGGCCTTGTTCCGAATATCGTCATTACATGAATTTTCCCCATAATATTATTGATTTTCCTCACCCTTGTTTTTCTTCAAAAGCCCTACTTCTTTTGATAATATTAAAATAATACAGAGCACTGAAATCAATACGAAAAACGATTGCACAGTGCTAAGTTCAGTAGCGAATATCGCACTAATCCCTAAAAGGCCGCTTATTATGTACATAACGACAACGGCCTGTCTCTGGCTTAAACCCATATCAAGCAGCTTGTGATGGAGGTGACCCCTATCGCCCTGCATTACAGGCTTTTTATTTAAGGACCTTCTTATTATAGCCATAAGCGTATCATATATCGGAAGGCCTAAAGCAAGTATGGGCACCGTTATGGCAATGGCTGCCGCAGATTTGATTGCTCCTTCAATAGAGATGGCGGCTAATATAAAGCCCAAAAATTGAGCGCCTGTATCCCCCATGAATATTTTTGCAGGATTGAAATTATACGGCAAAAAACCTATGGTGCTGCCTGCAAGGGCTGCGGTAAGAGCAGCCGTGCCCATTCTCCCGTTCAATACAGATACTATAAATAGTGTTATGCATGAAATACTTGCAATTCCTGCCGCAAGGCCGTCCAACCCGTCTATAAGGTTAAATGCGTTCGTAACCCCGACTATCCAGAATATAGTCGCAGGTATGGAAAATATCCCTATGTCAGCCATGCCTGTCACCCTATCAAATGGATTAGTGACATATCTGATTGAAATGCCAAAGCATATCAATATCACTGCACCTATAACCTGAAGCAGCAATTTGGTTTTAGGACCCAGAGGCCTTATATCATCCGCTAAACCGGATAACATTATAAATGTGCCTCCTATCAGCAATCCCACGATTCTCTGATTCAATTCCGTAAACAAGATCACTGAAATCGTAAAAGCAAGATAGATTGCAAGTCCACCTATTAAGGGCACAGGGACCTTATGCACTCTCCTGTTATCCCTTGGAACATCCATTGCGCCTATTTTAAACGCAAATTTAATTATAAATGGCGTAACGGCAATGCTTATAATCAAAGCAGTACAAAACATAGCATATTGTTTTGCCATTTAAAACACATCCTAATAATGAGAACATATCCAAAGCCCTATAACAGGCTTATGATATGACTCAAACATTTTATGCCTAACTTAAAATAGTGCTGATATATTGCATAATGCCAAACAAATCAAATAGATCGCTGATTAAATTATAAGTCTATTTAATTGAGCAATCTTCATATTTATCGATAATAATGGTCGAGTCGTTCAAAAATGTTTTAGAAAGCTCGTCAGGGTAACTTCCCCTGTATACTATACGCTTTATGTTGGATGCTATAAGTATCTTTGCACAAATTACGCAAGGATAAGTCGTAGTATATATGGTGCTTCCCTCTATGGGTATTCCGTATTTGGCCGCCTGTATCACAGCATTCTGTTCCGCATGAAGGGCTCTGCAAAGTTCTTGCCTTTCACCTGAGGGTATCGACATTATCTCCCTTAGGCAGCCGACCTCGCCACAATGCTTGGCCCCTGGAGGTGCTCCATTATAACCTGTGGTAAGTATGCGGTTATCCCTTACAATTACAGCACCGATCTTCCGCCTTAAACAAGTCGAACGCTTCTTCACCAGTTCAGCGATTTCCATAAAATATTCATCCCACGATGGGCGGACCAATTTAACATTATTTTGTTCCAAAGAGTCTGTCACCTGCATCTCCTAGACCCGGTACGATATAACCATGATCATTTAATCTCTCGTCAATAGCCGCTGTAAAAATCTCCACATCAGGATGCTGTTCTGTAACATATTTTAAACCTTCAGGTGCGGCTATCAGGCACATAAGCTTTATATTCTTTGCACCTTTCCTTTTTAACAAAGTTATAGCATCAGATGAAGAACCGCCTGTCGCAAGCATGGGATCGGTCACGATTATATCCCTCTCGCCTATATCCGGCGGAAGCTTGCAGTAATATTCAACCGGTTTCAATGTTTCCGGATCCCTGTAAAGACCTATATGCCCTACTTTAGCCGCAGGTATCAGCTTTAACATGCCGTCTACCATGCCAAGGCCTGCTCTAAGTATAGGCACAATACCCACTTTTTTCCCTGCAAGCACCTTTGCTTTTGTTTTGCATATAGGGGTCTCGATCTCAATTTGTTCCAGCTGCATCCCCCTCGTTACCTCATAGCACATCAGCATTGCAACTTCTTCAACCAGTTCCCTGAAATCCTTGGCACCTGTATCTTTATCTCTTATCAGTGACAATTTGTGCTGTATCAGTGGATGGTCAATTAGTGTAACATTTCTCATACCTAAACTCCTCTCCGCATAATGTTTATCCGTTAACCTTATAATC
>ENA-UOOI01003681-UOOI01003681.1-fermentation-metagenome-genome-assembly--contig:-NODE-3681-length-11173-cov-2.937129_pt1 | contig 11173 bp, 9 predicted proteins | sample MGYA00245779_ERZ724027 | MGnify/ENA primary metagenome ERZ724027 (study PRJEB28704, sample SAMN03018318) | fermentation metagenome | biome: anthropogenic terrestrial biome; feature: soil; material... | reverse complement strand
AGCAGAGCCTTCCCTGAACTGGGCATACATGCCGAGACGCATTTTGGCCAAGGCGTCTTCCATGCGCACCGACTCGTGGTCGCAGCGAATACCAGCCGCTGTGTAGGCAACCAGGCCGCGCCCAGTGTCAGGCAATGAGAAATGACCGGTAATAGTCTTGTTGGCAGTTAGGGTGGCCTCTATTTCGGTGTGCATCAGCTGATCGCCGTAGATGACGCCCGGGAAATTCATTAATTCGCCTAGGCCCACAACTTCTTCCCACTGCATTGCCTCGCGCACTTCTTCTGGCCCAATGCTGGCTCCCGTATCCTCAAAACCAGGAGCAGCTGGCACACACGAAGGCATGGCCACAAAAACGCGCAAAGGAACGTTCTTGCTTTCGTCAATCATGAGGCGAATGCCGGGAAGACCGAGCACGTTGGCAATCTCATGGGGGTCCATGTAAACGGAAGTAGTGCCATGGGGTACTACGGCTTTGGCATATTCGCTCACCGTGATCATGCTGCTTTCAATGTGGATGTGCCCATCCATAAAACCAGGTGTAATGTAGTGGCCAGTAGCATCTATTACTTGCGTAGCCTCGCCGATGGCATGGCTAGCGTCCTCACCTACATAAGCGATGCGCCCGTGGGTGATGGCGACGTCAATGCCATTCTGAATTTCGCCGGTAAGGACATTAACCAGGCGTCCATTACGGATGACGACCTCGGCCGCCGCGCGGCCCATGGCCACAGCCACTAATTGTCGTGTTACTTGCGCTAATTCGTAGCGGTGCTGCAATGTGTCTACCTCCGTTCTTGTTGTATGTGCTTCACCTAGGGAGCGATTTCGAATAAGGTTAACTGCTCTAACCTACAGTCCTTCCCATAGAATGGACTAGGCGAGCGTGCCGGCAAGTTATACACCGGTATGTCGAGATTGACTCGCTGTAGTGTGCCGCTGATGACACGATTAGCGAGGTCGGGGCAATTGCACTCTTCACTCAGGTGGGCCAGCCAGATACCCTTGGCTTGCCCTGCGAGCTGGGTTAAAGCCTGAGCCGCTTGCTCATTAGATAAGTGGCCCTGAGGGCCGAGTACGCGCTGCTTCAAGGACCAGGGGCGGGCCGAACGTTCTTCCATCTGCACGTCGTGGTTAGCTTCAAAGATATAGTAGTGGCAGCCTGAGAGTGCTGCCAGTAGTTCCTCTGTGTAGCAGCCTAGATCGGTAACCACGGCTAACCGTTCCTGGCTGGCGGCAACCTCAAAGCAGACCGCACCGGCCGCATCATGCTGCTTAGCGTGGGCAGTAATGGTCAAATCGCCTATTTGCACTGTCTGGCTAGGCTCTAGCCGATGGCAGGCGCTGTGGTCGAGCTCACCACAGCCGCGCTTGAGCAGCTCCCGCCAAGTACCTGTGCTGGCATAGGTGCGTAAGCCGTAGCGAGTAGCGAAAGGTTTCTTAATCAAATACGAAGCGACGTGATCATGATGAGCATGGGTGAGGAAAATACCCCCTAGATCGCGGGGGCTGATCCCAATGCTCTCCAAGTTGCGCTCCAAACGACGTAGGGGTACACCAGCGTCGATGAGGACGGACGTACCGCCAGAGCTCTGGATGAAGTAGCAGTTGCCAGAACTGCTACTAGAGAATGAACAAAATCTAAGGCTCAAGAGACTAAGTCCTTTCTGCCGGTTAAAATTGTAGGCGCTCTTGCAGATAAGCCACCAAATCAGTGATTGGCAGACGCACCTGCTCCATGCTATCACGATCGCGCACGGTTACGGCCTGATCGTCCAGGGAATCAAAGTCGAAGGTGACGCAGTATGGCGTACCGATTTCGTCTTGCCGGCGGTAGCGCTTGCCGATGCTACCGGCTTCGTCGTAATCGCAGACCAGGTGGCGGCGCAGCATGTCGTAAAGCTCGCCCGCAGGCTCACTCAGCTTTTTACTGAGGGGTAAGACCGCCACTTTGAAAGGCGCCAGAGCCGGATGCAGGTGTAGAACAGTACGTACATCGCCAGGCGCAATTTCTTCCTCTTCATAGGCATCAACTAGGAAGGTGAGCAACAGACGCTCGACGCCAACTGAGGGCTCTATACAGTATGGTATGTAGCGCTCGTTTGTTTCTGGGTCGAGATAGCTCATATCCTCACCGGAGACAGTCTGATGCGCCTTAAGGTCGTAATCGGTGCGGTCGGCCACACCCCAAAGCTCGCCCCAACCAAAGGGGAACTCATATTCAAAGTCGGTTGTAGCGCGGCTATAGTGGGAAAGCTCTTCGGGGTCATGGTCGCGCAGGCGTAGCGAATCCTCGCGCAAGCCGAGGGCCAGCAACCATTCCTTGCAGAAGCTGCGCCAGTAATCGAACCAAGTGAGTGCTTCCTCAGGTTTGCAGAAGAACTCTAATTCCATCTGCTCAAATTCGCGTGTGCGGAAAATAAAGTTACCCGGTGTAATCTCATTACGAAATGACTTGCCAATTTGGCCTATGCCGAAGGGCAACTTCTTGCGGGCAGTACGCTGGATACTCTTGAAGTTGACGAAAATGCCTTGCGCTGTTTCGGGACGCAGGTAAATCTCAGCTTGCGAGTCTTCGGTCACGCCTTGGAAGGTTTTGAACATCAGGTTGAACTGACGTATATCCGTAAAGTTGGCTTCGCCGCACTTAGGGCAGACGATTTTCTTCTCGTCGATAATAGCCTTCAGCTCTTTATTGCCGAGGCCTTCAACATGTAGGGTTTCGCCATGCTCCGCCGCCCAACCCTCGATGAGGTGATCGGCGCGGTAGCGAGCGCGGCATTCCCGACAGTCCAGCAGCGGGTCAGCGAAGTTGCCTAAATGCCCAGACGCCACCCAGGTTTGGGGGTTCATGAGGATAGCGGCATCAAGACCCACGTTATAGGGAGATCCTTGCACGAACTTCTTCCACCAAGCCTGCTTGATATTGTTCTTGAGTTCAACACCTAGGGGGCCGTAATCCCAAGTGTTGGCCAGCCCGCCATAGATCTCTGAGCCGGGGAATATAAATCCCCGCGACTTACAGAGGGCGACCAGCTTCTCCATTGTCACTTTTTCTGCCATCAAAACCACTCCTCTTTCAAGTGGACCAGGGGGACGCGTGAGCCGAGGGGACGTACACTTGGACCAGTAAACAATTCCCACCACGTTGTCCACAAATAAAAATAAACAGGCCTAGCATCCCTAAAGGGACGAAAGGCCTGTGCTTCCGCGGTTCCACCCTTGTTGGCTCACAGTTAGTATCTGCAAACCCACCTTGATTGGCTGAGATTCAGGGGCGCCACTCTGTTCCGCTTGCCGCCAGGCTTGCACCAACCCTGGCTCGCTTAGACAAGACCTAGAAGCTAGAGTCTCCCCTTCAATATCTCATATAAAGTTATTGGCTAAATCTTAGCAGGCCGAAGGAGTGAAGTCAAGGTGACTGGCTATACATTGAGAAACTTACTTAAGAGATCAAAAAAGCGAATTAACCCTTCATCGATTGGTTTTCCATACCCTTCGGCAAAAGCGGCTTTTTCCTCTGGAGTCTGAAGATAGTAACTTATGATGGCTAGATCGTAATATGGGTGCCCAATATCGCAGAAATCCCAATCAATCACACCTACAACCCGATCCCGTTCCCACATAATATTCTTCGGTCGAAAATCGCCATGCAAAAGGCAGAGATGAGCAGGTTCAGGGCTTTCCTCCTCTAGCCTATAGAACACCTCTTCTGGAGATCCTATATTCACGAACTCGGCGGGATCGAGGGCGCTGTTCCTCATATTAGCACTTGCTTGTGACAGTTGCCCTTGAAGCCACTGATCCCAAGGAATCTGTCGCACTTCTAATCCATGAATTTGTGCCAATGTCTTTCCTACGGCACGCCACACTCCAAGTCTCTTTCCAAACGAAAATCTTGTGATGTCCCGCAGGTTCTCTCCGGGCAGGCAAGTTTGCAGCTGGTAGCTAAAATCATTCTCTACCTCAAGCCCAAGGGATTGGGCAACTGGTACCAACCCTGCCTCATCCAAAACCGGCATTATGCAATGAGCGCGATACAACTCTGTCTGGCGATAATCACCCCAGGCTATTTTCAGGACATAAGTCTCATCGCCAACAAGCCGAAAAACCTGATTTGCAATACCTTGCCCCAGAGGGTCTAAACGTCTAACCTCACCAGTTATCTCCACAAAGGACCCAGGAACTTGGGCTAAAAATGACCTAGGCGTTAGAGGTTTTCCAGTTAGTTGCGAGTAGCGTGGGGAAATATTGATCTGCATGCTCATTCCCCCTTGATATTATATCCTGCTTGGTGCTCTGTCTGTTTGCTAGTTTTATAAACACGAAAACCGAGATCAAGCTCTGACGATTTGTGTTTCTCTTTAATCTGCTCCCCTGCACGGCGGATGCGCTCCTTGCCTATCTCGCTAATGTTAGCATAGCCAGCGAGATGAGCAGCGCTACCGGCGTCAGTCGGTTCGGGCCATTGCACCATGATGAACTGCCGCCTACTGCCTGTTTCAGCATTGAGTTCCATGACGGCATGGGCAGTAGTGGCTGAACCAGAAAAGAAATCAAGGATTACATCGTCGGGGCCGGCACCACTCATTTGTATCAGTCGTTTAATGAGTTCAACTGGCTTCGGGTAATCGAAGACCTTTGCCCCCAAAAGCTGCTTAAGCAAGGGGGCTCCACTGCTCACCCCGATATTATCAATCCATGTGGTAAACTTCTTGGTCGCTGGCTTTCCTTCCGGGGGGGCATATATCTTCTCGTAGGCCACATAGCCTTGCTCTGTCATAACGAACTCCACGTTGCCAGCAGCCAGTTCGCGTTCCATCCGCGCTTGCCCCCAGCGCCAACAGCCCGCCTCCGCTGCTGAAAGCATTGGATAGACGGGCGTATTATCTGGAGCGGGAATAGGGTAATACAAGTTAGGCCTGTCGCTACGCCTACTATTCGAACCCCATTTGCGCAGCAGCCGCGTTTTGTAATAGCGCTGCTTGGCCGCATCATACTTGGGGTAAACCTCTCCCTGCTTTACCTGATTACCAGCCTGAAATTGAGCTGCGTCTTTGGCATAGCATAGAATGTACTCGTGCACCACAGCAAAATGTTTGCTGTCTTGGCGGCCCCCTCTCCCCCGCCAGCAGATCTGAGCCACGAAGTTCTGCGCGCCAAAAATCTCATGGGCCATTTGACGCAGATTAACTACTTCATTGTCGTCGATGCTGATGAAAATTACGCCGGAGTCAGTTAATAACGTGCGCGCCACTTGCAGGCGCGGGTGCATCATCTGGCACCAATCTTGCGGTTGCGGAAAGCTATCATTATAGACGAAGCTCTTACCCGTGTTATACGGTGGGTCGATGTAGATCATTTGGATGGAGCCCGCATGGGTCGCTTGCAGCAGCTGCAAAATGTCCAGGTTATCGCCTTCCAGGTATAGATTACCGGTAGTCTCCCACTGTTTGCTTTCCTCCGGATAGGGCAACAGTGCGCATCCTGGAGGAACGGCGCAAGCCAAAGAAGTGGGCTCTTGGCCCACCCGAAACAGACCACCTGCTTTTTTGGCTTGCCGCGGTTTCTTCATTGGCTCTCACCTGTCTTTTTACAGAACAATCCCCAAATGCTCCAGTAAAATCTTCACACCAATTAGAGTCAAAATAATGCCTCCGGCCAATTCCGCTTTCGCCTTAAACCTTGCGCCAAATATATTCCCGATTTTCACGCCGAACATGGACAAGGCAAACGTTGTAATCCCGATAAAAGCAACCGCCTCGAGGATATTAACGCGAAGAAAAGCAAAAGAAACACCCACGGCCAGCGCGTCTATACTCGTGGCCAGGGCCAGAGGCAACATCGCGGCGGGCTTGAGAGAGGCTTCACTGCTGTCAGGTCGTTTCCCGCCAGGGCAATCTCTATCGCGACAGTTTCCGGCAGGGCATTCCCGGTCTGGGCAGCCTTCCCGCGTGAAACTCTCCAGAATCATTTTGCCGCCCAGAAATCCCAGCAGGCCGAAAGCTACCCAATGGTCATAGGCGATAATCTCATCCGCAAACCAGGTGGCGATAAAATACCCGATAAGTGGCATAACAGCTTGAAACACGCCGAAGTACAGACCAACAACCGCTGCCTTGCGGGCAGTGGCTTTCCGCATGGTCAGCCCAGTGCAAATCGCCACGGCAAAGGCGTCCATAGAAAGCCCGACCGCGAGAATAAAAAGTTCGATTAAGCCCATTCTGCGTCCTCCACAACAAGTCTTTATCGGCAAAAAAGACTCAAATACAGCCTTTGGCTGTACTTGAGTCTGAACAAACAAATGTACCAACCTTATAACCGAAGCTACAAGGGAGTCTCGTTTTCTTTGCAAGCCAGACCATGGCGGTCAATGTAGACTTGATACAAGAAACAATCCTAATTACTCCCTCGGGGACTATCTCCTTGTACAGGCAATATAGCATAGGAGTGCCGTTAGTGTCAATTTCTCCATCAGGTCTTTCCACTTTTATTTCATGAACAGGTACATTGCCCAACCCAGTGTGTCTCGGCCATAGCGCAGATAAGTATCACGGTTAGCCCGTCGACGTCGTAGCAGCTCTGTCACATCGGGATCATGCGGATTCTCTACAGCGAAACGCTCAGCCGCTTGCACTTGTAGCCACTCGTAGCGTTCGAAGTCTTCCTTTGTGCTACAGATGGCATAGAGCGGTGTTAGGCCCTCTTCTATAGCGATGGCCACATTCCCTGCGTGGGTTGCAAAATCATCCGCCTGCATACCTTCCAGCTCCAAGTATTCGGGGCTAGGCTCTTGCAGCCAATAAGGCTCGCCAACCAGAATTAAGCCTTGAGGCCGGGTGAAATTGGCCAGTGCCTTTAGGGTCCCGCGGTGCCCACCAAAAGCCCAGCTTGCACCTAAACACATGGTTAGATCGAAACTGTCAGGTTTACCTTGGAAAGAGGCTCCGTCTGTAAGCATAAACTCTAATTGAGATGGCGATTCCACACGCGCAGCTGCCCTCTGCTTTGCCTCTACAATCACTTTGGGCGAAGGATCAACGCCAATACCACTAATGGCGTAACGCTCGACTATGCGCACTAGGGGTTCGGCTTTTCCACAGCCTATATCCAGCACCTTCGCCCCCTCAGGTAAACGCAAAAGACCGATCATCTCGTTTAGTTTTCCGGAGCTCATAGGATTCATAATATCGTGGTCACGGTGGGTAATATCAAAATAACTCCAACGGTCCATGTCAAACCTCCTTGTGCTAGACAATTATGCCTCTATTCTGGGCCTAGAAGCCTGGTTCAGCCTGAGATCGAATGCTATAGACTCATTTGTGGTCAACCAAAGCCCCCTGTAAACATAAGCCCTAATATACAGATCGTAACCCTGCCCCGGATAAAAACACAAGTCTGCTGGGAATTTTCGTTTGCCTCGCTGGCATATCCAAGAGCCACGAGCCCTCACTAGGGGCCATGTTCCCTTGGAAAAAGATTTGCCATTGACTCGACAAAGATAGTCAATTTTCGACAAAGGACTTTTTGCCGCATACGCAGAACAGCTATATAGAGTCGCACGATCGACTAGTTAAGTGCCCCCATACGGGGCAGCGATAAACAGAAGGCCATACTGCTCAAATCTTACACCGTTGTAAGCTGTCTCCCGGCAGCATTCAAGAGCAAGCGTATCTGCTGGTAATCCGCGAACGCAAGGAGGTTGGTAAAACGCTACCAGTAAGACCATAAAACAAAGAGGGGTGGAAATAATGAGGAAGTACGCTATGTTGGCACTCTGCTGCATGTTACTCCTACTACCTACGGCTACTCTTGCATCGACTACACCAGAAAACACAGCAAAAGTTGACGAGAGCATATTGGACCAGTACCTTGACGCTAACGGGTATCCACAGGAGATAATAGACTCGTTTGATTCCGACCTTAAGGAACTATTGTACAACGAGAAGTGCACATTTGTAGGTGCACAAACAGAAAGTGCATTAGTTCAGGATGGGGTCGCGCCACTAGGATCCGATTTGGATTACTACTCCACATTTGTTTTATCAAGGGTCAGCAGTGCACCAGCTGGGCTTGCCCAATTTCGAATCTCATATAGTTGGGTTTTACCCTTTGCCCCATTTAACAACTACGTTGACAAGGTGGCGGTGGCCTGGGAGACAGGCTGGAAGTATGTCAACTATAGTCAGGAATGGAGGTACTACGCTCATTCTGGCGATTACTACAGCATGCAGTCTGGCACGAACTATGATGCAAGCGCCGTTACAGGTATTGCCACAAAGCACGACATTATCGGTGGGTTTACCAACTGGGATGGGCAGTATGTGTCTTCGGACAGTCACTCTGGCTGGTTAGCGGTGACAGTCCAACAGTCTCTAGCAGGCAAGGGAGGGCCAGATAGCATTGGTCTATTGGGTCGGTATTTCCACCAAGTGTTGCCTTTTGAAGGCAGCGTAACTATTGGAGCCGCTCAGCTATCGATCACCTTACCTAGCTGCTACTCATGGAACACCAATCCGCTCTATACCTTTGACTTCAACTGGGATGATTTCTAGACAGTGTGTAGGTTCTAAGGGGCTGTTGCACTAACAACCCCAAGAAAAGATGGCGACTGGTTAGTTGAGGTGCCCCCTGTCAAGTTGACAGGGGGCACCTCATAGATTGATCAGTCCCCCCCTAGCGCCCTCTTTCTTTTCATCTCTTGGTTTAGACTAACAGTCTATCGTCGCCGTACAGTTCTACCCGTAACCGCTCGCTTTTCCCTTGCTTTGTTGTCCTTAGAAAAGCTAAAAAGCTTTGCACGAAAATCAATTCGAAAGGCTTGAGCCTGTGGGAAAGCTGAATGTGTTTGGCAATTGCTTTTTGCATAGAGGGGGGTGCGGACGAAAACCTGGACTTATTCAGTCAGGAGGTAGTCCAATGTATTCTTATGAGGAACGAATGAAAGCAGTAGAGCTGTACATTAAGTATGACTTGAATCTGGCAGACACTATCCAAGAGCTAGGATATCCGAGCCGTAATATGTTAGCCAGGTGGTATAAAGAATATCTAGCAACAGGGGAGTTACATGGAAACTATAAGAAAAAGCCCAAATATAGTTCCGAGCAAATGCAAGCAGCTGTGGCTTACTATCTTAATCATGGGTGCAGCATCACACGGACCATCAGAACCATAGGGTATCCTTCAAGACCAGTGTTGCGGGAATGGATCGATGCGCTAGCCCCTGGGAAACGTAAATCATCCATAAAAGATGGTACCTATGTGCGCCCATTCTCGCAGAAGCAGAGGCAGAATGCGGTGATTGAACTATGCACTCGAGCAGGATCTGCTGCCTCCATTGCCGAACAATCTGGTACCAGCAGGGCAAGCCTATACAAGTGGAAGCGCAGGTTGCTGGATGAAAAGGATGTGAGGCGTATGGATAGGTTCCGTAAACTAACCCTTCCCGATGATAGGGATACACTTTTGGCAGATCTTGAGTCACTCAAGCAGCAGATATATCGGCAACAAATGGAGCTGGATATCCTTAATAAGGCGGCAGAAATAGTAAAAAAAGACCTGGGCATCGATCCCCGGAGACTGGCAAACAAAGAGAAAGCTAGCTTGATCGATGCCCTCCGAACTAACTACCCATTAAGTGAATTGCTTATGACGATGAAGATGTCGAAGAGCAGCTATTTCTACCAAAGAAAGGCCCAGAGTACACCAGACAAATATAAGACCCTACGTAACGAGATACAAGAAATCTTCGCCAAGAATAAGGGCCGTTATGGTTATAGACGGGTGCATGCCGCAATTAAAAGCGCCGGGGTGACGATCTCAGAAAAGGTAGTCAGGCGTATTATGCGCGAGGAACAGTTAACTGTCCCATACAAGAAAAGACGCAAGTACAGCTCATACCAAGGGGAGGTAAGCCCTGCTGTAGATAACCTAGTCGCCCGGGACTTCCATGCAGCAAAGCCTAATACTAAGTGGTTAACAGATCTGACCGAGTTTCGCATACCTGCGGGCAAGGTTTATCTATCACCAATTGTAGACTGTTTTGATGGTTTGGTAGTCAGTTGGGCAATTGGAACTAGCCCAGATGCTAATCTGGTTAACACTATGCTGAAAAACGCCATTGACCACCTTGCAGAAGGAGAAACGCCAATTGTACATACAGATAGAGGCGCCCACTACCGTTGGCCTGGCTGGATCTCGCTAATGGAGAACGCTGGATTAACAAGATCAATGTCCAAGAAAGGTTGTTCACCAGACAACGCAGCCTGCGAGGGTTTCTTCGGTAGAGTAAAGAATGAGCTATTCTATAACCGGTCGTGGAAAGATACCACCATAAAAGAGTTTATTGAGGAGCTTGATACTTATCTCAGATGGTACAATGAAGAGCGAATAAAGCTATCAGTAGGATCGTTTAGCCCCCTAGCCTACAGGCGCAGCCTGGGCCTTGTAGCGTGAGGGAGTCCAAAAAAACGTCCGCACCCCCAAGTGTGCACTTTTATTTTGCCAGAGACAGCTGAAACCAACTATCACATTTAGCAGATGGTTTGAGTAACCAGGAGATGCAAACTGGTACTATAACTGCAGTAGTCCCGCACATAGCAGAGCCATGATAAGAAGTCCCCAAGTCAATGCTACCATATTGATGTGCTTTTCGCGTTCTTCTTCCGACGGCTCTCGCAAGGCTTTCAGCAAGCGCTTTAGCCCGATGCCAAACAAGGGAATAGAAACAGGTACGACGAGCATCCACACCACTGCTCCAAACGCCATTACCGCGTTACCCATGAAACCACCTCCCCGTTAACCAATCTTATCGCCCTATTACTACTCATATTCTGCACGAACCACAAATACCCTCCATTTCTCTATTTAGCATAGCAAACTCAAGCAATTTAATAGCCGACTTAGAAAAACGCTACCTGCAACTTGAGCTGAAAAACGCTGAGCTCGCTGCTAAAGTGAAGTGTGGGAAGAGTGGGATTCCCTTGCCCAAAAACCTTGGAGAAGATCACATATGAACGCCGCAAGAAACAGCCTGGCCAGCGCGAGGCCCTGTTAAAAGACCTGCCCGTGAAAACAATTATGTACACCCTTCCAGCCTCGGAACAGGTCTGTTCATGCTGCGGGGGAAAGCTCCATGAAATGCGAACCGAGATTAGGCAGGAGCTAGAGATCA
>ENA-UOOI01003679-UOOI01003679.1-fermentation-metagenome-genome-assembly--contig:-NODE-3679-length-11176-cov-3.155921_pt1 | contig 11176 bp, 7 predicted proteins | sample MGYA00245779_ERZ724027 | MGnify/ENA primary metagenome ERZ724027 (study PRJEB28704, sample SAMN03018318) | fermentation metagenome | biome: anthropogenic terrestrial biome; feature: soil; material... | reverse complement strand
ACCGTCTTTTCTATGGACAGTGCATGAATCTGATTTGGTGCAATAAAAAACCCTGATAAAATCAGGGCCAGTATCAAAAGTATGGATATACTTTTTCGTATTATTTTATTTTGTATAATTAACATGAAATCCTCCTTATGCGTTGAATTTTGTTAAAGTTTCTGCTATATTATTCCTGTGGATTACCGTTTGGTGGTTGGTCACTTCCTTGAAAAGGGGGTGATGCTTTTATGATTACTTACGAAGCTATCACAGCGTTTAGTACGTTAGGTATGTTTGTAGTCGGAGTCATTACTTTATATCGACTCAAAAAATAGCAACAGCCACCTAAATTAGCAATTTAGATGGCTCAGTTCGAATTCGGACTAACCACCAGTGCAAAGGCGGTAATCCTTTTCTTTATTATATCCACATTTCAGTAAAAAATGCAAGGGTTTTCTGTTTATTTTATCTTCTATTTACCTTGATACAGCGGATTTGGCATAATTCCGATCACATGGTCTACATTCTGATATCGTGGAAATACAAAATATTCAATCGTTGTTATATCTGATTCATGAATTCCATCACTGGTAAACTCCACAAGTTCTCCGTCTTTCATAAAATACAGATTGCCCCACCCTAAGTCTAATGGATATTTGCCATTGATTCTAAGTCCTTTTGTCCCATTATTGACCTTTTCCTCTATCTTATATCCGGACATATCTGTTACAAATTCATAACTGGTAGCTTCCATGAAATCACTTCCTCTGGCTTCTTTCTCCGAAATACCCTCAAACGTCTTATAGTTCTTTATAACAGAAGCAATATCTGTTCCAGATGTGCTGCTGCTTTCTTCTTTCTTTTCTTCCGGCAGCACTCTCTTACTTTCATCGATCAGCCTGTAAATAACGGTGGCACTTTCGGCTCTTGTCAGCGTATTTTCCGGTCTAAAGGTGCTGTCCTCATATCCGGTTATAATGCCTGCTGCATAGGCTTTAATGATATCATAATCATATTTTGTGGCTGCATTCACATCTTTAAGACTTTTCTCCAGCTCATCATAGTTCCCGATCTTCGTATCACCTAAGATAGAGGAAATAATGAGAGCCATATCACTTCTTGGAATCCGTCTGTCCAGTTGATCTGCTTTAATGTCGGTACTCCCAAAGTACTTTAGTTCCAGAGCTTTGTCGTAATATCCTTTCGCCCAGTTCCCTTCGGTGCTATTTCCGATATCTTCTCTGGTAGCTGCGATCAGTGCCATCTTTATAAATTCCCCATAGGTAACAGTATTGGCCGGCTTGAAGCTGCCATCCTGATAGCCCTTTACGATACCTTTTTCGCTCATGGTGCTTACTGCTCCGTATGCCCAGTTCGTACTTTTGAGATCGGAGTAATTCACGTTTCCCGCCGATGGCGTATTTCCGTCTGCGGCATAAGCTGCGGATGCAGCTCCAATCAGCAAGTAGCCTGCTAACATTACACTTAATAATTTCTTCTTCATTCGATTTCCTCATTATTTCTATATTTTCCCTCACTAGGTCAGGGGAAGGCTTGACGAATAGTTTAATCTAATCTATACTGTTGGTATAAGGATTATCGCTTTTGGTATGGCGGCTAATCACAATATCGTTTGTAACAAGACCGTCTAAACCGAAAAGGATTAGGCGGTTTTGCTATTTCTTGTGTTTAAGTATGGCAATGCACACGGTTACACAAATGGAGACAACTCCAATTATTACTAAAGAGAACTGAAACAGTCCGCTATATGTAACAAATTCCATAGCATCACCTACTTTCTTCCGAGCCCATACCCTTTTGTCTGTAGGTGACCAAACCGCCAAACGGCAACCCTTATACTTATATATTACCATAAGCCTATCTGAATTTCAATAATTTTACATTATTTCCATCCATTTTTTCATTTACTCTTATATCAGATTTCCTTCCTCTCAAAATTTAAAGATTTCCTCTACCCTTGCATTGAGTACTGCATCACTAGACTTCTCTAACTATTAAACCCATATACATAAATATCATCATGCCAAATGCAATACAAAAGCAAGGATCAGACTACAATCGTTTTCTATTTATTTTATTTACTCCCTGATTTATCTATATTTAAAGCCCTCTGCTTATTATTTAATTATCAAAGTTCATTTGACATTTTATTACATATATGTATTATATATCTTAATTTTCTGTTTGTAAATATTTTACATTTATTTTTTTATTATTTTTTCTCAAGTTGACAATCTTCCCAATAAGGTATATCATGTTTAAAGTTAATATGATGATGCACGAATTTTAGAAAGCTGCGCTAAATCACGTTACAGATGTTAAAAGGGAGTAATTGATATACAAAGTCAACATCCTGGCAGATTTGTCTGTCTGGCTTTGTAGCCGATTTTGGTAATGAGACTTTTAACATAACTCTTGACCGAGTTGTGTTAAAAGTCTTTTTTGTTTTTTAGGAGGAATTGCTATGATACTAAATATAATATTGCTTATTCTAAGTTTATCCCTGATCTTACTTGCCTGTTTTGTTTTTACGAATGCCATTGAATGGTTCGGCAAAAAATTGAATCTGGGAGAAGGCGTTGTGGGCAGTGTCCTGGCCGCGATTGGTACAGCTCTACCGGAGACAGTTATTCCCATTATTGCAATTATTTTTTATAAGGGAGATGGGGCGAATGCAATCGGTGTAGGCGCCATTGCAGGCGCTCCTTTTATGCTGGGTACTTTAGCCTTTTTTGTCGTAGGTACAGCCGTCTGTATTTACTCTCTTCTGGGGAAGAGAAGCCTGCAGATAAATGCTGACATAAATATTATCTCCAGGGATTTAAAATATTTTATAATAATCTATGGCATTGCCGTATTAACCAGTTTTATATCTGCTCACACCATTGTAAAAAATACAATCGCCATATTGCTATTGGCTTCCTATTTCATTTATCTAAAAAATACATTTTGTGAGGACAGCAAAAAAATGGAGGAGTTAGATGATTTATATATTGCCAAAATACTTCGGGTAAAAACAAATTTCTTCTGGATAATATTGCAGCTGGCTATAGCTTTAGCCGCTATCATCTGGGGGGCTCATCTATTTGTAGGATATGTAGAAAGTCTGTCAACAGTCCTCGGTATTACCCCTCTGATTTTATCCATGATCGTTACGCCAATCGCTACAGAGCTTCCGGAAAAACTGAACTCTGTTATCTGGACGGGCAGAAAGAAAGATACACTGGCACTGGGTAATATAACCGGTGCCATGATATTTCAAAGTTGTTTTCCAGTAGTATTTGGTATGATATTTACCCCATGGCATCTAACGGGAGTCACTCTGCTTTCTGCGGTATTAGCTTTGATTTCCGCGATATTTCACTTTACCTGGATGAAATGGCAAAAAACTATTCAGGCTTACATTCTCATGCTCAGCGGGTTATTATATCTGATTTTCATTTTATACATATTTGTATAAACATCTCTTCACCATACCAAAAAACTAATGAATTTAAAACTCATTAGTTTTTTGCGAAAACCAAAGGCCTGAAACCACATCTACGATATGTTTTCAGGCCTTATACAGAAATTTTTAGTTTATGGATTTACTTTTACAGAGCTTGTCCTCCATTTATCGCTGATAAATTTTCTTCATAGCCAATTCTCTGTAAATGTCCTGAACAGCATCAAAAATTCCATCTTTTATAATGCCATGGCTTTCATAGCCCTGTTGGAGCATTTCTATGTAATAGGGGCTGGGCTTCACAGGAAAATTGCAATACCTATCCGACATCACATAGGTCATCGCTTCTATTTCTTCCTCTTCAAATCGGACTGGAATCTGCTTTTTTACATAAAGCTTAGGGAATCCTTCATAAAAGTCCAGGGCCTTTTCACAGATTGCTGTAATCTTCCAAAGGACGACCGGAATACTTGCTCCTTCATTTTTTTCGATATTTGCCAGTCCTCTTCGGGATCCTCTAAAGGTCAGCTTATAATTTTCTATCACCCCGACGCCAAAAATTTTTGCACCAGGGCATCTTCGAGCCATCTGTTTTAAGCTCATGTTACTTCCGTAAGCGGCGTAAAGTTTATAGCTTTTTTTCATAAAATCCCATCCTTTCTATTTTCCTTAACTTAGCAAATGTGATTTTTATTGGCTCTCCTCTTCTATAATTTATCAGGCTATTTTGATAAATTAATAAAGATTTACTTTATAAAAGAATACCCTTTTTATGTAAAAAAGTAACGTTTTTTTATTCGTCAAAATACGCCTTATTCCGACAAAAGGCTTGCCAATCCGTATAACACTTTTTGGCAAGCCTTTTTTAAGTACCCTAAATATATGAATATTTCGAACGATATTACAGGTTACAGATCTTCCTTCACTATATCATTTCTGGATAGATCCATTTCTTCAAGCGGAACAATATGAGTCTTTTTGACAATTTTTCTTATGATATATAATGCCACCATAATCGGCAGGCCTATATAGGCTACAAGGATTCCATACCAGTCTACTCCCGAAGCGGAAAATGCATAATATCCCTGCCCTATAATAACAGTTCCGGACACGATAAGTGAAAAAACGGTTCCAAAAGGATATAATTTTGCTTTGTATTTCAGCACAGACAAATCCTTTCCCTGTTTTACAAAACCCCTTCTAAATCTTAAGTGACATATGCAAACACCAAACCAGGTCAGGAATCCGGTAAGGCCAGTTGCATTGTATAACCATGTGTACACCACACTGTCACCGGCAAAGGAAGTCAGGAAGCACAGACAGGCTATAATCAAAGTGCCGACCACAGCGTAAATCGGTACACCTTTTCGGCTGGTGTGGGCAAATATTTTAGGGGCATGATCTGAAATAGCCATGGAATACAGCAGACGGCTGGCCGAATATAAGGTAGAGTTTCCACAGGAAAGAATCGATGTTAAAATGACTGCGTTCATTAAAGAAGCTGCCATAGCGATACCGCTTTTTTCAAAAATAATTGTAAAAGGGCTGACCGCTACATTATCTACATCTGCACTCAATAGATTCGGGTCTGTATAGGAAATCAATGTCGCTACTACAAAGATCGCGCCTATGTAAAAGATCAATATTCTCCAGAAAACACTGTTAATTGCTTTTGGAACATTTTTTTCCGGATTGACACATTCCCCTGCTGCAATAGCTGTGGCTTCAACTCCAACAAAGGAAAACCCTGCCACCATCAGGATGCTGAATATGCCAAAAGGTCCTCCGACAAACGGTGCTTCTCCATCAGTCCAATTAGAAAATCCCGGGCTGTCGTTTGAAAAAACGCCAAATATCATCAACACACCAACCACTAAGAAGATAATAATAGTCACTACTTTTATACCGGCAAACCAGAATTCGGATTCGCCGAATATGCTGACAGAAAACAGATTGAGGCACAACAGCAGTACTATAAAGATAGAGCTCCACATGGCAGAAGCACTGTCAGGGAACCAGAATTTCATAACAATAGCGGAGGCGACCAGTTCGGTAGCGATAGTCATCGTACTGCAATACCAGTAATTCCACCCCATTGCGAACCCAAATGCCGGATCCACGTATTTTTTCGAATACAATTCGAAAGCACCTGCAACCGGTAAATAGGTTGCCATTTCTCCCAAAGCCGTCATCATAAAATATACGGAGATTCCGATAATGGCATATGCGATCATCGTTCCGCCGGGTCCGGCAGTGCTGATGGAAGAACCGGTAGCGACGAACAGTCCCGTACCGATAGCTCCTCCTATTGCGATCATATTCATTTGTCTCGGTTTTAATTTACGTTCAAGCTTGCTGTCTTCAGGTATTTCTCTTTTACTATCCATCATCTTTCCTCCTTACGATATTTGGGGCTTATTGAGCAGTAAATCCACTGCTTTATTGATTATTTTCGGGGTTCGGTCATACAGATCCTCTTTGTACACTCTTTCTGTAAGCTTATGAAAATCCTTTCCCCAAGGTCCAATATTTATACAAGGCATAGAAATTTCTTCAATATCGCCAATCGGTATGGAATAAAAGTCTCCAAACAATGGCATATACGCATTTAATGCCTTCACGGTCTCCTCCCCTTTCGTTATACTGGTATAACTGAGATCGGATATCCCCGTATAAAAATCCTCTGTCTCATATATCTGCCCAAACTCTTTTTCCGTATATCTGCAGAGCCGGTCAGATAAATGAAAGATTTCTTCATCTAAGTCTTTGTAATGCCTGTTCGCTACATTCGGGTAGTATGGAGGCACCAGCCCATATACGATTCTCGGAGATATATCATCAATATATTGATAAACAAATTCAACCAGTTCAAAGTTACATTCTATGATGCTGCATTGACCGGTATTAAATTTGGCTTCTACAGCCTGAACAAGCTTTTTATAATCCTCTCTGAACTTTTTCCCATAATTTTTACAAGCCTCTTCATACAGCTCCGCAAAAGCCACTACATTTACTTCCCATGGAAGCGTGTCGGATTCTAACCTTTTTATCTTTGCGAACCTCTTATATCTGCCCTGCATTTCTTCCAGAATGGTTTCATAAGAGGTGCGGCAGATGTCTTTTACTCGATCCATGATTTCTTGCGGAGTCCGATTCAGCGTTAATATGCTGAAACAGCCGGACACAGATAACGGCATGGATACATCATACTGTTTTTTATTGTCCTTCAAATACAGCCACGTAGGCGGCGGAGCCATCTCGCTGCCTACGATATCACTGAAATCCAAGTTAAGCTCTGTATTCCTCACGATCTCACTCATTAAGTTCAGCGGATTGAAACCTTCAAAGACCTTTCCTATGTGGGATAAATATCCTCGCACATAGATAAACGGCATGACCTTTCCAACAGAACCTTCTGAAAAAACTCCCTTCTGCGGATTCTTTCTTTGATGCGGTTCCGAATTAATCATAAGCTTATAATTGAAATGGTATGTACGCTTTAGTTCTTTCAGCAAGCTGACCGCAGCTCTCATTCCCGCCGAAAGATTTTCTTCGTCCGGAACGGCAATAAGAATAACATTGCCATTAAAATCCTTGATTTCGCTGTATCTCTCCAGAAGGGCAAGCTGTATGGAGCCTCCGCCCTTCATGTCGCAGACACCTCTTCCGAATAAGTAGCTTCCCTCCAACAAGTCTTCCTGGGCTTCCTCCGGCAAGGCCGCCTTGATTTTCAGCAGCTCCTCTTCTAACGCTTTAGGGGAGAAAGCGTAAGGCTTAAGAAGTTTATAATCCTCTACCTCCACCACGTCATTGTGATGAATAAATACGACCGTATCCTCCCCATTTCCTTTTACCATTGCATAAGAAACAGCCCTGTTAAATGGATCTCCCGCAATTTTATAAGTTCCGTAATATTCCGGATGATCTTTAAAGTATGTTATTTTTGAAAAGTGATTCATTAAAAAGACTTCTGCATCCTTTTCGCCATTACTGAACGTAAAGCTTTGTGCCTTAATATATTGAAGAAGGATCTCGTTAATCCTCTGACCGATTCCTTCCAGTATCTGATTTTTATTATCCATAAACAGCCACTGCCTTTCTAACTTGTAAATTTTTATTATTTTATTTTCTAAACAGCGGAGCAGTTAAACAAGTAGGACCGCCTGTACCTCTATAGGAAAGTTCCTTTCCTTCGTATGTTAAAACTTCTACCCCCAGATCCTCCAGCTTCTTCTGAACCTTTGGGCACCCTTTGATGAATACGACTTTGCCCGGTTTTAAAGCTAATAGATTGGTTCCCAGATAATCATATTCATCATCATCGGCCTCAATCAGGGTGATTCCTTTGTCTATCAAATATTCTCTAAAGAAAACCGGCATATATTTTGAATAAACAACAGCCTTATCGTAATCCACAAAACTGATAATGCTCATTAAATGCAGGCAGGCATCTACTCCGTCTCCATGAGGCATCGGTATAATGATGTATTCTTCAACCACATCCTTGGTCAATTCTTTAAACTGTCTGATACCTTCATCATTTGTTCTGTAGCCTCTTCCTATAGCAACAGTCTTCTCATCAATCCATAGAACATCTCCGCCTTCCATTTTCCCCGGAGCTTTAATTTCTCCCAGTGTCGGTATCCCTATAGATTCCAGGTATTCTCTTGTTGCCAAATATTCCTTGCCTCTCAAAACCTTGCCCATAGGGAAATAAATGGCTCCTTTTTTTGTTATTTTCAAAGGATCATGTGCATAAATTGAATCTAATCCCGTTCTTGAATCGTAAGGAAGGGTGTAGACTTCTTTCACATTATCTCTTATAATCTTTTCAAAAACTTCATATTCCTTTAGAACTGTCTCATAGTCCGGGCAGCCAAAGTATTTAAATTCTTCCCATGTTTTATCCAGATTCTCTTGACTGATAAAAGCTTCCTGCGGCCTTTTAATTAAAATTGCTTCAATTTCTCCTACCATTGACTGACAACCATATTTCATATTCTTTATCCTCCTTGACTCTTGTCATAATTTATCTTTAAATAGAGCAAATATTGTGCCAATTCTATATTTTTTTATGTAATTGCATAAATATGCTTGCTGAAATGCCTGTTTTTAAAGGGTTTCAAAAGATTTCCTTATTCTGCCGGGTACCCCTTATTTTCTTTTTGTGGTCAAAAAGTAATAAAAGAGTAAAAAATTTTGCGCCTATTTCGCAAAATTTTTTACTCTTTTTAATTTTCTGAATTATTTCCTCTTAAAATACCAGTCCATATTTTTTCATCTTATATTTCAATCCCTGCCTGCTGACACCTAACTTATCTGCCGCTTCTGTCACATTAGAACTTTCTCGAAGGATTTTCTCAATAATTCTGCTTTCATAGCTGTCAACAATAGAAACCAAGGTTCCTCCTCCTTCCAGTTCGTTTTCCCAATCGGGCCGTTCCGCACCGTGCACCTCTTCTTTTCTGTTATAGATAAAGTGCTCCGGCAGGCTCGTCATGGTGATATCCTTCCCTTTGGCCATATTAAAAGCATATTCTATAACATTTCTTAGCTCTCTCACATTGCCCGGCCAATCGTACTCCATCAGAAGTTTTTCCGCCAGTTCACTGCATCCTTGAACCTTTCGTTCCCCCTTTCTGTTGTAATAGCTGATAAAATGTTTGATCAGCAAAGGGATGTCTTCCTTCCGGTCTTTTAAAAGGGGCAGATCGATCTGAAATACACCCAGTCTATAGTAGAGGTCTTTCCGAATCTTTCCTTTCTCCAAAGCTTCATTTACGCCTTCGTTTACCGCAGAAATAATTCTTACATCAATTTTTCGTTCTTTTTCCGAGCCTAACCTTCGAATTTTCTGTTCTTCCACGGCCTTCAGGATTTTTCCTTGAAGTTCAATATTCATAGAATTCAATTCATCCAGAAACAGAGTTCCTTTATCCGCCAACTCAAGCAGGCCTTTTCTGTCCTCGGCTCCGGTATAACTTCCTTTCACTGTTCCAAATAAAGTACTTTCCAATAAGCTCGCCGGTATGGCGGAACAATTCTGCGATACAAAGGCCCGATTCTTCCTGCTGCTGTGGCTGTGTATCGCCTGTGCCGCAAGCTCCTTTCCGGTTCCCGTTTCTCCTACCAACATTACCGAAGAGTTGCTTTCTGCTGCACGCAAAATTTTTTCCCTCAGGTCTATCATCTTTTGGCTCTTGCCTATTAAATCCTCCACCGTATACAATTCACTGGTCTGATTCATTTTGCTGTTCTTAAATCTTTTGCTGTAAGGAAGGCCGGACTCCGAGAGAATAACCGTACCCTCAATAGCCCCAACGATTTTTCCGTCTACTTCGATGGGATACGTATTGCTTACAAAAGTGCGTTTCATTCCATTACAGTCCGTCACAGTCTGGATTTCGTCTGTAATGGCCTTGCCGGTATTCATAGCCCGGAAGTGGGTACTGGTCTCCTGAGTTAATTCGGGATACACCTCTAAAAGATACTTTCCCGTATATCCTTCATTTTTAATAGAGTTCTCTTTTTCATCAAAAGTAGCGGAATACTCAATAACTCCATCTGTATTTGTAATTAATACGGAGTCCATCGTATTATATATATACATCATTTTCTCCAAGTATTTTGTCATCATGTCACATACCTCTTTTGTCCCACATCATAGATGAAAACTAACATTTAATTAAATATTCTAAATATTACCTATTATACTATACCCTTTTCGGGAAAGATGTAATATATTTAATAAAATTTAAAATGAATTCCATTCTTTTCTCTTATGAGGGCGAAGTTGAACACGATATACGACGAATAACCTTAATCCTAAGGGTAACGTTTTATCTTCTACAAATTCTGCAATTTTTAAAAGTAATTTAACAAATACCGACAAATTTACACTATTCTTTTGCTTTTTATTTTACCCAAACTTCTATTCGCTCTATAAATTTTACCAAAAATTTTTTTAAAATAAATCTTGACCTTAGATAGTAGGGAATACTTTATACTATAGTCAATGATACAAATTAACCAAAAAACTTCGTTCACTTTAAAAGCATGCTGTGTAATCAGTCATACCGGTCTGATCATAGCGTGCTTTTACTTTTTTGAAAATATAAGGAACAAGAGTAGTCAAATATGCTATAATACCTTTTGATAAGATGAACACTATGATTGAAACGGCGTTACCGTAGGGAATCATTTGAGGATTTATTATGAAAAACAAGACAAAATACTATTCTGTGGGACAGGTCAGCAAAATTTGTAATGTATCTGCAAATACATTGAGATTCTATGATAAAATCGGCCTCATCCATCCGAATAAGATCGGGGAGAACAATTATAGATTTTACAGCAAGGAAACGCTGACTTATATCCCTGTTATTAAATATTATAAGCAGATGGGTTTTTCTCTTGAAGAGATTAAAGAAATCGTAGATGAAAACTCCTTCGTTCTGCACGAAAAATTATTTAAGGAAAAATCCGACAAATTAAAGGAAATGAAAGACAGCATCTATAAAAAATATGCTGCTATTGAAGGTTGGCTGCAGCTCATTACGGAAGCAGAAATGATCCGAAAAAATGACGTACGTCAAGTATCCCTCAAGTATGTACAACCTTCCACATTCTGTTGTATGGAACAGCACTTCAACTACAACTATAAAGAGGCGATCATCAACATTGATTTTACCAACTATATCGAGTCTATAGGAAATGAAGCAGCCGGCG
>ENA-UOOI01003677-UOOI01003677.1-fermentation-metagenome-genome-assembly--contig:-NODE-3677-length-11183-cov-3.363497_pt1 | contig 11183 bp, 12 predicted proteins | sample MGYA00245779_ERZ724027 | MGnify/ENA primary metagenome ERZ724027 (study PRJEB28704, sample SAMN03018318) | fermentation metagenome | biome: anthropogenic terrestrial biome; feature: soil; material... | reverse complement strand
TTGCGACTTGAGGATACGCGGAACGCGGTGCGTCAAGTGTATCCTGTGCCCAAGTAAGGCACATTAAAATTGTCAGTTACAGGGTACAAATACGAAAAGGATCACTATTTCGTCATCACCGACGACAAAATTCGATGGACACGCCGATCAACCCGTAGCAATACCGTGACGAAAAAACTCAAAAAACTGATCGACGCGAAAATCGCCGGCATGGAGGCCGCAGTACCCGGGCCGGATTTGAGCGGGAAGGTCATCAACCTTAATGAACGCACGGAAAACCAGCATCGGAAAAACAGCGGGAATAGATCGGCCGGCAGAAGCGCGCGTGAGGCCCCGAAAGCGCAGCCATGCCAATTTTTCTTGACTTCGGGACCGTGTCCTGATATAGTATAGCTGATTAAATGCTGAAACTCGTGAAAGGAAAGAGTACGCCCGTGTGGCGGTCCTGCAGTGAGACTTTGTTCCGTGCGAGTAGACGGGATTGCGACGGGCGGAACATGGCTTTGGAGAGGCGTATCGAGGCGGCGTGCAGGCGCCGCTCAGGTTGCGACGGGTTCTCCCGTTAACGCGAGGGAAGGTCTCCGGCCCCGGTCGGAGACCTGTTGAAGCCCGTACCGGGAATTGCGCTGGCCGCAATCATGTTATTTATGTTATAATGATGTGCCGTCCCTCTCGGTGGGGCCGGCTGCCGAATCCTTTTTGTGGGTCCGGCGGGCAAAACATAGCGGAAAGCAGGCGGTATTCATGGTTTCGCCCGAGATGATCACAGTGCCGAGGTATCTGAAAATTGCCGTCGACCTCTCGGCGCGGATTGCGTCCGGATCCATTTCGGAAGGCACGCGACTGAAGGGACGCTCGGTACTCTCGACCGAATATCAGGTATCTCCGGAAACCATTCGGCGGGCTGTCGCCATCCTCTCCGACAAAAAAGTCGTCGAAACCAACATCGGCAGCGGCATCGTGGTGACTTCCCGGAAAAAAGCCATCGAGTTCATCCACAGTTTCCAGGACGACGAAAGCGTCAACGACCTTCGCAGGAAACTCGGACGCCTTTTCGAGCAGCGCCGGAGTTTGGAAGAGGAGATCACCGCAACCACCCGCCGCATCATTGATCTGTACACCTATCGCCGCACCGACCTGATTAAGCCGGTGGAAATTGCCGTTCCGGACGATTCCCCGGTCATCGGTAAAAGCATCGGACAGCTCGAAGTCTGGCACAACACTGGTGCCACCATCATCGGCATCATGCAGCAGGCTGATCTGATCCTCTCCCCGGGTCCCTACTACGAGTTTGGGCGGGGCGACCGCGTTCTGATCGTCGGCAACGAAAATGTCATCAAACGGTTCAATGTGTTTCTGCGCTGCGGCGCTGAAAATTGAGCCGCGAAAAATTTTGATTTTCCCGCCCCGGTTTCCGGGGCGGGCTTTTTGCGTTTCAGCCGTTTTTCCCCACCTCTCTCCTTGACAGAGTCTGGATTTTGCGGTAAAGTAAAAAGCAACAATTCATATAATATTTTCAAGTTGTCGGTTTTGCTGGTTTTGAATCCGGGTACGGATCCATCAGCGGCCGCTCTTTTCGGCGTAAACAGCCAACCGACAACTTTATATGAATATGTAGATTGTAAAGGAGGAAACCATGGTCAGTCTGAAACACGTCACGAAAAAATATACCGGGGCGGAAGAGCACGACGCCGTCCACGACGTGAGCCTGACGATTGAGGACGGGCAGTTCGTCGTGCTGGTTGGACCTTCCGGCTGCGGGAAGACCACCACGTTGAAAATGATCAACCGCCTGATCGAGCCGACAAAAGGGGAAATCACCATTGACGGGCGGAACATCCGCAGCGTCAATCCGGTGGCACTGCGGCGGAATATCGGGTATGTCATCCAGCAGATCGGCCTTTTTCCGAACATGACCATCCTAGAAAACATCGAAATCGTGCCGAAGCTGCTGAAATGGGAGCAAAAAAAATACCGGAAAAAGTCGGAGGAGCTGCTGGAGATCGCCGGTCTGCCCCCGGCGGAATACGCCGACAAATATCCGTCGGAACTTTCCGGCGGGCAGCAGCAACGCATCGGCGTGCTGCGCGCGCTGGCCGGCGACCCGGCTCTGGTGCTGATGGACGAACCATTCGGTGCGCTGGACCCCATCACCCGCGACAGCCTGCAGGATGAAGTGATCCGGCTGCACAAAACGCTGAAAAAGACGTTCGTGTTTGTCACGCACGACATGGACGAGGCTGTCAAGTTGGCCGACGTCATCGTGTTCATGCAGCGAGGGCACATCGTCCAGGTCGCGCCACCGGAAGAGATCCTTGAGCATCCCGCCAATGAATTCGTGCGCGAATTTATCGGCCAGCACGCGACAAACGGTGGCAGCCAGGACCTTTCCGTCCGGGACGTGATGCGCGGCAATCCGGTCACAGTGACCGGCAGCAAGCGCCTTTTCGAGTGCGTTTCGCTGATGAATTCCAAAGGCATCGACAGCCTGATCGTCACCGACGACGACGGCCATCTGAAAGGCGTCGTTTCGATTGAAACGCTGCGGTAGGCTGGCAGGCCTGGCCAACCCATCAGCGGGCAGCAGATGAGTCCGGTGAAAACGGTGCCGGTCAGCGAGAGCGCCCGCAAGGCGTTCGATACGCTCACCCAGTCCAAGGAAGAATATCTGGTTGTCACCGACAATGGCGACCGTGTGGCCGGCATCATCACCCGCACCGGAATGGTGAAGGCGATGGCGCGGGCACTGTGGGGCGGTGGGGTGAAATGAACTTCATCGAATATTTGCGCAGCGACTGGCCAGCGGTGCTGAATGCACTGGGCGAACACGTCCGAATTTCGCTTGTGTCGGTGGGGATCGCCATCGTCATCGCGGTGCCGCTCGCCATCTTGCTGACCCGGCACACGCGGCCCGCCCGCATCGTGTTGGCGGTGGCCGGCGTGATCCAGACCATCCCGGGCCTTGTGATGATGGGCATCGGGCTGTTGCTTTTCGGGCTGGGCAGACTACCCGCCATTATCGTGCTGGCAGCCTACGGGCTGCTGCCGATTCTCCAGAACACCTACACCGGCATCCACGAGGTGGACAGCCTGTACACCGAAGCGGCGCGGGGCATCGGTATGACCGGCGCGCAGATCCTTCTGCACGTGGAAATGCCGATCGCGCTGCCAGCCGTGATGTCGGGTATCCGGATGTCGCTGGTCTACACGATTAGCTGGGCGACCCTGGCGGCACTGATCGGGGCCGGCGGGCTGGGCGACTTTATCTGGACGGGACTTTCCAGCTACGACACCAACCAGATTCTGGCCGGGGCCATTCCGGCCTCGCTGCTGGCCATCGCGGCTGGCGCGCTGCTTGACGTCATACAGAGGATCGTCACGCCGCGCGGCCTGAAAAAACGGAAGGGGGCGAGCGCATGACGGCTCTTCTGACCGCCACTGCCGAACATCTGGCCATGACGGCGGCCGGCGTCGCCGTCGCGACCGTCGTCGGGCTCCTGTTCGGCATGCTGATTGCCCGCCACCGCGCGCTCGCCACGCCGGTGCTCACTATTGCGGACATTATCCAAACCATCCCATCACTGGCGCTGCTCGCGTTGCTGATGGTTGCGTTCGGACTCGGTGACAACACCGTCATCATAGGCCTGAGCCTGTACTCGCTACTGCCGATTATCCGCAACACCTACACCGGGCTGAATTCCGTTTCCCCCGCCGTCCGCGAGGCCGCGCGCGGGATGGGAATGTCCGGCACGCAGTCGCTGCGGATGGTGGAGCTGCCGCTCGCGCTGCCGATGATCCTGTCCGGTGTGCGCATCGCGTTCGTCACCGCGCTTGGCACGGCCGTCATCGGCGTGCTGATCGGATCCGGCGGGCTCGGGTACATCATCTACCGCGGTATCCAGTCGCTGAGCTGGAGCATGATCATCGAGGGTACCATCCCGGTCGTGCTGCTGTCGCTGCTGGTGCAGTACGGTGTCGAAGCGCTTCAAAAACTGTCGAAACGGAGGAGAAAACGACATGTTTAAACGGAAACTGGCCGCCGCATGCCTGGCGGCAGTCCTCACGCTGCCGGTACTGACCGGCTGCTCGGGCGGCGAGAAGATCGTCGTCGGATCCAAGGATTTCACCGAAAACCAGATTCTGGCCGAAATGATGGCGCAGCTGATTGAAAAGAAAAACAACCTTCCGGTCGAGCGCAAAATCAACATGGGCGGCACGCTGGTCTGCTTCGAGGCCATCCAGAAAGGCCAGATAGACCTTTACCCAGAATATACCGGAACTAGTCTGATGGAAGAACTGAAACTGCCGCTTGACAGCGATTCGGAGCGCGTCTACCAAACCGTCAGCGAGCAGTTCAAATCCAAATACCACATAAAGTGGCTCAAGCCTTTCGGCTTCAACAACACTTATGCGCTGGCGGTGCCAGCCGAAACCGCTCAGAAAAACAATCTCGAAACTATCAGCGACTTCATCCCGTTTTCCAAAAACGCCACGTTCGGCGCGGAGCAGGAATTCTTTAACCGCGCGGACGGCTATGACGGCATGACCAAAGCGTACGGCCTCAGCTTCAAAAACGTCGTGAAGATGGGCATCTCGCTTAAATATCAAGCCGTCCGGCAAGGGAAAATCAACGTGACCGACGCTTTTACGACCGACGGTCAGCTCAAGGCACTGAACTTGAAAGTGCTGACAGACGATAAGCATTATTTCCCGCCGTATCACGGCGCACCAATTGTGCGGGAGGAAACGCTGAAAAAACACCCGGAGATTGAGGAAACGCTGAACGCGCTGGGTGGCGCGATCGACGATGCCACAATGCAGGACCTCAATTACCGGGCTGACTCCAAAGGGCAGTCGATTGAAAAGGTCGCGTCGGATTTCCTGAAAGAAAAAGGGTTAATTGAATAAGCCCCCACAAGCGGGTTTACAGGAACCGGCCGAGGAAGTGTCCGCGGAACTTTCCCGGAACCAACCCTGCCGGAACAGATAAGATAAAACGGCACTCGTGCGGCTTGTGATCAGTCGCACAAGTGCCGTTTCTGCGCAGTTTCCCAAGAGTTTTCAGCCGCGCCGCGTGCCTCCGTATCCGGAAAACCTATGCCTTTACAAAACGGGACTGTATCACGGAGAACGGGTTCCACACGGCGTTTTCCACCGATTCCCGGACAGCCGGCAGCAGCTCCGCGGGCACCGCGGACACATCGGGGACGACGGAATCGACCGGGTGGCCAGTGAGCACCCGAAACCATCATCCCCCCAGCTTGAGCGTATCCCCGATCAGGTTGGTGTGAGCGTCCTTGCAATGGCGGCCAGATGCTCCATCGTGCCTTATTGAATTGATGGTGTTGAGGATTTTGATGCGGTAGCCGTTGCACAGCAACAGTTTTCTGCACTCCGTTAAGGCAGTTCTTTTCGGGTCGGTTTGTCAAGATAAGGGGTTTGATAAGGAAAGCGGCAGCCTCCGCTGTGGATTTAAGTATAAATCGGGGGACGAGAGAATCTTCCGGATAAAACGCGAAGAGGACCGCAGGATATTTACCCCGATAGGGCGGTAAAGCAAAAAATGGAAGCACCTTTATAAGGAACGGAGCGGCATTGAACGAATCAACGGCAAAGAAGACGCCGGTGGATCTTGCAGAGATGGCTTGTCGGCAGTAGGAAGAACCCGCCACCGCGTATACGTCGTATTTCCCAAAGCCATCAGGCATTGGGACGTCTGCTTCCGATGCCATAGCTGCGTTTGATCTGTTCCACGGCGCTATCTCCGGAAATGCGGTCATCGGCAATCTTTTCACAGAGGCGGACAGCCTTGCGGCTCGGTGACATCTTCTCTGCCGCATGGGTTGCGAGAGAGTATTTTACGCTTTCTTTTGCTTTTGACGCCATAATATCCGCCTCCAATCTATTCTAGTATTGTATCATATTTTCGGTTCCATAGGGATAAAAAGAAAATTGTTCTATTTCTACCCACTACGCGTACTTTCTGCAGAGATTTGCTCTTTCCTCATTTTGAACTTTACCTTCTGCCAGCGTCCGATAAATGAGAAACGTAACGGTTCAAAACATTGTCACCTTTGCGAATTTTCGTATCGTATGTTTTTCAAACTGGTAATCCTGAACTATCCGTCTTCCGTGGTATCATAAATTAAGACACAAAAATGACAAAACTTCATGAATCTGATAGAATAGAAAATGGGATAATATGGGAAATAGGCTTCTTGGATTATCAAAGGAAAAAAGAAATTTTACATCCAAATTCAAAGCAGATCTCGTGATTGAATTGCTGAAAGGCGAAAAAGATTTGAATACCCTGGCTTCTTAAAATGACATAAAGCCAAACATGATCAGAAACTGGAAAAAGGAATTTCTTGACAAATCTCCCGATATATTTGAAGACTAGCGCGAAAATAACCTGAAGGAAAAGCTTACCTCAGAATACTAACTTCCGGTTTTGCCTTTTTCATGATTAGATTGTATCGTACCTGCCGCCAAATTTTCCGATCTGTTTAGTTTTGTCTGAATAGGTCAAGCAGATGTTGTTGCTGTCAGCGGATGTCGGATGCTTTTTCCCGATGCAGCAGGAATAAGCACAGCGCCAGTGGCGCGAGGATGCACAGGTCGCAGATAAGAGACTCGAAGCACCTGGGACGGTATATGGAAAACATGTTGTTCCTAACCCAAACAGCAAGTTTCTTTGCAAGAAAAATCAGCGGAATCTGCACGGCGAGTACGGTAATATAGTTTTTACAGAACTTCGAGACCGCGAAACTGACCATTGCGAAGCCGAACGCGACCATAAACAGAACGGCGCAGCTCCAAGCGATGTACTGACCAAACGTCATATCCCACCAATACCAGTTGGCACATGAAATGTCGGCTCCGAAGAACGCACGGTCGACCCGGTGCGGGCTGGTGAAAAACAAGGCGAAGAAAACGGCAGCCTGCACCGTTTCCGCCAGCGCGGCAGCCACGAGGGATGCCCCGAACTGCACCGCGAAAAGAGACCGACCCTTCCGGCAGGCATAGGCGATGCCGCGCACACCGCTCCGGCGCTCCCGTACGAGGTAAGGCGAGATCAGAATGGCGACGGTAAACAGAAGCAGAATGAAAAAATAATTCACCATATCCCGCCAGGTATCCGCCGTCACCCACGACAGAATTGGAATGCCCATGGACGCTTCGCGCTTTTCGAGTTCCTCGACCCGTTCCCGCGCCTCGCCCGCAGGAGCGGAGGTGATCTGCGCACGCACGTTTTCCTGTGTCGTGTCAATTGACGGAATTACAACATCGCGCGCTTCTTGATACATATAATAGTCGTCGGCCTTCTCGGGATACCTCGGAATGGTCTTATCGAAAGCGTCCCACAGCTTGTCGTAAAGATCCCGGGATGCGTCGTCCGTTTTATCGCTCAGCGCGTCCAATGCTTCAATTGTCGTAATCTTCGCCTCGCGGAATTCCTCGATCCCGGCGAGCCTGCGGTCAGCCGCCCGTTTGATGGCGGGATAATCGACGGTTTTAAACTCTTTCTGCTCCGCCACATCGAGCGACGGGCCGTATTTTTCCACCAGCTCCTTTCCGAGCTCGACGGATTCTGTCCGCGGGTGGCCGTCCGGATAAGAATACAGATAAAACTCCAGAAACATGAAGTAAAACAGTCCGGTAAAAAGGCAAAGAATCAGGAGCAGCCTCCAGTTCAGAAGCTTTTTCAGCTCGCTCCGGAAAATCCTCATAGAATTGTCCTCCTTTTTACAGGTCAGCCCGGCGGAAGCGCCGGACGCCGAAAAATGCCGCTATAGCCGCCAAAGATGCCCCAAGCAGGAAGATCGCGGGGAAATACCACGGGGATGCGTCGAAAATATCAATCTGCGTCAGCCAGTTCCCACAGTCCACCCACGCGATAACCGGGTTCGCTGTCAGGATCAGCGGCAGCACCGTATTCCATGGCAGGACGGACGGAAGGTTGACCGACATCATCCATCCAAGCGCGTAGCCAAGAAAGCCGACATAGTTGTTGCGGCAGTAGATCGCCACCGAGAACGCCAGTAGACAGAACACAGCCTGAAGCACGAGAACCAGGCCGATATTTGCCCTTAGATACTCTCCCGTTGTCATGGGCCGGAGCGTGATGTAGGGTACGACCTGCATTCCGTGCGGCTCCGCGTTCATGCCGCTCGAGACGAAGGAATCCCAGACGTTTGAAAAATGATAGTTCGCGAAAAACACCGAAAGCGCCGCGGCAATGAGAAATATGGGGACGAACATCCCCACCAGCATGGCGGCGCGGAACTGGTCGGCGGGGAGATGCCGCCCCCGCCTGCTGGTATAGGCAAGGTTCTGCGTACCGTGCATGAACTCAAAATTAACCGCAAAGAACATGACGAGCACGCCGAGGACGGCGCTTTCCATTATGATCGCCCCGAACAGCGTGCCATAGAGGAACCCGTGCATGCCGTAGACGGTGCCGGGGAAGAACAGCGTGTCCTTTTCTCCGTCCGATTTGATCTGTGCCATGCGGCTCTGCAGCTCGGTGCAGTTCCGGGAGATAAACCGGGCAGGCGCGCCGGTGACCCGCCCTTGTTTCAGCCACATCTTCCCCGCCGCGGTGATGTCGTACCCCTCGTAATAGGCGTTCCTTCCCTTGATCGCCCCGTCGAGCTGCAGGATCGCGCTGTCGTCCCGGAACCGCCCCTGCTGTTCTCCGGAAAGCGTGTAATATCTTTGTGCAATTTGTTTCAGCATGACCGCCGTATCACCCGAAGCCCCGCCGGTCACCTGCCGGAAAAGGTCCCCGAGGTCGGTGGTGTGTTTTTTAAGGATCGGCCCGAATTTTTCCTCAAACTCTGCGTCGATTCGGACGCCGGTCCGCCCGGCCACATCGTTGATGAGGTTGATTTCCCGCCTCATGTTCGAACGTGACGAGATCAGGTAGAGATCGAACGCGAGAAAGGCCGCAAGCAGGCCGAGAAAAAACGAGGCGCCGAGAATTCGTTTCATTTGTTGCCGAAAAATATCCATCGTCATTCCTCCCGGTAGACATAGAGGAACACGTCCTCCATACTCGGGAGGGAAGGCTGCGCTCCCGCGGGCAGGTCTTCCGGCTTCCCGCAGACGAAGCGGAACCGTGTCTGGCCCGCTTCCTCCCGTTTCGAGAGGATAAAATACTCTTGCTTAAAGCTGTCCGCCTTCTGGTGCGGTACAGTGATTTCAAAGACCTTGTTTTCAAGAATTTCGCTGAGGCTGTCGCGGTCGGTATCGCAGTAGATGGCATGATCCTTGATGAGAATCACACGATTCGCGACGCTCTCAATGTCGGAGATGATATGGGTCGAGAGGATGACGGTGCGATTCCTCGAAAGTTCCGTGAAGATGTTGCGGAAGCGCAGACGCTCCTTCGGGTCGAGACCGGCGGTCGGCTCGTCGAGGATCAAGATCTCCGGGTCGTTGAGCATCGATTGCGCGATGCCGACACGCTGGATCATGCCGCCGGAGAATTTTTTCATCTTCTTATCCTTCACGTCGGACAGGTTGACCAGGTCGAGCAACTCGTCGATGCGTTTTTCCACGGCTTCCCGCTCCAGGCCTTTTAGCGCGCCGAGATAGCGTAGGTACTGGCGGGGCGAGCAGTTTCGGTAGTAGCCGAAGTCCTGCGGCAGATAGCCGAGCTTCTCCCGGTAGGACGCCCCCAGGGTCCGGATGTCCGCCCCATCGAACAGGATCTTCCCGCTCGTCGGGAACAGGAGCGTCACAAGCATTTTTATCAGCGTCGTCTTACCTGCGCCGTTCGGTGAGAGCAGACCGTAGACGCCGCTGCCGAACTCCAGATCGATGTTCTCGAGGACGGTGAAGCTGCCGAACTTTTTGGTCACGTTTTGTACCGTCAGCATAAGATCCTCTCCTTTTGTTGTGAGATCAGGCGCTTCAGGCCGGCAAAGTAGAAGCAGGCCAGCGCGACAGTCACCGCAAGGTGCAGGTACAGCGGCATTTCAACCAGGAACCGCCCGTAGCCGGACGGAAACAGATATTCCAGCAGCAAATTCGCGGGGAACCACGCGGCTGCCGCGAACGTGGGAGCCGCAAGCCCGCCCGCCCGAAACAGGCTCCAGAGCAGCAGAACCGAGAACAGAAACAGACTGCTTGTGGAGACCAGAAACACCTGCCAGAAGTCCGGAACGCCTCCCGCGGTGCAGAAAATACCGACGGCGGCAAGGTTTACAAGGATGCCGGCGCAGCTGAACGCCAGCATCCGGAATGCGGTGAGGTGGCAGACCGTGTATTTGCAGGACATTTTCACGTCGTAGGTGTCGCTGAGCTTCTCCTTCCAGAAGCCGAGCAGGCACAGCAGAAGATAAAGCGTTGGGGAGACGGCGAACAGCTTCGCGTAGAAATTATTCCGCTGGCCGGCTAAATACCGGAAGTTTTCCGCCAGGCCGCAGAGCACAAAGGCAGTGACGAGAGCGGCAATGAAAAACACGTCGGCCATGTCGTAAAAGATGACGCGAAGACCGAGATTCCGGTACATCTCCCGAAAATCAGAAAACAGGGAGCGCCGGTCCGCCATGCCCTCCCGCGTAATCTTCCGGATGGTCGCGCGCCGCTCCTCCGGAGACGGATAATCAATTTTCATTCGGACCCCTCCAATTCGCCGCGTATCTTCCGAACGGCTGCATAGTAGCGGCTTTTCACCGTGCCTTCCGGCAGGTCGACGGCCTGCGCTATCTGCCCAAAAGGCTGCTCCGCGAACAGCCGCAGACGCAGGATCTGCTGCGTCACGCCGTCGAACGTACCGATCCTCTCAAGAACCATCCGCGCGGATTCCTTCTCTTCCAGCCGGCTGTAAATCGGCTTGTCACAGGACAGAATCTCCTCGTCAAGCGGTTGCATCAGTTTTCCGAACCGGCAGCACCGGCTCCGGAAATAGTCCGAGACACGGCGCGAGGCGATACGGTATAGCCACGTGCGGAACGAAGCCATTTTCGGCCGGTAGTTTCCGACGGATCGCAGGACGCTGATGAAGATTTCTTGCGTCAGATCCATCGCGAGCTGCTTTTCGAGCGTTTGCCGGTACGCAAACACATAGATTTCGTCGTAGTAACGTTCCACCAGATTGTTTGCCGCCTTTCGATCGTTCCAGCGCGTGATCCGCCAGACCAAAAAGGCATCCGTGTCGGTCCGCACCATTTCAC
>ENA-UOOI01003672-UOOI01003672.1-fermentation-metagenome-genome-assembly--contig:-NODE-3672-length-11191-cov-3.971893_pt1 | contig 11191 bp, 7 predicted proteins | sample MGYA00245779_ERZ724027 | MGnify/ENA primary metagenome ERZ724027 (study PRJEB28704, sample SAMN03018318) | fermentation metagenome | biome: anthropogenic terrestrial biome; feature: soil; material... | reverse complement strand
CACTACTGTCGTTTGCACTGGCAGCCTGGCTGTATGGCTGGGTAAAGGAGCAGCCGTCATCGAATGAACAGATTCATAGGGTGAGCGGCTATATCCGTCAGGGGGCGGCAACATTTCTCAACAAGGAGTACCTCGTACTTGCCAAATTCTGCGGCGTATGTGCGGTACTGATCTTCATCTTCCTTCCATCTCCGATATGGAAGGGACATATTTTGCTTAATTTTCAGATGGCGTTGGCGTATATTTTTGGAGCACTTATTTCTGCTGCAGCAGGAAAGATTGGGATCGCCGTAGCCACAATCGCAAATGCGAAGACCGCCGAGGCGGCACAGAAAGGTATTCGCCTTTCTTTCCTGTGCGGTTTTCGGGGCGGTGCAGTCATGGGAATGGCTGTGGTAGGAGCATCCCTTCTTGGTGTTGCACTGGTATTCTGGCTCACCGGAGATACGACAACTCTGCTGGGATTCAGCTTTGGTGCCAGTTCACTGGCACTTTTTGCAAAGGCAGGCGGGGGAATATTTACCAAGACCGCGGATATATCTGCCGATCTTGTCGGAAAAGTGGAGCTTGGGATTCCGGAGGATGATCCGCGCAATCCTGCAGTTATCGCTGACAATGTAGGAGACAATGTCGGGGATGTTGCCGGAATGGGAGCCGATCTTTTTGATTCGAATGTAGCTTCTATGGCGGCGGCGCTTGTCATGGGAGCGGCACTTGATCAGACGATGGGCGGCACGAAGAATGTATCCATGGTTTTCTGCTACGCGGCTCTTGGGCTTCTGGCATCGATCATAGGAGTGGCTACAGCACGTATGGGGAAGAATGACAATCCTACCTTTGCCCTGAATTCGAGTACTTATGTTACAACGGCAATTTTTGCAGTACTGACGGCAATAGCGACAGCTGTATTCCATCTGGAATGGCGTATCTGGGGGGCCAGTTTTGTGGGGCTTCTCGTGGGAGTTATTATCGGTATCGCCAGTGACTATTTCACCGATGACGCAAAAAAGCCAGTACAACTGACAGCAAAAGCAAGTGAATCAGGGCCGGCATTTACAGTCCTTTCGGGTGTATCTTATGGTTTTATATCAACGCTGCCGGCACTGATCGGGATTGCATTTTCCGCGTTGATTTCGTATAAGCTCTGTGCACCTTTAGGCGGCGATTATGCCATGTTTGGAATTTCAATGGCGGCTGTGGGGATGCTTTCGATTGTAGGCATGATCATATCAAATGATGCTTATGGTCCAATTGTGGACAATGCACGAGGACTCGCTGAGATGGGTGATCTGGGCGATGATGTAATTGATATCACTGATTCTTTGGACAGCGCAGGAAATACTGTCAAGGCTGTCACAAAGGGCTTTGCAATTGGCGCTGCAGGTCTGACCGTAATTGCACTTCTCGGTGCGTTTATCAGTGAGGTAAATGAAGCAGCAGTGGCGAAAGGACTTGTCGCGGCGGGAGAAAAATATCTGACTGGATTTGATGTAATGGATCCAATTGTATTCTTCGGAATGATTATCGGATCAGCAATTCCGGCTGTTTTCAGTGCCATGTTGATGCTCGGTGTCAATCGAAATGCACAGCGTATGGTATCCGAGATCCATCGTCAGTTCCGCGAAATACCAGGATTAAAAGAAGGAAAGAAAGATGTTATTCCGGAATATGACCGATGCATTGAACTGGCAACAACGGGTTCGCTTCATGAACTGATTCCGGCGGGCCTGATGACCATTATCGCAACACTTCTGGTGGGCTTTATCGGTGGTGTAAGGGCGATAGGAGGTTTCCTTACCGGCAATATCATAAGCGGTCTTCTGCTTGCGAACTTTATGAGCAATGCGGGAGGACTTTGGGATAATTCTAAGAAGTACGTTGAATCAGGCCATAACGGTGGAAAAGGCAGCGATGCCCACAAAGCTGCGGTTATCGGCGATACTGTAGGTGATCCCTTTAAAGATACGGCAGGGCCGTCAATTAATACGCAGATTACGGTTGTATCATTGATCGCATCTTTGATGGCATCACTGTTTTTGACACTATCACTTCTGTAGTAAATAAGTAACAAAAAAAGAAGAGAGGACATGAAGTATTTCACTTATGTCCTCTCTTCTTTTTCTGTCAGGTCAACTGCATCATCCCATGATAAAGCTTGTAATATCTTCCCTTTTGAGCTAACAGTTCATCGTGAGTTCCTCTTTCGACCACGTGCCCGTGGTCCAAAACCAATATGGCGTTGGCATTGTGAACCGTAGAAAGTCTATGGGCGATGACGAAGACGGTACGGTTTTTCATAATTGCATCCATGCCGGCTTCCACCAGTTCTTCCGTTCGTGTGTCAATAGAACTTGTCGCCTCATCCAGAATCAGAACCGGTGGATTAGCTACAGCTGCACGGGCGATGGCAAGAAGCTGTCTCTGACCGAGAGAAAGATTGTCTCCGTCGTTCTTGATCATAGTATCGTAGCCATTCGGAAGTCTTCGGATAAATGAATCTGCATTAGAGAGCATTGCGGCTCCGCGTACTTCCTCATCTGTAGCTTCTAAATTTCCATAACGAATATTGTCCGTAATCGTTCCCGAGAAGAGATGTGTATCCTGCAGCACAAGGGATAAGGACTTTCGAAGATCTTTTTTTCGGATATCCCGGATATCGATACCGTCGTAAGTGATCTGACCGCCGTAGATTTCATAAAAGCGGTTGATCAGATTGATAATTGTAGTCTTCCCGGCTCCGGTTGAGCCTACAAAAGCAATCTTTTGTCCTGGTTTTGCATAAAGATTAATTCCATCGAGAATCTTTCTGTTTGAATCATATCCGAAAGTAACATCATGAAATCGTACATCTCCCTTTAGTGGAATCAGATTGTCGAGCTGCGGTGTTTCCCATCCCCAGGCACCGGTAAAATCATCGGCTTTTACATAATTTCCGGTTTTATCAGTCTTTGCCGGAGATAGTGTAATCTCACCCTCGTCAATTTCGGGTTCAGTCTCAAGGACAGTAAAGATTCGTTCCATTCCGGATACGGCGGACAAAAACAGGTTCATCTGCTGAGTAAACTGATTGACCGGAACTGAAAACTGACGGACAAAGATCAGATAGGAGGCCAGTGTTCCGATATCGATCAGACCTTTGATTACCATCAGAGCCCCGGCACTGGCGGTAAATGTGTAATTGATAAAACCGATACTGACCACCATGGGGGTCATTACACCCGAATAAGCGAATGCTTTGGTGGAGGCTATTCTCAGATCTTCATTTAGAATGTGGAAACTTTTTAAGTTTTCTCGCTCATGGCCAAAAACTTTTTCAACTTTCTGCCCTTCCATCATCTCCCTTGCAAAGCCATTCAGATCTCCGGAATATTGCTGCCTTTTTGCATAATACTGTTTTGATACTTTACTGTTATAATAGATGATAAACAGGATTACTACGAAGCAGACCATCGTGAAAAGTGTCAGAGGAACATTCAGAACAAACATCATAATGATTGAACCGATGACGGTTACAAAACTTTGCACCATGATAGAAAAGCAGCTGTTTAAGGCATTTTCTATGGTATCAATATCATTTGTAAAATAACTCATGATATTTCCGTCACTGTTGGCATCGTAGTAGGACAGGGGCAGTGAATCCACATGATGAAACAGATCCATACGCAGTTCATAGATTATTTTTTGTGTCACCCGTACCATCAGGCGATTCCCGGCCAATGTAGATAATGCTCCGGACAGATAGATGACCGTAAGAACTGCGACTGCATAGCCAAGTCCCCTGACATCGCCGGGGACGATATAGTTATTGATAATTGGCCGGAGCAAAAAAGAGCCCGTGATCCCAACCAGTCCGCTGATTCCGGAAAGCAGGATGATCAAAAACAAGATATACTTGCTCGGTTCCAGAAAGCGCGTGAATTTTTTTAAAGTTGTCAATATATTCTTTTTCTTATCTTTTGATGCCGGGTCCATGTTATGCCTCTCCTTTCTTCTGTGATGCATAGATTTCCTTGAATATCTTGTTGTGTGAAAGAAGTTCCCTGGGAGTACCGATCTCATCAATTCGCCCATCGTCCATGATGATGATACGATCTGCATGCATCACGGAAGTGATACGCTGGGCGATAATTATCTTCGTGATATCGGGGTAGTCATTCTCCAGGTTTCGATATAACTCTTTTTCTGTATTCATATCAAGAGCAGAAGTGGAGTCATCGAGAATAAGAATCTTAGGCTTTTTCAGCAGAGCTCTTGCGATGCAGAGACGCTGCTTCTGACCGCCTGAGAAATTGTTGCCTCCCTCATCCACATAAGAGTCGAATTTATCCTTTTTTTGTTCAATAAATTCACTGGCACAGGCTGCATCGGCGGCTTTTTTTATGTCGTCATCGGAGGCATTTTGATTTCCCCACCGCAGATTATCACTGATTGTCCCGCGAAACAGCATATTCTGCTGCAGTACCACTGCGACCTGATCTCTCAGGTAGCTTAACGGGTATGACTGAACGGGCACTCCATCGATGGAAACAGTACCTTTTGATGCATCATACAATCTCGGTATCAGCTGAACCAGAGAGGTCTTGGAAGAACCGGTTCCACCAAGGATACCGATTGTTTCGCCGGGCTGTATCTGAAAGTTGATATCTTCCAGAACATATTCCTTAGCGTCTGCACGATATTTGAAGGAGACATCCTCCATACGTACAGATCCCTTTTGGATTTTGTGATTTGAGGTCCCCTCATCCGTAAGCTCGATGTCTTCATGGAGAATTTCGCCGATGCGGACAAAAGACTCCATTGCTTTTGTCAGGTTGATAAATACACCGGAGATGAGCATCAGGGAATTTAAGATCTGCAGAACATAGCTTAAGAATCCCGTGAGCTGCCCGACCATCAGTTGTCCGGTAATCACAAGGTTTCCGCCGAACCACACGAGGCCTATAATCGTTCCATACATGACAAACTGCATCACCGGTGCATTTAACAGGGATATCCCATATGCCTTCACCGAGATATCCCGCAGCTGGCTGTTTACGGACTCGAATTTGGCACTTTCATAATCCTCTCTTGCAAAGGCCTTTACTACACGGATGGCTCTTAAGTTCTCCTGCGTAACCTGGTTTAGGACATCATAGATACGCTGCATCCTGTGATAAACCGGTGCAAGACTTCTGACAATAATAAACAATAAAATACCAAGGACAGGAACAGCCACAAAGAATACAACTGCAAGGTCTTTGCTCATCATAGTGGCCATGACAATGCCTGTCAAAAGCATAATAGGTGCACGGAAGATGGAGCGGATGCCCGGCACAATTGCATTCTGTATGATCGTGATATCGGTAGTAAGCCTTGTAATCAGGGAAGGGGTGGTAAAATGATCCATATTGGAAAATGAAAATGACTGGATTTTCTTGTACTCTGCCTCTCGGATTTCGGCGGCAAATCCATTACCGAATACGGAAAAGTTATTACTGCAGCCCCTTCCGAATGCGAAAGAGAGAACGGATAACAACAGAATCAGCAGTCCGATCTTGAGGATATACTGTGTATCCTTGTTGGCAATTCCGACATCGATAATCTTTGACATGATAGAGGGAATTGAGATTTCAAACACTGCTTCAAAGAAACAACATATGAAACCGATGATCCACTCTTTTTTGTAATTTTTTGTGTATATAAAAAAATTTTTTAGCATAGCAAGACTCCGTTAGTGAAATTTAAGTAATTGATAATTAATCGTTTTCTGTTTCCAAATATTCCGGGAGCGGGTCATTAAACCGTATAGTGATGATTCCGGAAATTACATAAAGTGACATATTCAAGATGAATGGCAGCTGTCTGTTGATGCTTGAAAGTTTTCCGGCAATATAACCGGAGGGAGATGCAAAGATAAACATGATAACTCCAAGTACACTGACGATCCGTGCACGTTCTTCAGGATCAACATATAATGCGAGCATAGAATCCTTTCTTGGAACTACCAGTGCAAACGCAAAAGCTTCCATAATTGTATAAAGGATGATAAAAATGTAATTTCTATGCGGGCTAAAGATCAAGATGAGCTGAGAGCCTATATAAAGTAGAAAGCCGACACCCATCGGAATCCGAAATGGAAAATTTTCCAGTTTCTCCTGCATCACAAACATAAAAATAAGCATAATAACAGCACGAAGGATTGGAAAAAGAGCTAAAAAGCTTTTTTGAATGCCCAGATTCTCAGTCGTATAGAGTGAGAAAAAGTTATTAGTAATCTGAGTAGTCATCTGCAGCAGAACCATGATAATCAGAATCTTTACGGTAGGCTTGTCTTGAAAGATCCGCGGCAGTATGTATCGGTACTCGGATATCATGTACCAGAGACTTTGACCTTTTGTCTGTTCTTTCCTCTTCATGCCCTGACGGGTTTCTTTTGTGCAGCGGATAGTGATCAGACATTTGACTGTCATACAGACTGCAAATATAAAGTACAACACTCTCATGACGGGTACCAGAGAAACTCTGCTGATGACAAACCCTGAAATCGGTGCAAAGAACACCGAAAGCAGCCCGGATATTGTAACCCAGGTATAAATATGGAGAATCTGTCCAGAAGGAGCATCCTCGATTAACAGACAGTTCCAGGCAGTCTGATTGACCTGTTCAAAACTATTTAAGACAATCGCTGCTAAAAAGAACCAGAAGTTTTGTGAAACGGCCTAGATTACACATGGGATACACCAACCCAGAAAATCTCCAAAATTACAGGTGACTTTTCTCCCGGCTCTGTCTGCAATAATCCCTCCGGCAAATGCAGAAATCATCTGAACAAACATGGCAATTGACATCAGAAGACCGATCTGAACATCATTTACCCCAAGTTCGTACATATAAAGGGTCGCATAAGGCGCAATCAGATTCTGGGGAATTCCCCAGAGAGGTTCCAGAAAAGTCAGTACCTTCTGATTTCCCTCTAATTCAAACAAAGTCCTGATGAGAGGATGATTCCGAATACGTTCGCGCGTTGAAATTTTATTCATTTTTTATACTCCGAAGATTTTTTTCATACATTAAAAAGTATATACGTAATCAAAAAAAATAGCAAGAGCACAAAGTTAAGAATATTTTATGGGAAGATGCACAAACTAAACGTGTAATAAATACGGAGGTGCAAATAGATGGAAACAATATCAGAAAAAGAATTATCAGCATTAAATGATCTGCTGAGTGAGGAAGATCTGTTGATCAAAAAATTCCAGATGCTGGCACAGCACAGTGATGATCCGCAGGTTAAAGATAAGTTCAACGAAATTTCAAACAAACATCAGGAACATTTTAACAGACTGTATGCACAATTAAGCTAAGGAGGGTATCAGGATGAAAGATCAGATCTATACAGAAAAGGAAGTCTTAACAGATGCCCTGACTGCAGAGAAAGCTACGACGAATAATTACAATACGTTTGCAAATGAATGCGTTCATGACAATGTAAGGCAGGCAATCATGCACTGTCTCGAGCAGGAGCATGCGATTCAGACCGATGTCTTCAATATGATGCATGAAAAAGGGTATTATCCCACACCGGCTGCCCAGGAACAAAAAGTTCAGGAAGCAAAACAAAAATACTCACAGTGCGTAAAAAACACGAATTCCAGCATGATGTAAAACGTGTAGGACTGCGTGAATTTGAAGTCACAAAGAGGACCGGAATATAACGTTTCGGTCCTCTTTTCTGCGTGAAAAGAAAGCAGTGCGGCTTGAATCTTCGGCCGATTTATGTTACATTACTTTTGACCCTAACATCAGATGAATACAATTGAGACTGAATGACATGGAGAATAACAGATGAATATATTAGAGGATATGAATCCACAACAAAAAGAGGCTGTACAGTATACCAGAGGGCCGCTGCTGATTCTGGCAGGAGCCGGCTCGGGAAAGACTCGCGTGCTGACTCACCGGATCGCTTATCTGATCGAAAATGGCGTAAAACCCTATCATATCATGGCTATTACATTTACGAATAAAGCTGCACAGGAAATGCGTGACAGGGTTGATCAAATTGTCGGATTCGGTTCTGAGAGCATCTGGGTAAGTACGTTTCACTCCAGCTGTGTGCGTATTCTGCGCAGATTTATCGACCGAATCGGATTTTTAAACAGTTTTACGATATATGACACAGATGATCAGAAAACACTTATGAAACAGGTAATTAAAAAACTGGAGCTGGATCCCAAGATATACAAGGAACGTGCACTGATGTCGGCAATATCCTCTGCGAAGAATGAGATGATCTCTCCGGAGCAGTTTGAAAAGAATGCCGGACTTGACTGGAACAAGAAGAAAATATCGCAGGTATATTATGAATATCAGGCAGAATTAAAAAAGAACAATGCTCTTGATTTCGACGATCTGTTGGTCAAAACAGTCGAACTTTTCAAACAATGTCAGGATGTGTTGGAGTATTATCAGGATAGATTTCAGTATCTGATGGTGGACGAGTACCAGGATACAAATACGGTTCAGTTTCAGTTTATCAATTTGCTTGCTGCGAAGAACAGGAATCTCTGCGTAGTAGGAGATGACGATCAATCCATCTACAAATTCAGAGGTGCAAATATCAGAAATATTCTGGAATTTGAAAAAAGCTTTCCGGATGCGAAGGTGATCAAACTAGAGCAAAATTACCGATCTACTTCCAATATATTAGATGCCGCCAATGGGGTTATATCCAATAATAAAGGAAGAAAAGAGAAAAAGCTTTGGACCGAAAATGAAAAGGGAGCAAAAATCACCTTTCGCAAGTTCCAGAATGGTTTTGAGGAGGCGGAATATGTCACCGGTGAAATCAGCAGGAAAATCAGAAATGGTGAGTGCAGGTACGGTGATATAGCAATTTTATACAGGACGAATGCACAGTCTCGTCTGTTTGAGGAAAAATTACTGATTGCAAATATTCCTTATAAAATCGTTGGGAGTGTTAACTTTTATGCCAGAAAAGAGGTAAAGGATCTGCTGTCTTATTTAAAGACTGTTGACAATGCCAGTGACGATCTTGCCGTTCAAAGAATTATCAACGTTCCGAAGAGGGGAATTGGCGCGACGACGATCTCAAGAATACAGGCTCATGCGGCCGAGTCAGGGACTAATTTTTATGGTGCGCTCTTAGAAGCACAGTACATACCGGGACTTTCAAGGAGTCTGTCCAAAATAGAATCTTTTACAACGTTTATTCAGAAATTAAGAACACAGGTTCAATACTACTCGGTAAAAGAGCTTTTGGAACATATTATAGAGGAAACCGGTTATGTCAAAAAGCTGGAAGCAGAGGATACCGATGAGGCAAGGGCAAGGATAGAAAACATTGATGAATTAATATCTAAAGTTGTCACATACGAAGAGGAGGAAGAGTCCCCCACGCTTAGTGGCTTTTTGCAGGAAGTTGCACTGGTTGCTGATATTGATTCGATTGACTCGGACAGTGACTTTTGTCTTCTTATGACACTTCACAGTGCAAAAGGTCTTGAATTCCCCTATGTATTTATGGCGGGGATGGAGGATGGTATTTTCCCAAGTTACATGACCATAACAGGGGATGATCCGGACGAACTGGAAGAAGAGCGCAGATTATGCTATGTCGGTATCACGCGGGCAAAAAAGGAACTTGTGATGACGGCTGCAAGCCAACGTATGATTCGTGGAGAGACTCAATATAATAAAGTCTCCAGATTTGTACATGAGATACCAAGAGAGTTGGTTGAACTTGGAAGGGAGAAGGATCTTGATCGGGATGCATTCGTTAATCCCAGGCAAAGATTTTCGAACAACGTATCATTTAAGCCGCGTCAGTTTACGGTAACCAGGCTTGAACACTTAGAATATAATGTGGGGGATACCGTACGCCACACGAAGTTTGGAGTAGGGGAAGTGACAGATATCGCAGATGGCGGAAAAGATTATGAAGTCACCGTTCACTTTGATCATGCAGGTGTCAAGAAAATGTTTGCCTCCTTTGCAAAGCTAAAAAAAATTTAAAATTTTTCTTAAATTCAAGTAACTGTATTGACATAAGAAACTGCAGGTATCATAATAAAAGCAGCCTTGAGAGCAGTATATTGCCAGATAAGCTGCCCTCCTGTGGTGAATGCTTAAGGTGGTGAGGCCGGATGAATAAATTCTTTAAAAAAAAGCAAATATGGATCATACCTGTTTATGGTATCTTTTATATGATATGTTTTGCAATACTGGAAAAAGAGATTACACGGGGATATCATGTCATACATGTAGCACTAGATGACATAATACCTTTCTGCGAGGTCTTTATCATTCCATATCTGTTATGGTTTTTTTATATGGGAGCCGTCATTGTATACTTTGCTTTTGTCAATAAGAGTGTGAAGGAATTTTATCAGATTTTTTTGAGCCTGGGAATTGGAATGACAATTTTTCTGGTTGTATCTTGGCTATATCCAAATGGACAGAATCTTCGACCCGTGGTATTTCCAAGACACAATATCTTTGTGAATTTGGTGAGACATCTGTATGCGATTGATACCCCTACGAATATTCTTCCAAGTATTCATGTATACAACTCGGTAGCCGCATGTATTGCGTTTAACAACTGTCAGGCATTGAAAAAACATAAGGGAGTTCAAAAAGGGACGATAGTACTCACACTTTTGATCGTGATGTCGACGATGTTCTTAAAGCAGCATTCCGTATTTGATGTGGGGTTGGCTCTTGTCCTGAACGCTGTCATATATTTACTGATGTATCAGCCAAAGACTTATACACAAACGAAAAGAGATGCTCTTAAACGAAGACTGCTGGAAAATTAAAAAGGGAGCCTGGTCAGAAGTGTTTTTGACCGGTTCCCTTTTACTCAGGTTGTGATCATAGTAGCGTATCCTTCTTTTCTGAGACGCTGTTCCATGATAATTGCATTTCCCAGATGACGGTAAGCACCGACTTGTACCTTATAGAATTCATCCTCATTTAATATGAAAGCGGGATATCCTTTTTCAAGCAATTCATAGGAAAGCCGGTCAGCGTTTGAACGCTGACGAAACAGCCCGACCTGAACTCGATAGAAGGATTCATCGTTTTCACTCTGATTTGCAGATGAGGGGGCAGAGCCAGTATTCTCTGCCGGCTGTACAGAGCGAGTTGGCTGAGCAGAGCGAGTTGGCTGAGCAGAGCGAGTTGGCTGAGC
>ENA-UOOI01003670-UOOI01003670.1-fermentation-metagenome-genome-assembly--contig:-NODE-3670-length-11196-cov-10.955839_pt1 | contig 11196 bp, 10 predicted proteins | sample MGYA00245779_ERZ724027 | MGnify/ENA primary metagenome ERZ724027 (study PRJEB28704, sample SAMN03018318) | fermentation metagenome | biome: anthropogenic terrestrial biome; feature: soil... | reverse complement strand
ATAGATACCGGCTCCCATCCGTGGAAGTAAGAGAGCCTTGTGTTTACACCTGTGATAACCTTAGTTTTATTAGTGTTATTTGCCATAATATTTAATCCTCCATAATTTCGTTAAATTCGTTTTTTGCATCTGCTACGTTCATAGCCGGTCTTTTATCCGAGTTGGGAACAAGAGTCGGCTTGCCCGGTGGTTTATAAATGAGGTCACCGAGAATTTCCTCAAATTTGGTTTTACCCATCAGTTTCTGCATCTCTGTCATAGGGATGAGGCTCTTACGGTAAATGTCCTTAAATCCGCTTGCCACAGCTTTTTCTGCGATGGCATCTTCATCTTTGTATTTGCGAACAGAGCGACCTTCCACAACCTTAAAACCATTCCACTCTTTGCCGTGATTCACAGCGGCGTCTGTGGCGTAGGCAGTTATTTCATTTGCCCATTTAGTAAGGTCGGGGAGAATGAACAGAATCTCTTCTATCTCATTATCAGTAAGTAACGGTGGCATCTTAAACTCTGTCTGTGCGAGTTTTAATTTTTCTTCGGCTCTTGCACGGCATCTGACTGCAGCTTTGCAGAAAGTACACCATTCACCCGGTATATATTCGCCCTCGCCGTTATAGGCTTTTACTGCCTTTGGTTTAAGTTCCTCTTCTGCCCAGCATTTAAGCTCCTCTACCGGTACAGTCCATGTGCTGACATTTTCTCTTCTTGGCTGGAAAATCGTCATTGACACTTCATCGATATCATAAAGGCTGTCATAGATTTCAAGGGCACCCAAGGCATACAGTTTCATCTGTGGATTGTCCACCGCATCAACAAGCACACCCATGCCATATTTAAAATCCACTATGTGAAGTCTGTCATCTGAGATGATTAAACAATCTCCAGTACCAAAGCCGTCTGGCACATAGCAGGAAAAATCAAGACGCTTTTCGATAAGAATGATAGGATCATTGCAGGACTGTTTTGCAAGCTCCACCTGTTCCATAACGAAATCAACATAGGCATCCGTACATTCTTCCATTTCATCTGAGTCATACTCTGATATAGGACGCTTGCTCCTTATATGGAGTGCCTTTTTCAGTTTGTGTTCCGAGAGTGCGTGTGCCGCTGTTCCTTCTTCTGCCGCAGTACCGCTCGTATCTTCAAACTCAAGTTCAAGCCTTGCTGACGGTAAACAATGAAGCCATCTGTGTGAAGATGATGCAGATAATATTGCATGATTACCCATTGCCAAGAACCTCCGCATCTTTCAAGATGTCAGCATAATAAGCCTTGTCAACGGCACTTAACTTGTCGGCACCATACTTCTGAATGAGTCCTCGCACTTCGGCAGTAAATCCAAGCTGGCTCTTTTCGGCAAGCACCATACGCACTTTTTCAAGTGGGATATCCGGCTCTTTTGCTGTTTCTGTCTTTGTGGCAGGCACTTCTTTGGGAGCAGAATCACTTTCTGTCATTGCATCACAAACTGCCTGTATGCTGTCTGCAAGACTTCGCATATCATTTACCACATCAAGCAGTAACTTTACTTTGCTCAAGGTCATTTCCTCCTTTCGTAGTCTCACAGATGGAGAGTTCCTCGACACTGTCTCCTGGGATCAGAATGGTTACACGTCGTTTATCTCCAAGGAGGAAACGTAGGATGCGCTCCCTAATGGTGACATTACGGCAAGTAACGATTCCGCCTGTCTGTGGCTCTTTTGAAACACTGATTTTAAGGTTGTGTTTCATGTCCTTCACCTCTTTCTAAAGGGCGATTTAATTTGTTGCCCTCTACCTGGTAGCCACGGGAGGAAATGAAATCTGACGGTTTAGAAAAAAATAATGCCCTCGGAAGTTTTTTGACCTCCAAGGGCATCATGATTAATTAGGAATTTTCAATTTCTGTCCGGCATAGATGATATTTGTAGTTAGACCGTTGAGTGCCTTAATCTCCGTATATCTTTCACCATTGCCAAGCTTTTCTTTAGCAATCTTCCAAAGTGAGTCACCCTTAACTACGGTATATATTTCATATGTCGGAGCAGATTTTCCTGAGTATATAATTTGTCCATCCTCATCAAAGACAGAGTATCCGGAGTTGGTATCTGCACAACGCTTGGCATTTTCCAACAACTTATATGCACCCTTTTGAGATTTGGTGTCATCCCAGCTTTTTCTCACCCTATATAAAATATCCTCCGCTTTAGGGGATGGTTTAATGGGATTCAGTGCATTCTTTACATCCGCTCGAAAGGTGTCCATACTCTTATCATGCTTAGGAAACCAGTGCATCACATCTGCATGATTGCTGGCAATACCCAGCTTGTGACCCTCACTGTGGCAGAGGATGTTCTTTTCGGTTAAACCATAGTTCTTGCAAAGATATACACAAAGTTCGACGGCCTCCCGGTACACCTTGTCAAAATAGGTGCTATCCAAAAGACCGTCCTCGCATATTTCAAAGCCTATATGGGTATCGTTGACCGAGCCTTTCGAGCCGGAGCCTCCATGCCAACCACGATGATTCCAAGGCAGAGTTTGATAAGTGGCGATGGTTCCATCCGCAAGCTTGCCGATGAAGGCATGAACACAAACTTGGCGGCCGTCTGGCTTATCTTGATTCCAGTGATTGTTGTATTGGTTTATACCAAGTAAGCCGTCATTCGGGCCAACATATCGCTTGAGCCATGGATTATTTGCCCCAGTAGAGTGCACCATAATTCCTTTGGGAGTTATGGTTTTACCTGCTTTATAGCAAGCGTTATTTGTAAGTATTAATTTTCGTAATCGCATTAATAAATCACCTCGCAAATTAAGGACTTGTATCTGTCGCAAGAGCGGTAGGATATAGATGGTAGGTAAATTTCAAATCGCAATAAGCACTTGATGATGTTCCGTCACTTCCCATACAGACGTACAGTCCATACCCGGCAGGTACCCTGGCTTGCCGCATTTGAATATGAATGTGCAGAGATTCAGCAGATGTATTTGACCCTACAGGTGTACTCCGTGAGATTCTGGTGAAAGTCTCCTCGTCATTGGAAATATAGAAGTCAAGCTCCTTTTCGCTTGTATCCGATTGGCGGCAAAGAGTTATCAAATGACAGTCATATGTCGCCGGATAAAGCAATCCACCCTGACCTCCAATGACTACACTGTTAATGGGCAATACCGTGTGCAAAGGCCCACGAACGCTGTTAGCTCCGCCCGAACCTGAAACGTTGCCCGACAAAATATATCTCAGGTAGCTTATCCTGGTAAATGGATTGATAGCTACTGTTGCGGTGGATGTCAGATTTATTGCGGATGTTGCATTTTCTACTCTTTCCAGCATAAACAGGCTTTCACCCGGAGCTACGGTAGCGTCTCCGATGGAAAATCTCTGACTCGTCCAATAGGCGGTGCAAGTAGGATTTGGGTCTGTACCTACCCCATAGGCAATGTTCGTTTCATCCTCGACGCCCCTTATGGCTTCGGCAAATTTCTTGACCGTATTGCGAAGGGTACCTTGGATTAACACCTGCACATTGTTTGCGGAAGGACTGCCCAAGGCAGTGACGAAGGTATATGTTACCGTACCGACCACTACGTTATTGCCATTTGATACGCTGCTAAACGTGATGGACGCTCTTCGGCTGGTCATGTCCGGTGCAGAAGCAGTTTCAATTGGATGCAAATGGTTGAGAAGAATTCCTGTCCTCATATACAGCGTGTCACGCATATTCTCAATTAAGCCGTATGTGGTGTCCAGCAGGTTGTAGCTGTCATTTACCTGACTATTTGTTGTGTTTAACAGTTCGTAGTTATCTCCGATCAGCCCATGGGTATCGTTTAGTTGGTTGTGCGTGGTATTCAGCAATGCATAATTGTCATTTAGCAGGTTATAAGTGAGATTTAGCAAGTTGTTTATCTCATCAATATCCAATTCCGCTAAGGCTGAAAGCACTCGATTGAGCCATTCCTGGGCAGGGGGCTCGGGTGGCTCGGCTATATCATCAACAAGAGCCTCCTCAACGATGGTTAGTATTCGGACGCTTTTTCCGACCACATCTCCATGAGTAACCCTTATCTCCAACTGCCCAACACCGACAAGCAACGTGTCTGTTGCGTTGGGTGACCATGTTAGAACGCCATCAGCGTAGGTTGTGACCACCGGATAAGCAATGCCATCCGGTCTTTTGTATATGGCATTTAGAGCAGTTTCGGGGTAGCTACCATCTAATAGGCTCGAAACATCAAATTCAAGGCGGCGAAAATTATGCTCTCCGCGCCTGCCGATAAACACTGTCACAGCTTTTGCTAAATCAATCATATTCCATCACCCGACTTAGGAGGTTCCTCATCACGTCCATGTAGCTGTTTTAGAACCTCTTTTAATTTTTCTGGGATGGGCAGTCCGATATGTCCGGCATTCTCTAAAATAGAAACACCTTCATTACTTAAGTAGAAGAAGATTACTGCCGTTCGAAGTACACCACCGTTTTCACCGGCACTACCCAGTATCTGCGTATCAAGAATATGGGCAACCCCCACCATCGTAAAGATAAGTACCTTTTTGAAAATACCTTTAGCACCGATTTCACTGGATAGCTTTTTATCAATAATTGCGCATAGAACACCTGTCAGATAATCTATAACAACAAAAGCAATCAGTGCATAGAGAAAACCGTCATAGCCACCTAGAAACCATCCGAGAAATCCGCCAACAGCGGCAAAGGCTAACTGTATCCAGTTCCATATCTCTTTCATTAAAAACACCTCCATTAAGTTGAATTTGTGCATTGAAAAGCGCCCCTGCAAATGGCAAGAGCGCTGAATTATATTTTTGACTTTTATAACATGGAAATAAGGTTGTGCATTTGTTCCATGACATCTGCCCTCGGCCGCCCCATTCCAATAGGTAGCCATGTAAAGGCCGGTATGTCGAATGTCCCGGAAGCATCAAAATCATTTATTACCAAAATAACAGAATCAATAGCTTTGCGGATTTCAGTAACATGGGATGGCCAATTTTTTATAGTGGTTTTTCCTGCAATGATTTCCTCCTTCCAAGATACAGGGGAAAGGGTGTAGTAGCTACGCACTTTATTTACAGCAGTACGGAGGGTCTGAATATGCGTTGCCTTAGCATGAGTCACATTAGCCGTGATGATTTCAAAAGGCATTTCTAATACCGTGAAGGTACGAATAACTTCTGCACTTGCTGACTCTATGTCACTGTCAAGGCAACGGAAAGTAACCGTATGATTTCCTGCTAAAAGAGGTTCAGCTTGATAAACCGTCTTAACACCGTTACCCAGATAACCACTTGTAGAAAATCTCTCGGGATTGTCCACGCTGTTATACCATGGACCGGAATCAATCTTGACTTCCACAATCTGTGTTTGTCCATCCGGTTCTATGCCCGTTGTAATCATGAACCGCGGCGTAGTGTTATAAGTAGATTTACCTGACATCAGACAGCTGATTATCGGTGTGGCAGGCGGACTGTTTTTCTTTACTGCATTACTGACCACAAAAGTTGAAACCGCATCAAGCACATCTGTAACACTGATTCGATAACGGGTATACGTACCGGCTATTTGTGAGCCATTCACCTCTATGGTACCAGAAGCAGCACTTGAGACGATAGTAGTCAGTGCTTCATATGCCGACCAATTTACTCCGTCTGTCGATGTTGCCTGTTGTATGACATACTGCTTAATAGCACTGGTTCCTGGTATTGTTCCACTCCATGATAAGGTTATCTTTCTGACCTCATATATAGGAGGAGTGGCAGTAAAAGTTGTCGGTGGTATCGGCAGTGTATTTCTTCTAACAGTGTTGCTGGAAACAGTCCAGTCGGAGTAGAAACTCTCCCCGGCTGCACCTCGTGTTCTTACCCGGAATCGGCGATAATTCCCGCGTGTAGTTGGCGGGCTGACTATTAGACTGCCGCTCGTCGCTGAAGTGAACACTGCAGTTAACGCTGTCCATGTTCCCCAGGTGCTGTTATCTGCCGAATCGCTATACTGTATCTCATAGGATGTAATCGCATTTCCCGCACCACCGGAAGCACCGCTCCATGAGAGGGCAACATTTCCTTCGGCCAGCGTTGCGCTTACGGAGCAAGCGGTCGGAGCTACGCAAGCAGTGATATCACAGTAAATGCTGTTACTGATCTTCTCTGAAGAGTAAACATCGAGATTATCTATTGTCCAAATGCCAAATTGAGTATACGTGCCTGGAATTCTTGATACATTGGGGTTGTAACTGCCGCCACTGGCTGGCAAAATCAGAGTGGTCAGAACATTCCACGAACTCCAGGTGCTGTTATCAGTAGATGTTCTACTTGCAATCTGGTAACCCTTGATAGCACTGGTTCCACCGGAAGCCCCACTCCATGTCAGCGTAATGGTCTCATCGCTGTAGTTTGAGGGAGAAGCGACTGCAGTGGTGGCAGGGCTTGGCACCGTATTTCTGCGAACAGAGTTTGATGATACTTTCCAAGCGGAATAATAGCTTGCTCCTGCTGTGCCGCGTGTTCGCACCTGAAACCGGCGGTAGTGGCCTCGCGTTGAAGGAGGAGCAACCGACACGCTTCCGCTTGTGGCAGTAGTGGTTACCGTAGTCAGTGCTGACCATGCTCCCCAGTTGATGTTATCGGCTGAATCACTGTACTGTATTTCGTAGGATGAAATTGTATTATTTATGCCGCCGGATGCGCCACTCCATGATAGTGTGACATTACCTTCCGAGAGAGTCGCATTCACTGAGCAGGAAGTAGGTGCGCTGCAAGCGGTTGTTCTGCTTGCCCAGTTTATGGTCAGTACAATTTGGCTTAAGTCGTCTCTGGCGCGAAAGCCCATGTAATTCAGGGTACTTGAGCCTGCATCCATGAATAGGCAGTTGCTGGCACCGCTACCGATAGAATCTATAAGTGCGGTGGAAATGGCAATATCTTTCGCACCTTGCCCAGCGGAAACGGTGTAATTGTATCCACCAGTGACCTTCGTTGGTCTGCTCCCGGATACACTCGTTCCTGAACTTGGAGACGGCATGCCTGATGCATTTCCGGCATACAACGTCATGGTTCTGGCGGAACCCCAGTCACCAGCAGCTATCCTGACAAGGTGAATGCTGGCCGATGTAGGATAAAAGTTGGCATAGGTACTCCGAATACTGGCGAGGTCAAACAGCATAGCACCCACGTTCTCATAATTGTTAGCATCAGGATAAACCCCTTGCCGAACATAATCGGTTACGCCTGCTATCCAGCTCCCGTTACGCCATGTACAAGCATTTGTTGCCTGATAAGTTGCCATAAGAATTCACCTCACTCATACACCGCCGAAACCAGCGAATTTACCAAACCACAAAGGTCAGTATTTAGACGGGTATCAGTAATATTATTTGTGACTATCGACGTTGCAGCCGTTGGCACAAGTACATCTGCAATCCCAAGTTCATAAATATCGCTGGTTCTTGTCAATTCTGGTGCCACAGGTGTAGTAGCCGGGATTCCGTCAACAACTGCAATCTTAATGCTTCGGTTGATTTGGTTTAACCGAATAACAATTCGGTCAATACGAGGATTGCTTCCGTTTGCCGTAGTAAGTGGTATGTTCAGAGTATCCGTGTTTTCATACCTATATCCATTAATCCATGCACTGCCTGCTGCAACTCTCACCGCTAATCCAATTGCAGGAGAAACCTGCAGGTTTGTTGGTGTAGCATAAAATACGCCATTAGATACAAGACTCCCGAAGTATTCGGCGAAGTCCGTTGCATCATAGACTCTATCTCCATCGGATGAGTTGAAAAATCCGCTTTTCTCCATATTGCTTTCCCTCCCTTTAAGCTCTCGCATAAGAGCAAGATATAAGGTAAAAACCTGTAGGCAGTGTGGAAGAAGCCGCGTTTGCTACCACACCGCTTGTATTAATTGTAATCGGCATACTGGTACCACTGCCACCCACCGCAGTTGCCACAGCTCGTACCGTCGAGTAAGGGTAAAAGTTCGCATTTGTCATTGTTAGAATCGTGCCGCCGGAAGCGACTCCCGAAGCACCCACATTGATCTGCATTCCAATTGTAACAACACCCTTATTTACAAATGACATATTTGAACCCATGGTTACACCACTTCCGAGCGAATAGGTGAGTGAGGTATTAGCTTCTTGAGCCATTTTTGCGGTAGTCACAGCACCGTTTGCAATCCTTGCCGTAGTTATTGATTCATTATTGATGTTGAGCCAGTTAGCCTGACCAGCCGGGTTATTGAACACGAAAACTGAAATCACATAAAATGTCATGGTATTACGGGATATAAAGAAACCCATTGCACGTTGATAGCCATTTCCCGTATTGTCTCCATTGTGCTTTACCAGAAAGACATGGCCGTCATCACTTGGCTGGTCGCTGAATTTGTTACCGTTATACGAAGTGAAGTAAAAGGCGTCTCCGGGCACCATATTATGCAGAGCATATTGACCGACCGATACAGTACCTGCACCTACGTTTATTTCAAGTGCGGGGATCTTTCCAAACAGGTTGTTGATGGTATCTGCAAAATTATCACCCTTAATTTTAGGATTTACTACCATCAAATCCCCTAAGGTTTCCTCTACAGTACTAAGCGACCCTTCCACTTCACCTAATGTTCCCTCCACATCACTCAGCGCTTCTTCCACGATGCCCAGGGCTTCCGTCACTTCGGATATACCGGTCGGGGCAGAAATTGCTGTTTTAACTTGGCTCATGTCCGAGCGAATTCTTTGTGCAATTGTTAGCTCAGCCTTTCCAAAAATCACACTAATGCTCTGACCGTCAGCATCATAGGTTTCTTCAACCTCAGTGATACGCGTAGTCATAGACACGCCCCATGCCTTAGATATAACTTTGACGGTCTGCCCAAGGTCGAAGTCTGTCTTGTATGTCAGATTTCCGTGAGGATTAACCGAAGTGTCGAAGGTATAACGAATTGCCTGGTCATTCAGTTTGCTCTGACCACGGAAAATCAGTGTATCAATGTAATCTGCTCCGAAATCATCAGCACGCAGATCCTTTGCATCAACAAAAATTTCATGTCGTGCCTCTCCGGAGCCACTTGCAATGGCTACAAATGTCCGGTCTGCACCTTCACCTTCGCCTCCGACAAGAGCGGTGTTTGCATAGTCAGCGGCACTTATAGTGTAAATTTGTTCAGTTAGGTTCTCGTACTCTTTGGAGAACACTGCCTGTGACTCTGAACCCATATAAAGCTTTACGGTAAAAATTCCTGTTGCAGGAGTGAACACAGTCTTGATGCCAACTTCTGAAGCCTCACACAATTCTGTCACCACATCCATCAGATTCCGATAAGATATCTGTGTACTAACGGGTATACCTAAGTTTGGAGACAAGAATGATATACCGGTGATTTGCCTCGCCGTATCAGTAGGGCTGATGAGATTATTATTTATCAGCTGTAGGGCGCAGGCGGAAAGGTCACCGGATAGCTTTTCTGTCTGCCATAAAATACGTCGGGCAAGAAATGATGTAGCAAATCGTCCACTTGCAGTGATGATTTCCTGCTCGGTTTGAGACAATTCCAAATGCTCAATAATCCCGGCTTCCTCATCGTCGTTCTTCCAAATGATATTTCCTTCTTTTAAGAGCGCAGTATTCTCCTGTGTTGCTATGGCTTTTAATTCAAATGAGCCACACTGTGAATACCTCCTGGTCCATCGCAGGTATTCGAAGGATTCCACGATACCTGCAAGCTCCCGATTTGAATTGTAGATAAACAGTTCCATCTTTACACCCCCAAAAACTGCGGACGAAAGTAAATACTAACCTCTAACAGTTCCATATTGACGGAAGCATCGTATCGCAGTGTGTTAAGGCCTGCGGAAAGTTGAAAGAATACTGAATCGGTGTCCAGCAATGAGAATGCATTTGTTACCACCGTTCCGTTGATGCTGACTACACGCTTACCCGAAAAATGGGTATAAACACGAAGTTCATCTCCGGCATTCATTGTAGTGAGTAGCCGAATGTATTCACCAGTATCAATCTTTAACAGTTCGGGGTTTGTAACAGTACCAAGTGCCCGGAACACAATTTCACATCCACAGGACACATCACCGATGTTTTCCACCGTAATGATTTGACTTGGCTGGCGCATTCCAAACTCCATACCGCTCATTGGTATCTCCAGTTCAAATTCAAGTAAAGGTATCCAAGATGCCAGTTCCTCTCTTACCTCATCCAATGTCTCGAAGAAAGGGGAGGGACAAAGCAGGCTTACAAAGAAATTCGGTATTCTTTGCCGAGTAGAAACACTAAATCCTGCCTCCTCTACAACACATGAGATTTTACGTTCCCTGTATTGAAGAGTCCCCAGTAGCTTAGGACTGAATATTTGAAGAAACCTCTGCCTTCGTTCATAAGCTTCACCAAGATTATCAGCAACAACAGTACCTTCAATTGTTATGTTTCGCATATCCAGTGTGGACGAAATATAAAAAGCACCGTCTTGATCCGGTGCCTTGAAAGTGTTGACGGTCTGACGTATGTTGCCAGTGCCATCTATCTTGGTAAGAAAGTACGGACGGCTTTGTTTAAGCGTGATGCTTTTGCCATCTGCATTTATATAAGTTAATTCCATTGGCCGTCCTCCTTTATATTTCAAGTGCCAGTTTACGGGACAGATTCTTAAATTCCCTTGCCAGTTCTTTTTCAGACAGAGCCTTTGGTGTCACCACAGAAAGATTTTGCGTGATACTTGTACCAGTAGCACCACCTTGCCCTGAACCTCTGTAATTCAAATCGAAGTTTGTGGGTATTGCATTTTGCATATCCCTTGAAACTGCTACCATTGCATCCTCAAAGCCCACACCGATGCCTTCGCCCATATTGTGGCCAATTCCGGCAAACAGAGCAGAGGGGGATTTGATACCAAAAAAGTTTTTAATCTTCGATACCACATTACCGAAAAATCCAGATATTTTATTCCATAGCCAAGCACCTGCGTCAGAAATACCATTCCACAACCCTTTAATCAAATTGCCACCCACTTGTGCCATTTGACCGATATAACCGGTAAAGGCTCTGACCAGTCCCGAGATGATCTGTGGAACTGCCTTAACAACCTCTACGATTATCCTTGGCAGGTTTGCAATCAAGGCAACAAACAACTGAACACCGGCCAGAATAATCTTATCTATGTTTCCAATGATGGCATTGACCAGT
>ENA-UOOI01003667-UOOI01003667.1-fermentation-metagenome-genome-assembly--contig:-NODE-3667-length-11199-cov-11.444275_pt1 | contig 11199 bp, 18 predicted proteins | sample MGYA00245779_ERZ724027 | MGnify/ENA primary metagenome ERZ724027 (study PRJEB28704, sample SAMN03018318) | fermentation metagenome | biome: anthropogenic terrestrial biome; feature: soil... | reverse complement strand
GTCTTGCTGCAAGCTTTACATGTTTTTGTTGCATTCCCGGCACTTGCGGCCATTCAGCAACATTATGCCAGTCCGTGTATGTTGCAAGGAGCCCATCAGCATCAAGGAATGGTTTGTCCCCATATTGGTAAACATATTGGCTATCTTTACAACAGCTTGGCCAGTACATAAGCCGGTGTGCTTGGAATGTCGTTGGATCGCACAACTCAATTCCGATTATGCTCGCTAATTTACGCGCCAATGGCTCATATTCGTCTGCTGTAGTGGTTCTATTAAGAGGGATTAATATACGTAACCTTGGCCTTGCTTCTTCATGCTTGCGCGTAGAATAAACTACATAAGCACACCCTAATCCATCTATCTTAAGTAAAGTATCCTTTGTTCCTCCGGGCTGTATGTTATCCAGGTCCAGAGTTAAAACATCACGCCCGATTACATTATTTTCTTTTCGTTTATTATCCTTAAGTATGCCACCTACAAAGCCGCCCACATCTTTCAAGTCGTCTTGTTTACTTTTAGGTAGCTTTAAGTATTCCGCCAGTGTCTCAACTCCCCTGACGGGTGTATGCAGCTTTTCTACAAGTTCAGACCAGTATAAAGTTTGGGCAGGCCATTTTGTAGCTTTGCGACTTCCCGCTGCTGAAATTGTTATCTGTCTATCATTAAGCATTTTGGATTATCACATCCTTAATAAAATCAAAGCCTCCTGGCTGCCCAGGAATGCCGGGCTACACCCTGGGCAGCATGTATTTGTGTGTTATTTACATATACTATACTTTTTTATTTATCCTGCCCGATTGGATAGCTTATTGCATATTATCCTTGTAATGTTCATTAACAGTAATTAGTATCTAGTTGCAATCTTGAGTCTTTATTAATATAATCTATTGCATCTTCTTGTGTTTCAAACTCTAAATATTTGTAAAATATATCATCTATTGGTTCGCCCAGCATAAACATTTCATCATCTTTTTCAACTGCAATATTATATTTAATTCCGTTGCCGCCATTACTTAATGCTGGATGTGCTAATAATTTGCTCATAAATATTCCTCCTTCCCTTTCTTCACATAATAACCATAATCTAACCTAAATCCTTTCAAATTCGTATACCCATACCCAAGGGTTTGCATCCCATCCGTAGCCTTGCTTTAAGTAAATGCCATCCCATAACGCATGAAATCTTTCTTTTGCTGAAATCGAGGTAATTTCATTTTTATCCTTTAAAGCTATACAACCTTCTCTAATTGCATCTTCTTCTGTTATCTCTTGTAATCTTTCCACCCTGACATTTGTTACTTTAAGAAATATTCTTGCAACTTTTCGTGGCATATGGATTGATGGACGCCATTTGAGTGGACAATCTCCATCTGCCTCCGGATTATCTGATGCCTTGTAAATATAACCTCCTGTGCATATTCCTTGCTCTGTTTCAGGCATCCATGTTTCCCGCACCCAAAGGATGTCGCCGGGTTGATATGACAATTTGACAAGTGGATAATCGCAAGGTTCGCCTGGCGTCATGTACGCCTTAAATCCGTCAACTTTCCTTTCAAGCCAGTCCACGAATTTCGGCGGCTGTGGCTTAATAATCCTTCTTGTGCTTGTTTTTCTGCCGTCCAGTATTGCCCTGACCATTTCGGTATTGAAAAGTATCGGCTTCTCCAAAATAATTCCTCCTTCACATAAACAACCTTATACGAATCACCACCATTGGCCTTCTGGTTCCCATGTAGGATGACCTCCCTCGCTTTTAACCTTCGGATATTGTTCTGACATACCGCATAACGTTGGATCAGCTTTACAGGCATATTTGCACTCTGTCGCCCCCAAGCAAAACTTGCAGCAAGTATCTCCACAAAGCTCAACATTGTTTTTGCACTTGTAATCTATATCCATATGACAACCTCCAATTTAATGCCCTTTTGCAGCACGCTTAACTGCATGGTGGTGTATATCCCTTATTGCATATGTCGTATCAATTTTCCTCTGCTTCCGTTCACTCTGCCTCTTTTGAATTTCCTTTATAAACTGGTCCTTGGTAACATTCATACATTAAACCTCCGAATTAATCCTTTTTATAAAACATAGCCTTAAACCCATCAGCCTTAAGCGGAAGACCTGGCGCCCATGATATGGGTTGTCCCATTATGTCAGTTACTTTATCAAGATCAGCATCCTTTTCCGGTACATCCAGGACAACTTCATCATGCACGTGGAACACTACTTTATACCCTGCTGCTTCAAGGCGCTGAATGTTCTCCGCAAGGCAATCCCGGGCAATTGCTTGAACACAATTTTCAGTCAGTTTACCTCCATATGTGGGTACTGTTTCCCACTTTTTTGTAGTTTGATTTATTCCATGATAGAAGAGTGCATCGCTGCCCCATTCATTCTGTGCAAGGAAGGGCTTTACATAGAATAACTTGCGGCCGCTTGGTAGGGTAATAGTAAGAAAATCCTGTTGTGTTTTTATATCCCCTTCGCGGGCTATAATTAGCCCTCTTACACCTGTTGGCTGTCCTGTCCGCATTACCTCAATAGCTGCATTCTCTATGCTATACCACAGGTCAACTATCCTTTTATTTGAGGATCTCCAGCGCTTTACTATATCAGGCAGCTCTTCTTCAGTTAATCCCATATCCAAAGCTCCCATATTAATAAGTGCCCCGGATGCTCCCTGGTATCCAAGAGCAAGCTCTGCAACTTTACCCTTCTGCCTTAGGGTATATTCCGGATTTCCTTTTACTATCTTTTCAATTGGCACCCCAAACATTTGAGATGCTGAAGCCTCATATATCTTTCCATGAGAGTTGAATACATCGAGCCTCCACTGCTCTCCGGCTAACCAGGCAATGACCCGGGCTTCTATAGCTGAAAAATCCGCATCAAGAAACACATTGCCAGGTGACGGTATAAAAGCGGTCCTTATAAGTTGAGACAGTGTATCCGGAATACTGCCATAAATGAGTTTGAGTGCATCAACCTTTTTGCCCTTAACACAATCCCTAGCTAGGGATAACGGTTCAATATAATTCCTGGGAAGATTCTGAACCTGTACAATCCTTCCTGCCCATCTCCCGGTCCTGTTAGCGCCATAAAATTGGAGCAATCCTCGGATTCGTCCATCATCACAGACAGCATTTTTCATCGCCTTATATTTTTTAACACTTGTTTTGGAGAGCTCCTGTCTTATCTCAAGCATCCTTTTTGCTTTATCATTATCTATCGTTTTAATAAGACTTTTTACTGTATCCTTTGTTAGATCAGGAACATCTTCTCCAACTTCTTTGTTCAACCAATCTGATAATTGCTTTACGCTTTTAGGGTTATCTATCCCTGAAAGCTTTACTGCCTCATTTATTAGCCCATTTGTTACAGCTTCATCACAATAAAGCGCACCATCAATTAGATCCTGGTCAACCGCCACACCATAGGCATTTATCTGTTGGTCCAGTTCCCACAGTTTTTGTTCTCTGTCGGGTACCGGAAATGCTGACAATCGTTTTTCAATTTCCATTTCAGTAATTACATCCTGCCGGTTGTATTCCTTGAAGAGCTGCCATTTTTCCGGTTCATGAAAGGGTAGTGTTCTTGTCCTATTGCCATTTGATTTTGAGGGCTTACACGGTGTACAAAACAGCTTTATTAATGCTTTACCTGTACTTAACTTGCGTTTATCTTTAGGAAGTCCTAAAGCTGCGCCTGTTGCCTCTAATCCTGCAGTATATCCACAGTACAATCCATGCAGCATTGTATCCCTCCATTGGTTAAGCGGTGAATAGTAAAACTTATTCAGGCAGTACCACTCGAATGGAGCATTATATGCATGTTTAATTATGCTTGGGTCCTGTAGAGCCTTAATAATTTCTTCAGGTATCTTTTCGCCCTGAATTAAATCAATTACTTGCACTTCATTAGTATTAAAATCAAAAGCATATCCGAATAAGAGAATTTGGAAGTCAGGGCTTTGAACGTATTTATATAACCCACTTTTCTTGATATCAACGCTTGAAAAGGTTTCTAAATCCACGCTTAAATGTTCCATAAAGATGCCTCTTTTGAAAATGGCATGTATATACTTCTTGCTCTTTTAACAGCTGTTTCAGCATCTTTTATTGAATCAAAATATCCAAGGTGTTTAATTTTATTGTTAAGCCTAATTTGGGCTTGCCATTTTTTATGACCCTTATGCAACCAGACGCCACGTATGCCGGATTTACTATTTCTACAAGCATTAAAACGATTTTGCTGATTTTCATTATGGTTTGCGATACGTAAATTCTTTGATCTTCGATTATCGAGTGTATCATTATTGTAATGATCCACTTCTAAACCCTTGGGGCAATTTGTAAGCCATCGATGTAATTTGATTATTATAGCTTTATTTGGAAAGTACAATTTACCATAGCAATAAAAACTTTGTGTATCATCGGACCAGGCGGCACACCAGGTATTAGGAAATCTTTTTGCTTTATCTAAATCAGCAGTATCGATTAAGGTTTCTAAAATATCACCATTTCTGCGATTTAGAAATATTGCCGTTGTTTCTCCACGAATTTCGTATTTATTTTTCAAGTTGTCCATCCTTTCTATTAGAGTAGAGAGGGGTTCAATAAGAGCCCCTTTATGTCTTTTACTTTCTAGAATGGTATATTGTTATCTATACCCATCACACCGCCGATAATTGGTTTACCGGTTATCGGGTCTATTTGTACTGGCTGTTGTGGATATGCTGGCCTTGTCGGCTGTTGTGCTGGTTGTGCGTATACCGATTGTTGAGGATATGCGGGAGCTCCAGGTGCAAAGCCTGTACTGTCCCCAAAATCGTCAGCTGCAGTTGTACGATTGCCTAAAGGTTCGCCATCTTCTACTTTCTGAATGTTTCCAAGTCCACAACCTATGCCCTTTTTACCGCTGTTAGCATATGGGAAAAACTGCATTGACACCCTGGCATAAACACCAGAATAAATTTCCGTCTGATCTATGATGGGATTTAGTTGCATGTCCACTATTTGAGGTGCTTGTTTGCTTGATGCGGTTACTACCCAATGCCCTTTGCACTCTTCTCCAAAAGGCATTCCATCACTTGGGCGTGCTCCGTCTCCATCATGGATGGGTAATGCTACTTGAGGCGGTCTTACACCGTTCCACCGTGATGAAACTCCTGATTGTATAGCAGCCTGGATAGCGGTGTCAATACGTTGCTTTGTTGCGGTATCTGACTTTGGAATTAATACTGTCACACTAAATTTTGCTTCTCCACCATTAGGGTTGGCATAAGGTGTAAATACATGAGCATAACTAAGTCTTACCTTTCCTGTTACTACATGTTGTGGGTTATTATTCATTTACATTTCCTCCTTTATTATCCTTAAAATCTTCTTCCGCTGTTATGGTCTTAATCGGTTCCCTTTTATCACTTTCAGGTACGAGAGCGGGTTTACCTGGCGGCGTGTTAATGTATTGAGACAGTAATTCTTTGAATTTCTTTTTACCTATTAGCTTTTCAGTTGCAGCCAATGTCAATGGCTTACGCTCATAAAGCATAGTTTCTTCAATTCCGTTCGCTTTAAGTATTTCAAAAGCCTTATCCTGATCCGTGAACTGCCGTGTGCTTCGTCCTTCAACAGCTTTCCAGCCTGGTATCTCATTTCCTTTCAAACATTCACCAAGAGCATATTCTTCAAGGTCCTTAACCCAAGCAGCCAAGTCCTTTGCTCTTTCAAGTATTTGCCCCACTTCTTCATTGGATATAAGAGGCGGTTTCATTTCCTTAAATTCTTCAAGTGATGTATTGAATTCCGATCTTACACGGCATAAATTCTTCGCTCTGCAGAACCGGCACCAATCACCCGGTGAATATACGCCTCCTCCGGCAAAAGCTATTTGTGCTATTGGTTTAATGTTTTTACCCCAATTAAGAAGCTCTGCTATAGGCAAGCTGCTTTCTGATATATTGTCTATCCGGGGTTGCACGATGGACATTCTTACTGTATCAATCGGATACAAGAAGGAATATGCTGCGTAAGCTCCCAGGGCGTACAATTTTATTTGGGGGTTATCTTCAGCAGATACCGGGACGCCTTTTCCGTATTTAAAATCAACTATTTGCAGTATGTTACCGCCAATTATGATGCAATCGCCAGTGCCAAATCCTTCGGGAACATAGGCACTGTAATCAATTTTCTTTTCCACCGCTATATAAGGCGGTGCATTGAAACCATGGACTACTTTAGATACAAAATCAAAATAGATTTCCGTGTATTTCAGCATTTCTTCCTGAAATAAAGAATTTTCTTTGAATTCCTTTAAGCGGTTATTATATGTTTTTGGCCCCATTGGTTCTATAAAAGCTTTTCTCAATTTCAACTCCGCTATAGCATGTGCAAGCCTGCCTTCTTCTGCGTATTCTGTAGTTACCTCGGGGAATTGTTCTTCAAGCCTGGCTGATGGTGTACAATGCAGCCATTTATTAGCGCCGCTTGCGGATAGCAGGGCATGTTCCTGAGGACTACTCATATTTTGGCTCCCATTTCTCTTAATTTTGTAGCAAACGTACCGTATTGCTCTTTAGGCAGCATGGTCAAAGCTCGTACACCAAATGCCTGCAGTAATCCTACAAGTTCATTTCTACGCCCGGCATCTACAAGTTGGGTAGCTGCTACTGCAAGCTGTTCCATTGTATAGGATTGAGTTGTTGTAGGTACCGCTGTAGGCATTTGAACTGGCGCTACACTCTGCACAGGTGGAGCCTGCATAGGTATTGTCGTCTGTACGGGAACCGGTGTAGAGGATGCAGGCGTTGGAATTGGCGCGGGTCCTGCAGGGTTAACCGTCTGTACCGGGGTATTACCCTTTACTGGAACCGGTACGCTAACAGGTGTTTCCTGTTTTATTTTCTCTTCATCCGGCTTCTTCAAAGACATGCTTAATGCTTTTAAAGCTCCGGTATCTAAAGCCATATCAAACTCTTCACGGTTTAATTCAATAGATATTTTCATAATGAAACCTCCTGGTTTAAAAATTTTTACCTTTTTAGTGCACAATTTCTGTAAGGTATCTTTCATTTTTCACCTGCTTTCTGATATACTTTAGTTGGATATTTTCTTATCGGCCCTTTTTAATAGGGCTCTTTTTTTATTCCTGCCTTTCGTACTCAATTTTTGATACCGCTCCATCATTACAGATAACTGCATAACCTGATTCGTAAAGAGCTATAGCTGCTTCAATTGTCATAATTAGTTCGCCTCCTTCCTATTCCCAGACTACAGAATTGTTTTGGTATCTGAATGTCAAGCTCTGGCCGATTGAGTCTGTTACTCTCACAGTACTTCTATCAACAAGCTCAATCTGCATTAAGTTAAGTTCAAGATGCGCATTAAGGAATTGCATAATTTTAAACTGCTCGATCGTCTTAACCCTTGGCATCTATTACACCACCTTTCTTAATGCTCTCGCTTTACCAGATAGCCGGTGTACTACTTCAAAAATTTCAGGCGTATCCTTTACCACCAACCAGTTGTCAGGATTCAATCGGCACTTTGCTAAAAGCTTTTTCTGCCGAAGTGTCGGATTCTTGCCATGCTTCATGTTCGGCTGTTTACCTCCTTTTATAACGTCCTACCCTCTTGAGTAACCTTGTTTAGCCATGAATCAAACATCTCACGACTGATTAAAAACTTTGTACCTACTTTAAAACTTGGAAAGTCATTCGTCTGACTATGCGCCAGTTGCATAAGCTTGTCCTTACCGATGCCGCTATATTTTGCGCATTCGTGAATTGTCATGGTTGCTTTAGGTTGCTGTGGTATTGCTTCCTGAATGGCCTCTTTAACTATTGTTTTTAACTGTTCTGGAGTGATATTCATTTAGTTCACAACCTTTCTATGCAGCTCCATACTTTATAGCCATTTCCTTGACTATTGCTATGTAACCTTCAATGAGCTTTTTGTCGTCGGCAATAACATCAAGTATGGTAAGTTTGTCCCTCCTTGACTTGCAAACCCCTTCGTCTGCCATCCTTCTGCGCTTGTTTGTAAGCCTTGTTTGGACATCTGCCCCAAGCCTTTCATCCAATAGCTTGTAGCTTTCTTCCCGTACATCCTTTATGTGGTCAAAACCGCCTAACTGCTGCGCTATTGCATTGATAAGCTTTGTTGTATCTGTCCTCCAACTATTCGGGTTAAGGGCAATTACGTCCCTCATGGCCTGTACTTCTTGTTTTGTCTCTGTTGCTGTTGTCAATGCTCTGCTTGCCTGCTCCCGGAGTTGCTTCATTTCCTGTAAGGATCGAATTAGAACATCTTCGATGCAGGATGGCCGTTTTATAAATGCTGCAGCAAGTACATCTTTAGCTTGAAGCTGATAATTAATAAGCTTGTCTGTAATTTCAGGTTGCTCTTTCTGCATTGTTGGAGTAATGCTTATCTTTGCTAACCAAAGCGGCAAAAAATTAATGTCTATTGTCAAGGCTTCCTGGTTCCCGCCATTTGTGGGGAGGATTAAATTTCGTCCCCCTTTTCTTAAAACTAAATCTTCTTGAATGCGCTTTTTCTCATTTTTTGTTTGTCCTTCTGTTAAACCAATTCCCTTGCATATGTAACTAACGCCTGTAAAAATCTTACCTGTGCTTTCATCCTTGACAGCCGTTAAGCTGTCACCACTGAAATTTACTGTTTTTACAACCAAATTGTTTTGCATTAAGATACCTCCTTTATTCCTAAAATTTCTGCAATCTGTTCTCTCCGCTTCTCAACATCTCTAACACCCCTGAGAATGTCAGAAATGTAAGTAACTGAAACTCCCAATTCTTTAGCGAGAGCTGTCATTGTAATTTTCTTTTGTAGCATAATTGTTCTTGCTTTTAAGCCGAATTCTGAATAATATTGCATCGTGCTCCTCCTTTCTATGCAGTTAATACTCTACAAGTTAATCTTTTATACTGTTGCTCTAATAGCTCCTTTCTCTGTTGAAAATCAGGAATACTAATAAGCAATCCTATGTCAATTCTCTGTAATGCCTTTACCGCATAAAGTTGTGCAGATGATAAATATGGCCTTATGGATTTACCTGCTTTGATTCCATTCTGCTCTCTGTACTGCCTTGCTGACATCCCTGTTACTATACGGTTAATCATGTCAAGCTCATTACTGAAATGGTAGTGCTTTGGTTCTTCATGAGCGGCCATAACTGCATCTGTAAATTCTGGAAAGTCCGCTTTAGCTTCCATAAGGTTCCTTATAAATTCTTCCATCTGGTTGAAGCGGTTAATGTACGTAATTTTAAATTGCATTGCCTTCTTGCCAGAGTAGCCCATTGCGAGTAATGTAAACCCATTACGAGTAAGTAAGTATTCGGGCTGCCTTTTATTTTGTAAATTCTTATAAAAGCCTGGTATAAAATACTGATCAAGGTTGGACTCCTCAAAATTGAGGAGATTATTTTTAATCTCTTCAATATCCCTCAATACATTGTCATGCCTTTTCTCGAATATATCAGCTACATACCTACTGCTTACCACTGCTATGCCGTTCCTTTCGGTCACACCAAAACTGTCAATGAGAAATACATTTTTCAAGTTATCCCTCCTTTCTGTGAATAAATGTAAAAATATTTTAGCTTAAATATTGACAAGCATTAGAAAATATTCTAATATTAAATAAACAGGGCGAATAAAACATAAGTCGTTGGGGAACGATTTTAAATGTGTATTTTAAGCCACTTGTTATTTTTGTTGTCTTTTTTATTAATATTTAAGCTGTTAAGATAAGTATATTAGTAAATTTCCTAATTGTCAATATATATTTAGTATATTTACTAATATAATTTCATTCTGAAGAAAGGATGATAATATGGAAATTTCCGAAAGAGTAAAAGAACTTTGTAAAAATAAAGGTATAACAATAGCAAGATTAGAGAGGGAATTGAATTTTGGAAATGGAACTATAAGAAATTGGGACAGAAACTCACCATCCATTGATAAAATTCAAAAGGTAGCAGACTATTTCAAAGTATCTACGGATTTCCTGCTTTATGGATTTGATAAAGCTTCATTTGTAAAATGGGTTAATATTATTAGACGTGAAAGAACTTATGAGCAGTTCTCCAAAGACACAGGTGTAGACTTGAATGAGTTATCTAAAATTTGCATGGGAATTATTACTGAACAACCGTCATTTGAAACAATAAGAAAAATCACAGATAGTAATAAGGATTATGTTGATATCCTTATAGGGCATAATGGATTATTTAAAGCTGCTGGATATGATATAGAAGAGCCCCCAGTATACAATAATGCCCCAAAATATACTCCTATTACCGATGTGAAGCAAGCCATGGAGGTTATACTTGCCCAGCCAGGACTTATGCTAAATGGTGAAGCCCTCTCCGATGAATCTAAAATAGCTTTGGCCAACGCTATAAACATGGGATTAGTTTACGCCGAGCAGATGCAGAAAAAGGAGAAGGAACAAAAGGAAACTAAAGATAAAGAATAAGCATCTTGGGAGGCTGATACTTTATGATTAAAGATATAGTAACCGGCCTTGTAGAAACATATAAAACAACTGATCCATTTGAAATATGTGATAACTTAAATATCAAGATAATGCACAACGAATTAGGCCGAGAAATTAAAGGTTTTTTTCAAAGGACACCCAGTGGATATGAAATACTTCACTTGAATACTGAACTTATGCCAGAAGAAGAAAGATATATATGCGCTCACGAGCTTGGTCACGCGATACTTCATGTTGATTTGTCATTAAAATTTTTCATTGAGAATAGACTTCAAGTTAAAAATAAATTTGAAATACAGGCGGACAAATTTGCAGCAGAGATTCTAATCAGTGACGTAGATATACCTGCTATTAAAGGCATGAGTGTTGAACAATTAAGTTATTATTATAAGGTTCCAATAAACCTTATAAAATATAAATTCAATGCAGGAAGTATCCAAACATGAAGAAGTTATTTTGAGAAGAGTTAAATAAGGGGTTGATATTACGGCTCGTAAGACAAACTATGAAAAAAACGGCAGTGAATATTTCAGGGTTACAGCATCTATTGGCAGGGACTCTGACGGTAGGTTGATACGCAAAGAATTTTACGGAAAAAGTAAAAAAGAAGCAGAAGATAAAAGAGATGAATACTTAAACGGCATTAAGAACGGTTTAAATCCCAATTATAAGGAAGTGA
>ENA-UOOI01003665-UOOI01003665.1-fermentation-metagenome-genome-assembly--contig:-NODE-3665-length-11213-cov-4.399534_pt1 | contig 11213 bp, 8 predicted proteins | sample MGYA00245779_ERZ724027 | MGnify/ENA primary metagenome ERZ724027 (study PRJEB28704, sample SAMN03018318) | fermentation metagenome | biome: anthropogenic terrestrial biome; feature: soil; material... | reverse complement strand
TCTGAATTGCTGTATCAATCTGTTCATTCTGAGTGGTCTGATTGCTGTTGGCATCGTAATCCTGGTAGGAAACGCCCAGATCATCCAGGCGCTTGTCCAGCACAGAACGTACGGAGGCAATATAGGTATCCGAGTATGTGTAATAGAATACACCAATACCGGCATCCGTTTTTCCTGCTTTTTTGGATCCTGTTTTCTTACTTTTCCCGCCGCTGCTGCCGCATCCGGCAAGCATTCCCACCGCCAGCACTGCCACAAGCAATACTGCAATCTTCTTTTTCATAAATATCCTCCCTCTCATAATTCTGAGCATCTCTGCATTCTCAATCACAGGATATCAGCTTTTCCAGAGAAACAACTTCACAGATACTTTACATGGACAACGCCCCATTCTGTGACTGGCATGAATATTTATTTTAATCTTCTCCGCAAAACTCTGCCTGGAGGCCTGCTGAAACCGAGCTGCCTTTCTGCCTCTGTCCGCAAAGAAGCGGGGAAGGAAAAGTGATCTGACAGCGGTACCATACGAACTCTGATCCAAAATTCCTTAACACTTTGACTTGATAGGAAAACATCCAATATTTTAGTAAACATTATTAAATGAATGGTTCTTATCATGTATATTATAGTCAAATACTATTATTTTGTCAACATATTTGCATCCAGAATTAGTTTCGCTGTTTTAGCGTAGCTAAGCATATTAAAAATCGCTGAGGTCTCCCAGCTGCCGGTAGTCGCTCCTTGCTTTTCCACCCCCTTAGCGTTTCCCGCAAAACCAAGATTGATGAAATCCCCATTCAGCCGGCGGGAGATGATGCCTTCATAGCTCATGCCAGGCCGAGAAGCGGCGGCCCCCTGGGGAATGGAAGAGCCATAATACACTACCGGCTTGCTTACGGCATAGCCCGGATGCGCAGAAAGCTTCGCATCCTTTGAAAGGCCGAGTGTCAGGCGACTTAAGTCGTTGTAAAGCGGCATGTATAAGGTGATTTCGTTTACATCTCGGTTTCCGAAGTGAAAACAGCTCTCAAAACCGATCCATGGAATCAATATACTGGATCCGGGCGGAACCGGAGAGCTCCAGATTCCGCGATATGACCACTCCGCGGATACTGCCGCTGCCGGTAACCTTTAATACCGCATTCGGAGCATAAAACACTCCGGCGTCTATCTGCCCATTACCTGACAGATTGACTGTATTGCCGCCTGTTACGATAGGACCCGTCATGCCTCCCGAGCCGCCAAGGGTCACATCCGCCTTCTCAGCAAACAAAGAACCGTTCCATACCGTGCTGCCGCCGAAGTCAAGGGCCTCCCCGCCTGCATAGTACAGAAAGACATCGTCATAACTCCCATCGGGGTTGATTTTCCCGTTATTAGCCAGCTCGAATCCATCAATAACATACAGGATCAGCCTGCCGCTTCCGGTCCGGTTGACCAGGATGCGTCCGCTACCGGTAACCGACAGATTGTCTGCAACGACTTCGATATCCTCGTCGCCGACGTTTATGGTTAATTCATTTGTAACATCAATATTGCCATAGGCGCCGCTTTCGTTGATAACACAGGAGTCTTCCGACTGCCACCCGGCTACAAGATCTTCTTTTCCCTCCAGAGCGGGGAACCCCGGAAACTGCGGCAGCAGATATTCTTTCGCCAAAGGAAGAGGTTTGATTTCCCCTGTTACATTTTCCGCGGGATCGGGTCTCGCGCCGGTCACGACTTTCGTCCAATCCCCGTCCGGACCGATCCACAGATCCCCTTCTATTTCAGCCGACCAGGAAAAATCCACACTGCCCGCTTCCACGGCATTCGTTCCGATGTTCCCGATAATTTGGGAACTGCCTTTCAGAGATATGCTTTCCGTGGCAAATACACCGTCGGGAAGCGGCTCCGGCGATCCCGGTGTTTCCGTTGACTCGTCCCAGCCACTGATTTTCTCTGCAAGCGGCATCGGATTAACATCGATTGTCATCTCGGTTGAAATCGGCTGTGGATGACCGCTTCCGTTCCCAACAATGACGCCCTCGCTCCCCACTGTATACGGTTCGACAAAGACAAACCTGCCGCTCTGTGTGTTGGTCCCAGTGTAAGCATGGTAGCAAATCCAAAGACTCTTTCCGTCCGGAGATGTCGTGTAAGACGCATGTCCGCAGCCGTTCACCTCATCAGACTTCGAAAAAATGGGCTCCGGACTTTTTTCCCAGCTATCATAGGAAAGGGGATCGTCCCCAACCAATTTAAGCTGACCAAGAGAATAGAATGTGGTCCAGTAACCGCTTCCGGAATAAATGATATAAACCCTCCCCGTTGGGGCCATAGACGGCCGTGCCGCCCTCTACAACCTCCGGATAGATTTTATTTCCGCTGGTGGTCGCTCCTTGCTTTTCCCAATCCAGTGTCGGCTGACAGATCATGGCCTTCTGACCTTTCAGAATCCAAGGTGTACTCATTTCACAGAGGTATTCCACCTGATAGCGCCGTTGTTCACCGTTTACCGGCTCCTCCCATACTTCATCCACCCACATGGCATAATTCCTGCCTTTGCAGCGAAGAACAGTCTGCCCGGCGCACCATCCTGTGTTAAATTCCGGATCATCCGGGTTTTTTACCTTAACCGGTACATTTATCTCTCCCGTTTCCGGATTTCCATATGGTCCTTCAGGTGTGCCGCTTAGAGATTTGAGTGCATATAACCGATGGTTATTATTATCACCGTCATCGCAGGCAATATATAGATACCATCCGGCATTCTCAGCACCGGCTTCCGCCTCCGAAAAGTAATGGATCTCCGGCGACCACAAATTCCTGGAATATTCATGTCCTGGCTCGGGCTTAAAGACTACAATCGGAGGCGCGGTGGCCAGATCCTCAAAATTCATTGCCTTGAATACACTGATCTGCGTACTGCCTGTAATCGTCAGGTAGTAATATCCGTCGTGAAGAAACAGCCAGGGGTCCGCACCGGAGCGGAGATAGTTTTGAAAGGCAGTCGTTCCGGTTTCCACTGCGGAAATATCAATAGCCGAACTGGTATTCAGCGTTGATTTCATGTTTCCCTCAAAATTTTTTGTGCCCTTTACGTCGGTCACGCGCTGATAGTTGCCACCGTTCAGAGCCAGCTCCCAGGTTCCGCTCAACTCCGGTAAAGCCGATGTTGCCGGAGCGATCGCAGAACGAAAGATTCCGTTATTCAAGGTAGCGGAAAGATGCCCTGAAAATGATTTGCAGTTGTTGCTGGTTCCATAGATTCCGGCATGGAAATCACCGCTGTTGGCGGTCAGATCAAAGTTGCCGCTAACTTCGCCGTCACCTGTCAGACAGAAATATCCGAAGTATTCGCCGCCGTTCACCTCAACGGTTACATTGGCATTCCGTTGCGAGGCACGATACCCTCCGTGACTGCTCCACAGCGGGTCGGCGTTCCCACCGCGGACGATGTGATACCTCCCGCTGTTGATGATCAGCGAATAGCTGTCATTTTCCACGGCGCGCTCAAATCCACCACCGTTGATGGAAAGGTAATTGGAAACGCCGACCTGCTTTTCGACCCGAATGCCGGTATCAAAAACGGTACTGTTGCCGTTGCAGTATATACTGCGGGAGGATGCGCGCATTTCAAGGGTAACATCGGCAAAGCGGCTTGGCCCGCCGAGTGCCAGATCTGCGCCTAAATTGATCTGTGCAGAGTTTGTCTGGCGGTAGTCTATACCGGCAAAGACACTGGTAACGGTAACGGTTCCTCTATGTGCCGGAAGCTTCACCTCATCCGTGATGGAAAGCTGTCCGCAGATGACAACGGTACCATCCCTATTATCCAATGCCTGGATCGCACTTCCCAGATTATTTACGGCATCTGTCGGAGAGGAACCCGTCCCCGTGCCGTCATCTGTAACAAAAACAACACGGCTGCCTTCAACCCGATCAAAGAACGGACGATATCCATCGATTTGCTCTTCTGAATATTTCAGCGAATTGTAATAAAGTGTCCGCTCACCGCTTTTGCTGCCATTGGTATTGTCACCCGCATTTTTCAGCATAATGCTTTCCATCGCCAAAGGTCCGTTTGCACGGTAAACAGTATCCTTTTCAAAGAGAAGCACGCTGTTTTCTTCGCCGGATAATACGATCCTGCTGTTGTGCGCCGGTTCCTGAAAATGAATGGGAACCGGATATTCTCCAAGGATCAGGATACTGCCGCCTCCCTGTGAAAGAAGAGAAAACGCGTCTGACAACGAGCCGGTCGGCGTTGCTTCGGAAAGACCGTCGCCTGTGGCGTTGTTTTTGACATACACACAGCCAAAGGGAATGATATCGTCAAAATCTTTGCCAAGTTCCTGTGCCTGTGCCTCGGAATAAAGAATCGAATTGTATTGAAGCGTCAGGATTGAATTGGCGCATAGGCTTTCGATCGCAGCACTTCCATAGGACCTGCAAGCTGCGCCGAGAGTTCCGCCGTCCAGGAAAAGCCTGGCATGGCCGACAACATTGTTAATGTCTACCATATCAACACTGCCGCCTTTTAAGAAGATATCAGCGTCACCGTTGATTCGACGGGTTTTGTCACCGGCAGTAAAGATCGTGCCGATCCTGCCGCCATTCACAGTAATTTCCGTGTTGGCGCAATAATGGTTTTCGAGTGCCGCTCCGTATACCTCCCGGATCTCCCCGCCCTCAATGAGAATATGGGATATCCCGGTATAGGTCTGTGATTTCGTTCCCGATTTCATCTTTCGTGAAAATCCACATAACGCGTAATATGATCCGCTACGGATCGTGATTTGGGAATCAAGATCGGTTACAGAGATCTTTTCCGGTTCATAAAAGCCGCCGGCTATATAAATCCCCGTATCAGTGCTTCCCGTATTGACCGTTTCGACCCTCTCTCCGAATTCAATCGGGTGGAAGCCTGCCGCAAATGTCATTTGCCCGTTATGCCGAATGGTTACATCTTCAAACAGCGTATTCCCTCCGAGTCTATAAAGGTACTTTTCCGGAAAAGTCAATGTCCCGCCGGTTATGGTAACCCTGCCGGAATGTGCCATCTCAGTATACTCCGTATCGGTAAATGTGAACTCCTCGCCTATACAAACAGTCCCTCCGGAGTCTCCTAAGCTCTCAATTGCTTTGGTCATCGTACGAAAAGCCTGAGCCTCAGATTTGCCGGTGTTGGTGTCATTGCCCTCATCACTCAGATAAACGATTGAAACGGTCGCATCCGGTTCCGTTGCGGATACCGGAATCCGAAAGCAGCCCATTATGAGCGTCAACAAAATAACAAACCCAAGGAACATCGGTTTCAAGGTTTTCATCATGTTTTGCTCTCCTCCTGTTCAATTTATCTGCCGGTTGTCACTTCGGTTTGTCGACCGGGCTGAAAAAATAATTCCCGATAAAATACAGTGCCAGGGGAAAGCCTGTTGCCGGCCGGTTTCTTTTCCCATATATGATCTGTACCAACAAAATCCGACAGCCCGCACCATGGCTCGATACAGATCAGACTCATTTGATGGGCAACGCCCCAGAAGGTTATATAAGGGAAGTCCTTAATTCCGATTCGAATGCGATGACCGGATTTTCTCGACCGAATCTCAATCCAATCAGCGTCATAGCCCTCGGAAAGAATGGGACCTCCGTTAAAAAAGCCTTCAAAAAGCGGTAGCTCGGAGGAATCTTTTAACATCGGCTCCCGTGCGGTTGTACAAAGACGCGTATGGGGTTCCAGAATAATTTTGTCCACTGTCTGCGGACGGTCAAACACCAGCAGATAATCCCCGGCAGACTCGCCCAGAACAATGGGACAGTAAAAGCCGGGATGCGCCCCCAGGCTGAAAAACATGTCTCCCGGACCAGTGTTTCGGACGGAAAAGCGTTGGAAGACTGTGTCCCCCTTCAGAGAAAATTCCACTTGAAGGGAAAATGGATAGGGAAACATCCGCAGTGTCTCCTCTGTGTCTGTTAATTCCAGTACCAATATCTGATCCGTTTGTTTCACCAGTGTAAAATCCATGTCTTTTGCAAATCCATGCATAGGAAGCGGATATTCCTTTCCGCGGACAAACACCCGGCTGCGGGATATACGTCCGGTTGCTGGAAAGAGCAGCAGCGAATGGTTTCCCCAGGCCTCGGGAGCTGCCTGCCATAGATATTCCCTGTCCAGCTTGCGACTGTATATACTTTGAAGTTCCGCGCCTGCGGTGGAAACCCTTATCGAAAGAGATTCATTATGTAGTTGATAGATCATACCGACCTCCATTTCACCGCTATTATCGGCGGTATAAACAGTGATGAATAAGTATTTATCCGTTATGTTTTCTGTTACATTTTTCTGTGTATAGCGCATCGAATTGCGCGCGGATTCCGGAGCAGGCATCCTTGAAGATTCCGACATCCACAGAATAGGACAGATAACGTATGCCGGAATCGACCCAAAGCTTCATCATATCGATACTGTCGGTAAAGGTTCCCACAATGGCGCCCTTTTCCGCGGCACGGGAGACGATCTCCCTCATTTGGTCCAGCACCCTGGGATGGGTGATCTCACCGGGTATCCCAAGGCTCTGGGAAAGGTCGTAGGGTCCGATGAACACAATATCGACTCCTTCCACATCCAGGATTTCATCCAGATTTTCCATCGCCTGCTGCCCTTCCAGCTGGATAACGACCAATGCCTGATTGGCCTCTTGAAAATAAGCCGCGGGTTCCGTGGCGGAATAACAGGCTGCCCGAACAAAACGGCAAACCCCACGCTCTCCTTCCGGAAAATACCTGGCCGCCCGAACAGCTTCCCGCGCTTCCCGGGCCGATGTAATCTGCGGAATCTGTACTCCGGCCGCGCCGATATCAAGCGCCTGGGAAATCGCAACCTCCGAAAGGGAAGAAACCCGCACGACAGGAAGCATTCCGGTCAGTTGCGCGGCACGAATATTGTTCTGCATTCCCTGCAGGCTTTCCGGACCGTGCTCCATATCCAGGATGGCAAAATCACAGCCCGCGTATCCGGCGACTTCCACAAACGCCGGATCTCCTGTCTTCATAAAGGGCCCCAGAACCGCCTCTTTTTGAATTTTGCGTCGAAAAGAACGGATTACGTCACGATTCATGATACTCCTCCTTCCGATTTCGTCTTCAAGGCTTCAAGATGCGTCCGGACGGTAAACCGTTCCAGAAAAAGATATTCCGGCTCCGGACGGCCTTCCTCGCGAATCAATCCGCGTGCCAATGTTCTCTGATCCGTTCCGGGGGTTTCCGTAAGCCAGCGGGAAAGATAGTTGTCATAGCGTTCTGTCACCGCCATGCTGGTCTGCAGATAATCCTGCACGGCTTCCTTTCCCGTTGCCGACGCCCCCTGAGGGGAATAGGAATGCGCCGCCAGCAGATTTTCGGCTTGCAGCGCTGCCAGGCGTTTTAAACTGCCGCGATAGGCGTTGAGATCCTGATAAAACGCAAGGCCGGCCCCTGCCGCACCGCTGCCCTGCACGGAATCTCCGCTGATCAGTGTATTTGTCTTTTCGTCCAGCCAGCAAACCGTATCCTCATCGTGTCCCGGCGTATGGATCAAACGCAAGCGCCCCGCTAAAAGCTCCCCTTCTTTCATCAGCCGATCCGGCTCCACACCGAGAAGAACTTTGGCCGGCTCCGGGCTGTCTTCGGGAAAAACGCTCCGGATCAGTTTATTGTATTTTAATGGGTTACGGATTTTATCGGCAGAGCCCTCATATACCGCTGTCCGAATTCCGGTCAGCTCCTTTATGCGGTAATGCCCGCCGACATGATCCCCATGGCAGTGGGTGCAGGTAAGCCATCCGATTTGCTCCGGCCGGATTTTTTCCGCTTCCAGCGCCGGAAGAATGCAATCATCCACGACTTCCCGATTCGCTCCGCTGTCAATCAGTACGGTATCTTCGGCGTTCCGGCCGCATACCAGTACGACACCGCTCCAATAGTCCCCAAAGGGCGTTCGAAGCAGCTTAATCCCCGGCACGATCTCTTCAAAACCAATCATTATCCATCCTCCAATTATCATCCATCTTACTATCATCGTCTTTGTAAGGTTCCAACAGATTTGCTTCCGGTTACAAGCCTTTCAGATACCTCAAAATCAACCGGTAAAGACCTCCCCACAGGAGCCGCTCATCAAATCAGGGAAAGAGTTTTTTACCTGCCCTGTCCGTAAGGCAAGAGCAATCCCGAAAAGAGTATCCCGGCCGGAAGTGGACCCGACCGCTGCGACTGCGCCAACTCGTTGGCGCAGCGTCTCCCCGGAGGTTTTATCGAAAAGTGCGATCAACGGTGCAGAAAATCTTCCTTCCGCCGCACAGCACAGGTATTTCCGGCTGACATCCGTCGTCCGGCCGGAAAGCAAATCCCATAGGCCATGGGGATCGGGCAGTACAGCTCCGGGCAAAAGACCGGCCTGACAGGCAGCCATGATTCCCACCAGTGCATCATCCGAGCAAGGCGTCAAGCCGCAGCCCAGGCCGCAACAGGCCAGGAGTGCCTCTGCCGCCGATCCGCAAAAAAGTGCCCGGCAAAAGTTTATAAGCTGCCTGAAAACCTTTTGCCGTAAGAAAGGAGTCAGACGCAAGAAACCATTGAACAAGAGAAAATCTTTCATCGCATCCATCAGCTGCCGGCGCGGGAATGCAGAACTCCCGGTTCCCGGTATCGTATCCGGGCATAAAATCGCTTCATCTAAAAACAGCTGCATCCCTTTGCCGCCTGCAAACAGAATCTGATTTCCTGACTTCACGAATTTCATTCCCTCCGGCAGGGTATTCAATATGCGAAACGTCGCATCACAAACCCGGATACTGTCAGGCATGCCAGGTACCTTTGCCGTTATCACCGTGATCAGCCGTCCGGGAAATGCCAAATTCATCGTGCGGTTAAACTTGGAATGGACATAGCCGCTAAGCTGCGGTCTTGCCATGAAGTCCTCTGTCAGCCGCATTTCCAGCACTGATTTCATAGCGACAGCAAGCTGCGAATATGACTTGCTAAAACCTGTTCCTCATTGGTCCGGATCACCCAGACAGCAATTCCGCTTTCCCGTGTGCTGATTCGACAGTCGTAACCCGGATAATCCATATCCGGCATGATCCTTGCCCGAAACATCCCAAGGTTCTCGCAAACGATCTCCCGCAGCTGCCGGCAGTTTTGGCCGATGCCTCCGGTAAAAGCGATGGCATCCAGTCCTCCCAGGTAAGCCGCAAACATACCGACGAAACCCACTATATTGTCCGCAAACGCACGCACTGCCAGTTCCGCATGCCGGTTGCCTTCGGCACGGGCCGCCAATACCTCTCTGAGATCGTTGCTGACCCCGCTCAATCCGAGCAAACCGCTCTGCGTACACAGGATTTTCATCACCGCATCCACGCTGCCGTATTCCTGCACAAGCCTCGGGATACAGCAAACATCAAAATCGCCGACGCGATTGTTCTGGAACAGCCCCGTCTGCGGGGTGGCCCCCATACTGGAAGCTATGCTTTTCCCGTCCCGGATTGCACAGAGGGAGGAAGATCCTCCCAGATGAATGGAAATGATACGCTTTGCATCCGGATCCAGCTCTCGCATCCGTCCGGCAATGTATTCATGACTTGAGCCGTGAAAGCCGTAACGTCGGATGCCCAGCTCTTCCCCCCACCGGTACGGAACGCCGTAGGCAGACCGGTACTCCGGAATGGTAGCATGAAATGAGGTTTCAAATCGCACCGCCTGCGTGAGCGACGGATACCTCCGCCGCAAGCTCCGCATCAATTCCAGATACACCGGATTATGGGCCGGCGCCAGCGGAACAAAATCTTCCATGGTCTGCAGGAGCTCGTCATCCACCAGCCTGGTTCCGCTGAGCGGTCCGCCGTGGACCGCTTTGTACCCGACGGCATCCAGATCCTGTATCTCTTTCAGGACGCCTTTTTCCCGCAATATCCCGCCGCAAAGTTCAAAAGCGTCGGTACAGGTTTGGCAGGAACAGGCAGAATATGTCTCGCCTTCCGGCCATACGATGCGGCAGGACCCGCTGCCGCCGAGCCCTTCCACCATTCCGCCGGCAATAGCGGTTTCCCCTGTGGAATAATCATAGTATTGAAACTTAAAACTGGTGGTGCCCAGATTCAACAGCAGAAGTTTTTGGCAGTTCATCGTGATCCCCTCATTCCGGATAAGTTTCCGCAAAAGCTTTCAGCGCTTTTTCAAAGCACAGCATCGGAACCCGGGCACTGCCCGCCCCAATCAGTCCGCCGTCATGATTAAACATACCGCCGTGAATTTCGGGGGCAATACCGGTTTTCAACACTTTGCGGATGTCAATGCCAACCGGAAGAAATTCAAAATCCAGGTTCGGAATCATGAAATTATGGTTTTTGCCGATGCAGATTTCACTCATTTCACGTGTCTGCGCAATCGCATCCTTCATCTTCAACCCACGCAGGCTACATACGATAGGGCTGGCAGCTGCTGCCAGGCCCCCCATGCCGTAGCATTCCACCACGCAACTGTCGCCGATCCATGGCAGCTGGTCCTTTTCCGTATACTGGCTGGAGGTATAGCGTCCCTTCATCATAGGGGCGGGAGCGGTAAACCAGCGTTCTCCCAATCCCGCCACCTTGATCCCGAATTCCAGCGCATTGCCGCAGACGGCAGTAACCATAGTTGAATATGGGATTCCGCTTGCCGCCAACAGGGCGCTGCGTGCCGCGCCCTGGCCAAAGCAGTGGAAGAAACGCGGTGTGTTCACGATATATTCCATCGCCGCATATAGCTTCTCCCTTGACACATTGGTCTTCAGCATATCCAGTACGATCTGTTTCAGAAACAGCAGGTCGGCCGCTGTCTGCCGGGTATGATTCTCATCTCCCATCTGCATGCTTTCGGCAAGAATTGGCTTTAACGGCAGCCCGCCGCGCCGGCGGATCATCTCGCGGATCACCGGGAAGAGATCCTCGCGCATATGACGAAGGTTTTCCGCTATATCGCGGCTGAAAAGCCCCCAACCGCAGAAACCGCCCTGAAAGGGGCCCTCTGCCGGAAAGGTTGCTGCCCGTGTGCCGTTTGCACGGTCCTCCACCACAATCATAGCGACGGATTTTGTGATAATACCGGTTCCGGCGCCCACTGTGTTGTGATTGAGCGCACTGTCCGTCCGGATCGCTCCGGATTGAATCAAATCAACGGCTTCCTTCTCCGTATCGGCCCATCCCTCAAAAAGT
>ENA-UOOI01003663-UOOI01003663.1-fermentation-metagenome-genome-assembly--contig:-NODE-3663-length-11219-cov-238.899230_pt1 | contig 11219 bp, 6 predicted proteins | sample MGYA00245779_ERZ724027 | MGnify/ENA primary metagenome ERZ724027 (study PRJEB28704, sample SAMN03018318) | fermentation metagenome | biome: anthropogenic terrestrial biome; feature: soil... | reverse complement strand
CCGCGGCTGTGCCGCATACCGTCCGCTTTTCCGGGAATGCGCCCGAAACGGCAGGCGAAGCTTTCGGTCCGCCTGCCGGCGGGGTTGACTTTTTTGGTCAAGATGCTTACAATACTACTAATATTTCGACAGAAGGACTATCATTGGGCGGGGAACATGGAAACCACGGAACCGCGCCGGCGGATTTTTCGCCGGAGGAAAACCGGCTTCCGCTGTTTCGCCGCCTGCCGTTGAAAATCGAATATTGATTTTCGGTTTCATTGATGAATCAATCGGGAACAGGGTGAAAATCCCAGACAGCTTACTCTACCGTGAACCGGGACCGGACTCCATTGCCATTGTGCTGCTGCATGAGAAGGGGAAATCCGGGATGATCGGAAGCCGGGAGACCTGCCGGAAATCATTTGGAAACTTTTTGGTAAGAAAAGGGTTCCACGGACGGCGGCGATGATGCATGGCATCATTGCCCGCCATGCCATGGGAACCGGCGCTTCCAAAGAGCGCCGGTTCTTTGTTTTGCATCCCGCCGGTTCGCCGTGAGGAGACCGGCGCAGGTTGGAGAAAACATGAAAATCCTGAAAAAATTCCTCGCATTTCTGGCCGTTCTGCTCGCCGGATGCACCGCCGCGCTTTTGCCCGCCGGCTGTTCCGTCAGTTCTGCCCCAAACGGGTCGGAACTGCCCGCCGACGGCATTGTGCGGCGGTCTGTTTTTCAGGATGCCGAGAAAAGCTCCCGGATGCTCACGTTCCACGGAAAATCGGGAGAGTTTTCGTATGTTTGGTTTTTCGACGGGGCGTCGATCAGGGCGCCTTCCGACCAGAACCTGAAGGTGGATCTTTCGGATGCCGGGGACAGCCTTCCCGGGGCGGTTTTTTCTTCCGACCTCATCAAAATCCATTTTCATGAGAAACACCTGATTCAGGCCAAGACAACCCTGCGGATCGATTTTCCGGCGCTGCTGAACGCCCAGAAGGTTCGGCTGTACCGGAAGGACCCCGGCAAAACCGAAAGGCTGCTGGAAGCGCCTCTGAATCAGGGCAAGCGCTCTTCCGTGACCCTTCCGGTCAGCGATACAAACGGGGAGTTCTATCTTGCGGCGATGGATCCATCGTTCCGCGAAGGTCCTTCCAAAGACGCGCCCGACAGGCGGGACGGTTCCCAGGCGCCGTCCGCCGGCGTGAGTTCCGGACGCGCGCCCGCCTCCGGCGGGGATGCAAACTCCGCGTCCGGGAGCGGGGCGGCGCCGAAAGCCCAAGGGACGCCGGCTTCGGGCGGGACGAATGGAAAAGGCCGGAACCGGACGGACCCGGCGTCCCCCGAAAAACCGAAGTCGGCCGAGCCGAATCGGGCGGAACGGGACGCCCGCAAAACCGGTTACTGCACTCTGTCCATCGACTGCAGGACGGTTCTGAACCATATGGACCGTCTCAACCAGAGCAAAAAATCGTTCGTACCGACCGGAGGAGTTGTCTTCCCCTCGCAGAAGGTGCTGTTTTATCAGGGCGAATCGGTGTTCGACGTCCTCCTGCGGGAAACGAAAAAAAACGGGATCCAGATGGAATACAAAGCGACGCCGGCCTATCGCTCCTGCTATATCGAGGGGATCCACAACCTGTATGAGTTCGACTGCGGCTCCCTGAGCGGTTGGATGTACGAGGTGAACGGCCGGTACCCGAATTACGGGTGCAGCCGGTACCGGCTTAAAAACGGCGACGCTGTCAACTGGCGGTACACCTGCGACCTGGGAAGGGATGTCGGCTGTGGCTGGAATGTCTCGCAGAAGTGATCCGGACGCTTTTTCCCGGTTTCACCCTGCCGCCCTGCTCTTTTATTTCTGCGTGGTTCTGTTTTTCACCATGTTTTCCCTGCACCCGGTGATTCTGGCGGTTTCGTTCGTTTCCGGGTTTTGCTATTCGGTTCTGCTGAACGGTCGGAAAGCGCTGAGATTCAGTCTGGCCGTCCTGCTGCCCACCGCCTTTGCCGTTGCGCTTCTGAATCCGCTGTTCAACCACGCGGGCGCCACCATCCTGTTCTACCTCAACGAAAATCCCGTCACGCTGGAATCGATGGAATACGGGGGGATTTACGCGCTCGCATTCACCGCGGTCATCGTCACGTTTTCGTGCTTCAACAGAATCATGACGAGCGACAAGCTGATGTACCTGTTCGGCAGGCTGGCGCCGGTCCTTTCGCTGATGTTTTCCATGACCCTGCGGTTCGTCCCCCGATACAAGGCGCAGATCGGCAAGATCGCCCGCGCGCAGGAATGCGTCGGAATGGATCCCTTCCACGGAAACGTGCTCCGCCGCGCCGAAAACGGCGTGCGGATTCTCTCAATCTTCATCACATGGGCGCTTGAAAACGCCGTCGAATCCGCGGATTCGATGAAGGCGCGGGGATTTGGACTGCGGGGCAGGACTTCGTTTTCCGTCTACGCGTGGGGGAAAAGGGATAAAATTCTCCTCGCCGCCGAGCTTTCCGCGTTTGCCGTCGCGCTGGCGGGGCTGATTTCCGGCAGGTTCGACTCCCAATATCTCCCCGCCGTCCGCATTGCGGGGCTGGACGCGGGAACTTTTCCGTTTGACGTAGCCTATGCCGCGTTCTGCCTGCTGCCCGTTGCCGTGGACATCGAGGAGGTCCTGAAATGGAACAGATCAAAATCAGCGGATTGAATTTTTCTTATCCGGACTCGGACGGCAAAAGCCTGACGAATGTCAACCTTTCGATTCGGGAGGGCGATTTCCTTCTGATTTTCGGTCGCTCCGGGTGCGGCAAAACGACTTTTCTGAAACAGCTGAAACCCGCCGTTACGCCGTTCGGGAAGCGGTCCGGAAGCATCCTGTTTTGCGGAACGGAAATCGGCGCCCTTTCCCTGCGGGAACAGAGCGGGCGGATCGGCTATGTTTCGCAGAGCCCCGACAACCAGATCGTAACCGACAAGGTCTGGCACGAACTGGCCTTCGGGCTGGAAAGCCTGGGGTGCGACAGCGGGACCATCCGGCTCCGGGTCGCCGAGATGGCCTCGTTTTTCGGGATACAGAGCTGGTTTTTCCGGCCGGTGACAGACCTTTCCGACGGGCAGAGGCAGATTCTCAATCTGGCTTCCGTGATGGTCATGCAGCCGGAAGTTCTCCTGCTGGACGAACCGACTTCGCAGCTTGACCCGGTCGCGACCTCTAACTTCGTCCAGATGCTTCGGAAGATCAACGAAGAGCTGGGCGTCACCGTCGTCGTTTCGGAACACCACCTCGAAGAGGTCCTGCCGGTCTGCTCGCGGGTCGTTTTTATGGAAAAGGGCCGGATTGCAGCGGACACCCGGCCGGGCGAAATCGGCGGGGCCATGAAAAAACTGAACAGCGACATGGCCGCGGCGCTCCCGGCCTGCGTCAGGATCTGCGCGGAATTTGAAACCGGCGAGACGCCCGTCACGGTCAAGGGCGCCAGACAGTGGCTGGAACGCCGCGTGCGCCCGCGGCCGAAGACCGGCCCAAAGGCCGGCCCCGGCGGACGGCGGCGGCCGGAGAAGAAGGAGGAACCCGCCGTCGTTTTGGACGACGTCTGGTTTCGGTACGATCGAAAATCGGCGGATATCGTCCGGGGCGTGTCCCTGAAAATCAGGCGAGGCGTCTTATACAGCATCCTCGGCGGAAACGGCGTGGGAAAATCCACCCTGCTCTCCGTCATCGGCGGCATAGGCCGGCCGTACCGGGGAAAAGTGACATTGCTGGGGCGCGACCTCGAGCGGATCGGCCGCGGGGAACGGTACCGGGGACTGCTCGGCTGCCTGCCGCAGGACCCCCGGAACCTGTTTCGGAGGAGCACCGTCGGGCAGGATCTGGAGGACATGGCCGACGAAGCCTGCCGCGGCGGGGCGGCCGCCGGGGCGCGGCTGAGCGGGCTGGTGGATTTTTTCCGCCTGAAGCCGCTGCTCGGCCGCCACCCGTTCGATCTGAGCGGCGGCGAGCTGCAGTGCGCCGCGCTGGCCAAGGTGCTGCTGACGGAACCGAAGATCCTGCTTCTGGACGAGCCGACCAAGGGGATCGACTCCGTTTTCAAAAAAAAGCTGGCCGACCTGTTTGCCGCGTTGAAAAGAGCGGGAAAGACCATCGTCATGGTGTCCCACGACCTCGATTTCTGCGCGTCCTGTTCGGACGATTCCGCCCTGATGTTCAACGGGGAGATTCTTTCGGAGAACGCCACGAGAAAATTTTTCATCGGAAACAGCTTTTACACGACCTCCGCCAACCGGATCGCGCGGCGGGTCTTTCCCGAAGCCCTGACCTGCGAGGAGGTGATCCGGTCGTGCAGAGAACATCCGGCCGGCGGCTGATTCTGTCCTGCGTGCTGCTCCTGGCCGTGGTTCCGCTGACCATTGCGTTCGGAATGACGTTTCTGCGCGACCGGGGCTATTGGTTCATCAGCGCCGCAATTTTGCTCGAGGCCACGTTGCCGTTCTTTTTGGTGTTCGCCCGGAGAAGGCCGAAGGCGCGGGAAATTGTTCTGATCTGTTCGCTGGCTGCGATTGCGGTGATCGGCAGGTGCGCGTTTTTTATGCTGCCCCAGTTCAAGCCGGTTTCCGCCGTTGTGATCGTTTCGGCGGTCGGCCTGGGGCCGGAATCCGGCTTTTTGGTCGGGGCTCTGGCGGGATTCGTGTCCAATTTCTTTTTCGGCCAGGGACCGTGGACGCCGTGGCAGATGTTCAGTTTCGGCGTCATCGGATTTTTGGCGGGCCTTTTGTTTTGCGGGAAGGCCCGAAAGCCGCCCAAAACCGCAGTCTGCGTTTACGGCGGCCTTTCCACCTTCCTGATTTACGGCGGGCTGATGAATCTCTATTCCGTTCTGACGCTCAGCACCGCGGTGACGAAGGAAAGCGTGGCCGCAGTTTATCTGTCCGGCGTCCCGTTCGACCTGATTCACGCGGGCTCGACAGTGCTGTTCCTGTTCTTAATCGAAAAGCCGATGGTTGAAAAAATCACGAGGATGCGGGTCAAATACGGGCTGATCGACGAAAGCGAGCGCCTGGCGGAAACCCGGCGCCGGCCGGGCTGAGGGAAACGGCGAAACAGAAACAAGGTGAGGCGAATTGCAAGCAATCCAGGAACTCGGATTACCCCGGAAACTTTTCGGTGTCTTTGCGGAAGGGAAGGAATAAAAGATGAAAAAAGTAAAAGCAGTCAGAAGAAAAGCTCTGGCACTGGTGCTGGCCGCCGCCCTGCTGTTCGGTGCGGCCCCCGTTCAGGCGCTGGCGGCGGAAACCGAACCGGATTTGGGCAGTCCCGTTTCCGGTCCGCCGGCGGAAGACACGCAGGCCCCGGACACGCCCGTTATCGAAACGGACCTGAGCACCGACCCCGTGATCTATTACCAGGGGATGGACTACGGATCGATCGTGAAGCCGCTTTCCGTCTCGGCATCCGCCGGGGACGGCGGGCAGCTTTCCTATCAGTGGTACAGCGGCGAGTCCCCGGACAGCGTCGATAAGAAACTTCAATACGGAACACACGAAGAATACTGTCCGGATGTTTCCGAGGCCGGCACGACCTATTACAAGGTGGTCGTCACCAACACGCTCGGCGGAAAAACCGAAACAGCCGAAAGCGCGGCCGCCGAAATCATCGTCGTTCCGCAGCCCGATTCGGAGGAAGGAAAGGCGTTGGAGGCCGAAAGCGGGGAGGACGTTCCCGCGGATGGATATTCCTATCGGACAGACGACACAGCCTCGGCGCTGAAAGCCGTACCCCCTTCCGACGACGACGGGGACGGCGTATGGAAATACACCTGGATCTACAGCAGAACAGATTCGAATGGCTCCATGCTTCCCCGCCCTGTAGAGGGAAAGGAGAGCTTTTCGGAAGACCCGGAATTTACGCCTCCGACGGATTCGGACGCCGAATTTAAGTATCGCTGCTTTCTGCTGCTCTGCGGCCGGGACGGGCGACCAGTCTGCGACGAAGACGGGAAGCCGCTTCAAAACGTCAAGACAAAAGAAGTTGACGTGACGGTAGCCCGTACTTCGGCGGCAGCGCCGAAAATCAACAAGCAGCCCGCCGGCAAAAGATACGCGGCCGGGACCAAGTATCTCGACAACCTGAGCGTCGAGGCGGAGAGCAGCGACGGCGGCAGACTTTCCTATCAATGGTATGTGAGCAGGGACGGCGGAAAATTCTCCCCGGTAAAAGGCGCGACCGACAGTACCTGTACGCCCGCAACATCTTCCGTCAAAGCCGATGATTCTTATTACTGCGTCGTGACCAACACGGTAAACAGCGTCAGCGGCGAAAGCTACAGCGAGCATGTCCAGTCGGATACCGTGACGGTCAGCTTTACGGAACCGTCGGACGCCGCCTGGGCGGGAGACGGCACGGAAAGTTCCCCGTACCTTCTTTCCACGGCAAACGATCTGGTCCTTCTCAGGGACCGTGTCAATTCGGGATACGATGATTACAAAGGCGCTTTTTTCAAGATGACCGGCGATCTCGCGCTTCCGCAGGACTGGGTGCCGATCGGCGGACTGCGGGCGGGCGCGACGGGTCCGGGTCAGGGAAAGAACATCCTGCCCTTCTCCGGCACCTTCGACGGCGGCGGCCACACTTTGACCGTCCCGGAAGGCGGTAAGCCGCTGTTCGGATATGTAAGGTTTGCCGCTGTGAGAAATCTGAACCTGTACGGTAAGAAGATTAACGGCAGCGGCCTCGTCAACAACTACACCGTCGATTACGGCCCGACCGGAGACTACGGCGACTGGACCGCGTCGGCGGCCTATCCGGACATGCCGCTGACCGTCACCATCGACGACGTCACCCTGAAAGCGGGGTCGCAGACCCTGCAGTCCGGCTTGATCGACGGAAACGCCTCGGGCGCCGATACCGTCAGAATCCTTAACTCCACGGTGGAAAAAGGAGTGACGATCGGCTATGACGGGAATCAGGACACAATCGGCTCATTCGCGGGCGCTCTCAACGGGACGATTGAAAACTGCGTCAGCTCCGCGGACGTCAGGGGAAAGAACAATGTCGGCGGCCTGGTCGGGATTAAGGGGCAGTCGATGGGGAACTGCAGCGTGCGGGACAGCGCGTTCCACGGGACGGTCAGCGCCTCCGGCACCTACGCGGGCGGGATTATCGGCAGCGGATACCCTTCCGCACCCAACACCCCGTGCGTCACCATCCAGAACTGTTATGCCGACGGCTCCGTGACCGGGGCCGATGACGTCGGCGGCCTGTTCGGCGGAGAACCTTCCTGCAGGCAGTGCTGGGCCAACGGCATCGGGTACATCCAGAACAACTATTTTTCCGGCACCGTCCATGCGTCCGGGGCTGCGGAAACGTCCCGCGCGGATTCAAATCCATTCAGCAGGATAAAACGGGTCTTTACAGCGGAAACGGAAAGCGGGGACGGCGGCGCCCATGTCGGCGGGATCGTCGGCAACATGAAGTCCCTCGACCGCTATAACGTCGTCTCCAACAATTATTATCTCGATTCCTGCGGCGCGCAGGCCGGCATCGGTTCAGTAGGGTCCGTGACGAAGATGCCGGCTCAAAACGCGGCTGCATCTTCACGGAGCGCGAAGGCGTTCGCCGCGCAGTCCGCGGCAGACGAAAACCCGCGCTTCGGCCGGTCGGACGACCCGACCGGCGCGGACGCCGGCAGGCTCGCCGCCCCGGCAACCGGGGAGCAGTTCAGCGACGGATCCGTTTTGTCCAGGCTGAACGGCGGTGTCAACAGCAGCGGAACGTGGGTGAAAGGGACCGGGGGCCGTCCCATGCTCGATACGGGGAAAACCCATATGGTCTCTCTGACCGTCACGGATTACCCGAAGAGCTGTGAGGGCGGTTCCAGCCTTGACGATGACAGCGTGTCCGCAGTGGCGGCATACAGCGACAGAACGACCGAGTCCGTTTCCGGGAGCAGGATGCGCTTTTCCGGGTTTGACAGCAAGACCAAAAGCTATCAGACGGTCGCGGCGAAGTATCAAAATCATGCTTCTCTGTTTGAAACCCAGATTACCAGCAATGCGGCCGACCCGAGCGGCAGCCCGGTCACGGTTTCGTTCCGGCTGATCGGCGCGACGAAATCGAACGGCTCCGTCGACCTGAAAAACGGCGACTACAAGGGCAGCAGGTATGTGACGTGGATTCCGACGAAATCCTATACGCTCCCCGCCGACAGCAAGGTGAGCGACCTGCTCAAAAAGGCGCTCGGAGACGCCGGCATTACGGCGAGAGGCACGGACAGCGACTATGTCAGCGCGATTTACGCCCCGGAGGTCTGCGGCGGATACAAGCTCGCGGCCTCCGCAAACGGCCCGCGCTCCGGCTGGATGTATGCCGTCAACGGCTCGCATTCAGTCGAGAGCATCAAGGACCAGCCGCTGGAAGACGGCGACGAGGTCGTGTTCCATTACGCCGACGATTACAGCTACGAGGTGGAAGACTGGTTTTCCGACTCGAAGCATCCCAGGCTCGGCGACGGGACGTATTACAGCGAGTGGCTGACGGCCGAGGACGCCGAGCCGACGGCCGCGCCGAGCGATTCGGAGGAGGAAGACAGCAAAAATAAAGCCGTTCCGCCTCAAAGCACGGTGACGACAGCGGCCGCCCCGGACGGCGGAACGGTCGCAACCGTGACCGCCCGGCCCGATGCGGCGCCGGAAATTTCCGGGAGCCAGTCCAGCGTCAGCGTGACGGTGCCGCCGGAGGTCGATTCCGTCCTTTCGGCCGCAACGGCGGAAAAGCCTGCAAAAATCAGGATCGACGCCCCGGCTTCCATCCTAATCGGCCAGATTGGATCCGCTTCGGTCCGGACGGTGGCCCTGACCGTCAAAGTCCCCGCGGCGGCCGTGGACGGTACAAACGCGGCCGTGAAGCTCTCGGTCGGGGCGGACGCCTCCATCTTGCAAGCCGCGAAAAAAGCGAGAAAGGATCTTGTAATCCGTGTGACGGACAAGGATACCGGAAAGGAAGCCTATTCCTGGAGATTCAGCGGCGCGGATCTTGCGGATTCCCCCGCTTCCGTCACGGATGTCGACCTTGCCCTGAACGTGCAACCCGCTTCGTCGGACCCGGCGGCCGCGGCCGTGACGGCGGCGAACGCGGCGGATCGGAGGGCGGCCGGGACCCTTCTGCGGTTTGCGGGCGGCGGAGTCCTGCCCGCCCCCGCCTCCGTTCGGGTTTATGTCGGCAGCCAGCCGGGCTGCGCGCCGAACTCGAAGGTCTGCTTTTACCGTCTGAACGGCGCGCTGAAAACGCTGGAGCCGATGCCGGCGGCCGAATGCGCCGTCGATGCGGACGGCTACGCCGAAATCGCGGTTTCCGACCGCTCCGACTATGTGTTGCTGCCGCGCGCCGCGACGAACCCGTATCCGGTAAAATCCGACACGACCTACCCGCTGGCCGTCAAAAAAGGCGGAACCTATACGTTCGCCGTCACGGTCGGCGGCGGCGCCGATCCGGTTTTCCGGGTGGGAAACGGCAGCGCGTTCTCTTCGTCGGAAAAGCGCGCCGGGAACAAATGCTATTTGACGGTCAAAGCGGCGGGGACGCCGGCGCCCGGCATTGCGACGGCGGTTTACTGCGCTTTGCCGAAGCAGCAGCCGACGGTTCTGTGCTATCTCGCCATTTCCGCATAACGCGGTCGGCTGCCGGAAAGGAGAAGTGGTACGATGAAGCGAAGAGTTCGGGCGGCGCTGGGGCTGGCCCTCGCCGCGGTCCTGGCCTTCGGCGGTGCGCCCGCCGCCTTCGCCGGCACGGCGGAAGCGGCGGTTTCGACGGAAGAGATGAGCGCGGACGTGTCGGAGGTCCTCGTCAGAAACATCCCGAAGGGCGGGCTGAGGCTCGGGACATCCGAAGGGGAGTGGACCGTCATCGCCCTTGCCCGGGCGGGGCGCGGCACCCCCGCCGTCTATGACGCCTATTACCGCAACGTGGCCGCGGAGGTCCAAAACGACAAAGGGGTGCTTTCCGAAACCAGGTACACCGAATATTCGAGGGCGATTCTGGGCCTCACGGCCATCGGCCGGGACCCGCACAGCGTCGGCGGGTACGACCTTGTGCAGCCGCTTGCCGATTATGACAAAGTCGTTCTTCAGGGGATCAACGGCCCGATCTGGGCCCTGATTGCCCTCGATTCCGGGAAATACGGCATGCCCGAGCGGAAGGGCGCGGGCGGAACGCAGAATTCCAGGGACAAAATGGTCGATTTCATCCTGTCGGACGAAATCGGCAGGGGGACCGCTTCCGCGGGCGGCTGGGCACTGGCCGGTTCGGAACCGGACCCCGACGTCACCGCAATGGCCCTGCAGGCGCTGTCGCGCTACCGGAGCCGCTCAGACGTACAGGCCGCGGTCAGCCGCGCGGTGCGCGTGCTCTCCGCGCTCCAGAAAGACGACGGCGGCTATGTGAGCTGGGGGGCCGAGGATTCGGAAAGCGTTGCACAGGTCCTTGAGGCCCTGACCGCGCTGGGCATTTCTCCCGAAAGCGGGGACTTTGTGAAAAACGGGCACACCCTGCTCTCCGCGCTGGCCGAATACGATCTGCCCGGGCAGGGATTTAAACACACGCGGGAAGATTCGTCCGCGAACGGCATGGCGACCGACCAGTGCGCCTGCGCGTTGGCGGCCTGCAATCGCTTCCGCTCCCATCAAAACCCGCTTTACGACATGACGGACGTCGTCCCGGCCGGAGCGGCACCGGACGCCCGGACGTTTCTCAGCGATACGACGGGGGATTTCCTCGTCCGCGGCGCCTACGTTTTTAAGATAACGAGCAGGAACGGCACGGCTCCCGGCTTCGTTGTGGGGACCCCCGGCGTGTTCGGCACGCGGCTTGTCAAACGGGACGGCAGCGACTATTATTTTCAAATCCGGTCGACCGGCCGCGCCGGCGCAAAAGCGGGCATCTATGTCAACGGCTGCAAAGTCGCCGTCGCCGCGGTCGGCGGCGCGCCTTCCGTCGTCAGCGATACGACGGCGCCCTTCCGCGTAAAACCCGGCCGCTCCTATGTGTTTCGGCTGACCGCAGACGCAAAGCCCGGCTTTGCGGCAGGAACCGGTTCCGCTTTCCGGGTGAGTGACGCGGGGCAGAGCGGAAGGAACTATTTCTTCCGGGTCACGGCGGTCGGGAAAACCGGGATGGCCTCCGGCTTTTATATCAACGGAGAAAAAACTCCGGTCGCGGTCGCGACGATCTCGACGTAAAACCGGGGCCGGAAAAAGAGCAGA
>ENA-UOOI01003662-UOOI01003662.1-fermentation-metagenome-genome-assembly--contig:-NODE-3662-length-11220-cov-2.233318_pt1 | contig 11220 bp, 11 predicted proteins | sample MGYA00245779_ERZ724027 | MGnify/ENA primary metagenome ERZ724027 (study PRJEB28704, sample SAMN03018318) | fermentation metagenome | biome: anthropogenic terrestrial biome; feature: soil; material... | reverse complement strand
TGCCGAAAGGCAGCCGTTTTTCATGCTTATGCAAATGGCCTAGTCTTCGTATATGGAGCCTGTGACGGCATGTAGCGCCGCCAGACGGGCAAAGCAGGTGGTTTTTCCCTGCATGGTTCCGCCATACATCTGGGGATAGCTGTTGTTGAAAAATCCGCCCATGTCGTTGCCGACCATATACAGCCCCTCGATGGGGTTATCGTTCTCATCCACCGCCTGAAGGTTCAGGTTGACGCGGACGCCGTTCATGGTCGCCAGCAGCCAGCTGCCGATGGCTATGCCGTAGAAGGGCGCTTGGCTGATTGGCGTCATATCCTTACTCTGCTTGCCGAAATCGTCGTCTGTGCCTTTGTCGCAAAGTTCGTTATACCGCGCCACCTCCGCGGCACATCTGGCCGCGGCGTCTTCATCCATCCCCAGCTGCCTGGCCAGGTCTTCTATGGTGTCGGCCTGTTTCAGCTTGCCGGATTCGAGGGCGGGCGCCATATAGACGTTGTAGAACTCCTCCCCGCTCTTGCAGGGGAACACATTGGGCAGCACCTCGGAGTTGCGCGCACCCGGAACCGCCACTACCCGGGAGCAGATGGTGGAATGGAAGGCATTCACATCGGACCAGTAGTTGGAATCAAAAATCTGATAGCAAAATCTACCGGGCTGGCGGAGCCAGCTGTTAATATGGAAGTCGTATGGCAGGTCCTCATTTGCAAACCGTTCGCCTCTGACATTGACATTGAGCCAGGGCTGGCTCCCCGGCCACCAGATGTCCGACAGGGCGCTGTCGTACGGCTCTCCCACATGGTGATCCAGATTGATCGCGGCCCGGTCAAAGGCGCAGCCGCCGGCATGGTTGCGGTCGATGGCGGCGCCGGCCCACATGGCCATCTTAATGCCGTCTCCCGCGGCGAAGGCACAGCCCAGGTTGTTGCAGATGACGTTTTTGTCGCGGTAATGGAGCGCATCCATCATTTCGGTGTTGCCGCCGTAGCCTCCGGTGGAGACAATCACGCCCTTGGCCGCGTTGACCTGTATGTACGCGCTATCGGAATTGCGCTGTATAATGACGCCCGTCACCCGGCCGTCGGCGTCCTGCAGCAACTGTTTGGCCGTATGCTCAAACAGCTTGTTCACGTCGTATTCGTCGGCATATTCGACCCAAACCGGGTTTGAAATCTGGCTGCCCACGAGGTTAGGACCCATCTCCTTGAATTCGCCCCGATAGACCGAATGCGTCTGCGGCTTATTCATGTACAGGGTTTCCTTCATATCCGTCTCAAGGAACATGTGTACGTCTTTGGCTTCCATCATATCCGTATACCAGTCCATGGTACGACCGGATTCGTTGACCCATTGGGCTATGAGGCGCTGATCCACCTCATAGCTGCCGTAACGGCAGATATCGTTGATAATCTCGTTCTTTTCTTCCTGGGTGTAGTGGATGCCGTACTTCTCGTTCATCACTTTGGAGTTATAGGCGCCCATTTCCCCCGCCCAAGTGATCGGCCCGGCGTTCTTTTCTACCCAGACGACGCTCGCGCCCGCGTCGGCAGCCGAAATGGCGGCCACGCAGCCGCCGTTGCCTGCACCAATCACGCATACGTCACATTCCACCGTTTCGGCAATATCGGTGATCGGATCGGGCTTGGCAAAATACTGGGCGTCATACCACACACCGGAGTTCTCCGGCGCCCCGGTCGGTGGAACTGTGGTGGGCTCCGGCGTGCCGGGCGTCGGACTGCTCCCGCCGGCGGCGGTTCCGCATCCTGCAAACAGGCCGGCCGCGGCTATTCCGACGGCCCCGACTGGCGCCCCCTTCATAAAATCTCGGCGAGAAACTTTTTTATTCATATTTTCTCCTCCATGAAATATTTGATGGAACGTTGTCCTCTTGTTAAATATACAACATATTTCCTTCACCGTGCTGAGACGTTTTGTAATTATTGTCTCACATCACGGATTTATCAGCTATATTTTCTCCAAAAGCGCCCTCATACTTGACAATAATATGGAAGCTTATTATTTTAATGGTATACTTATACCGCAAAGCCGGCCTAATATAGATTTAAACTATAGAGGGATATACACCATGGAAAAACGGATCAAAACACGCATGAACATCGTAAACGGGGTGAACTCGCTGCTTCTCACCCGTGACATCGATAAAATCAGAGTCATCGACGTATGCGAAGCCAGCGGCGTCAGCCGCGCCACCTTTTATCGTTATTTTTATGATATTATCGACGTGGCCTACTGGCTCTGGGACGAGCTGAACACAGAGTCCCTTTATCGCATGGGGAACCCCTTAGGCTGGCGGGAGGCCCACATCCGTCAGTTTAAGGGTATTTCCGAATACCGGGTTTTTTTGAGCGCGCCTTTGGTACGCGAGGTTACATCTCAATCTGCGACTACGGAGGTCAGAAAATCCTAAAAGCGCTGACCCATAACATAACCAATGTCAAGGGTTATAATATGAACGAAAAGGAAAAATTCGAGCTTGAATACTTTGTGTGCGGCTGCTCCCACATGTTTGCCAAATGGGTTCATGACGGCATGGTTCAGTCTCCTGAGGAGATGGCGGAATTTTTCGGCCGGTTTATCCCGCCTTTCCTGAAAAAAATATGCGGCGAATAGTTCGGGGTATTCTCCCTTGAATAAATTTCAGTCCTATCTTATACTTTTAATATGATGAATAAGTATGAAAAACCGAATATCTCGCTTCACCCAAACGCCTTTCTGGCCAGAAATCCGGATTTGGAGGAACTATACTGCCTTTACTGCGAGCCTCCCGCAGCGGATGAAGCGGCCGGGCTCTGTCAGGGGAACGTCTTCCGCTATCGGGATGGGCATGTCCTGATCTTTACAAACCCGGAGGGCATCTCAGAGCTGGAAGCGCTTTTCAGCCGCGCCGGAACCCACGCGGGCATATGCGGCCCCTACACACGGGCCCTTACGGCCTATGGGTGCGCGGAAAAGGCATATGCGGCAGCGGAATTCGGCAGCGAACTGGAGCCGGCGGTTTTTCTCCATCACTACGCCAACAGCCGGCTGTGGATCTTCGTGGAACTTGCGGACAAGATCATCACCGGCGAAAATCTTTCTATTAATGATTTTTGCCACGGCAGCGTTTTTGATATCTGTGAATATGACCGGCTGGAAGGCGCCTCATACAGATCCACCCTTATGGCCTATCTGCGCGCCGGCTGCAATCTGCGGGCGGCCGCCGAAACCATAGGAGTGCACCGCAACACCCTTGCTTACCGGAAAAAGCGCCTTGAAGAGCTTTTTGATATAGATTTGAACGATGCCAACACCTGTTTTGAGCTGCTGTTTTCCATCATTGCTCTGGAAGCCTCCGGCATTGACTGGGATGCCTACCGCAAACCCCGCGAGGGAAGCTGCCGCCAAGCCGAATTGGACCGTGTGCTCTGGCAGCTGGCCGAACACAGAGAAATCACCGGGACGCCGGACTGCGTATGCCGGCTGCTCATGATGGATGTTTCCCACATGCAGGACGACAGGATTGCGTCCCTGTACCGCGCCGCCGAAGAACGTTTTCCATGGAGCGCCGCAGCCTATAATGACGACTTTGTTTATATCCTCTCCGAAGCGCGCCGGGCCGCGCCGGAGAGCTTTCACACCATGCTTTGCGAGCACGGCTGCCGCGGCGCCGTGTCCCAGCCCTTTCAGTGCGCGCGGCTGGGCCTTCACGCCGAGCTTTTATCCCACATCCTGCCGGCGACTAAGCGCCTTTTCCCCGACAGCGCGCTGTTCATGGCAAAGGACTATTGCTCTTTGGCGTTTTTCTCATATATGCAGCGCCGCACCCCCTTGGAGCCCTATTATTGCGACGAGGTGATGCGGGTGATGGACCATGATTACAAGAAGGGAACCACTCTGGCCAAAAGCCTGTATACCTACCTCTCCAGCTTTATGGATATGATCGGCGCCGCCCATGAGGCCAGCATCCACCGAAACACATTGGAATATCAGATCAAAAAGGCCCTGGCCATCGCCAACGCGCCCCAGCCGGGAGACCTGCTCCGATTTGAGATGACCTGTACCTATAAAATGCTCATTGCCTCCGAAGATTGATTGTAAAATTTTACAACCCAAAATTAGTGTTGAAAAACCTTAAATTTTCCTGTATTTTATGTTGCTTTTTTATTTTCATCGTGCTATAATTTTCACAGTTAAGAAGTTTATTCGTATTTTTTTACAACAGGTGGTGCCTATGAGTGCGAATATTGGAACCGGCGAACTTATCGTAATATTGATCGTGGCGCTGCTCATCATAGGCCCTGATAAGCTCCCGAAGGTTGCCAGGGCCGTAGGTAAGGCCGTCGCCGGATTTAAAAGCTATATGAACGACGTAACCGAAGACCTTAAGGATGTCAGCACCGAGTTCAAAGACGTCTCCGACAGCCTGACCGTCATGCAGAAGGACATGCAGCAAACCATAAAAAGCGCCTTTGAAGATGTGGACGGCACTGTGAAAAGCGTGGACACGGATCTGAAAAATGTAGGCGCGGACGTCGGCAAATCCGTGAACAAGGCCATTAAGGAGCCGGTCAAAAGCCTGGGGAAATCCAGTGAAAATGAGTCGGCAGCCCCCCGCGATGAAGATTCGGCCCGCGAATCTCCAGACGAACAGGACGGCGAGGCGGAATCCGCGGGCGTATCCGAAGAAACCACCGTACAAGCACAGTAATTATTTTACACGAAATATATAGCATGGAGGAATTTTAAAAATGCATAAAATCGGTACAACAGAGCTGATACTGATTCTGGCCATCGCGCTTTTGATTCTGGGCCCGACCGTCCTCCCCAAGCTTGGAAAGTCGATGGGCAGAACCATCGCCAGCTTTAAAAAGGGCGTTGAAGAGTTGGACGACTGCGATGATGAGGAAGAAGTAGCCGAAAAAAAAGCGAAGAAAACCCAGAGCGCTAAAAAAACGAAAATCGTGGAAGAAATCGAGGATGACGACGGCGAGGACGACGACGAAGAAGAGGTCGTTATCGTCAAAAAGAAAAAAATAAAAGAAACCGAAACCGAATAACAAATGTGTAATGGAAATCTGTGATGAGCGTGGAAAACAAGACCGCTGAATCAAAAAAGAAAAAAAGTGAATGGAAGACTCCCGGGGAGATTTATGCGGAGTTCCGCGAGAGGGTCAGGGAAAAGCGCCGGCGGCGGCAGGAAGGCGAGTCGATTGTCGACCATCTGACGGAACTGCGCAACCGCCTGTTCGTGGTTGTGATCACCTTCATCATTCTGACGGTCGCCGCATTTGCATTTGTCAAAGACATCACGGAACTCATTTCTCTCGTCCTCGAGCTGCCCCTGATCCTGTATCAAATATGGGCGTTCGCAGCTCCGGCGCTGACAAAAAAAGAGAAAATTGTTGTCAGCCTGTGTCTGCTCGCGGGACTGGTGTTCTTTGCCCTCGGCTGCGTCTTCTGTTATATCGTCGCAATGCCTATGATGGTGCGGTTCCTTTCAAGTTACAGCACAAGCTCCCTGGTGTCCGCCAGCGTATCCTTCCAGAATTATTTGAACTTTGTGATCGGCCTGGTGCTCACCTTCGGTATCGTTTTCGAAATGCCCATTATCGCGATGCTTCTGTCACAGTTCGGAATATTAAAGCCGGCTTTCATGAAAAAGGTCCGGAAGTATGCCATTCTGGTGATATTTATCATCGCCGCCATCATTACTCCGCCCGATGTCGTCTCCCAGATCATGGTCGGCGTTCCCATGATCTTCCTGTATGAGCTGAGTATATTGTTTTGCCAGCTGACTTACCGCAAAAAGAAAGAAAAGGAGATCGATGAATACGGGGAGGATCTGGTAGAAATGGAAGAAGCCAAAACCTAAGAGCCGATGCCTTCCGCCCGTAAACAAAAGGCCCGCTGCCACAGGCAGCGGGCCTTTTCATCATGATAATTCCATTATGCGCGGCACAGGCGGACTTTTTCCGCCGGCGCGCCGAAGCCGTGCGGTCAGACTATTCCCTGAGCCAGCATCGCGTCGGCAACCTTCAGAAAGCCTGCCACATTCGCCCCAACCATAAGGTTGCCGGGTTTGCCGCAGGCGTCGGAAGCCTCGTAGCAAGCCCTGAAAATGTTCTGCATAATCCCATGCAGCTTATCGTCCACCTCCTGGAAAGTCCAGGACAGGCGCATGCTGTTTTGCGTCATCTCCAGGCCCGACGTGGCGACGCCGCCCGCGTTCGACGCCTTGCCGGGGCTGTAAAGAAGTCCGGAACCAACCACCGTGTCGATGGCTTCCGGCGTAAGGGGCATATTGGCGCCCTCGAACACCGCCATGCACCCGTTTTTGATCAGCTCTCCGGCGTCCGCCTCGTCCATCTCATTTTGAGACGCACAAGGCATGGCAATATCGCATTTGACGCGCCAGATGTTCCGGCAGCCCTCGCTGTACACAGAGCCTGGAACTTCATCTGCATAGACCTTGATCCGTTCGCGGCGAACCTGCTTGATGTCCATCAGTACTTCAAGGTTGATGCCGTTGGGATCATAGATGAATCCGGCGGAATCGCTCATGGCGACCACCTTACCGCCCAACAGCGCGCATTTTTCGGCGGCATACTGGGCAACGTTTCCGGACCCGGAAATCACAACGGTTTTTCCGTCAAAGCTTTCGTTTCTCTGCAACATGAGCGATTCCTTGGCAAAATAGCACAGGCCGTATCCGGTGGCCTGGGCGCGGGCCAGGGAGCCGCCGAAGGCCAGGCTTTTCCCGGTCAAAACCCCGCCGTCAAAGCGGTTTACGATTTTTTTATACGTGCCGAACATATAACCGATCTCACGGGCGCCAACGCCGATATCTCCCGCCGGCGTATCCGTGAACTGGCCGATATGGCGGTATAGCTCGGTCATAAAGCTCTGGCAGAATCGCATTACCTCGGCGTCGGACTTTCCCTTGGGATCGAAGTCGGAGCCGCCCTTTCCGCCGCCCATCGGAAGCGTGGTCAGGGAGTTTTTCAGAATTTGCTCAAACCCGAGAAACTTAATCACAGAGAGATTCACAGAGGGATGGAACCGAATCCCACCCTTATATGGCCCGATCGCAGAGTTAAACTGTACTCGATAACCCCGGTTGACGCGAACGCGCCCCCCATCGTCAACCCAGGGTATGCGGAACACGATGACGCGCTCCGGCTCCACAAAGCGCTCAAGAAGGCCGCCGGCCTCCCATTCGGGATGCTTTACGGCAATCAGCTCAAGACTCTCAAAAACCTCGCGAACCGCCTGAAGAAATTCCGGCTGTCCGGCGTCGCGTTTTTTAACGTCTTCATATACACGGTTCAGATACTCATTTGTTGGCAACGCTTTCTCCCTCCCCTATTTTCTTAGTTTGCTGGTATATCTATGATATGCAGGCCGTCCGGCGTCGTGTTTCGCGAGCTTTGACATGAATCCGGTGAAAAAAACGCCGGCCCTATCTCTCTCCGGATTAAACCTTTTGTATCGCCGGGCCCCTCTCGGAAAACTCGGCGGTTAACGCATGGTTTCACTTTAAATCGAAGAGAAAAGATGATTTTTTTATTTTACCAAGTAATTCGCTGACTCACAAGCAATTTCTACTGATTTTCCTTTGAAAATTTATACAAATCAGAAGAAAGTATTGCGCATTTTCCCGTCTATTTGCATTTCGAGTCCCCCTTGCGGGAAAACGTCCGCCCCCTGTGGTTCCCCAAATTATCGGTTTTCATGCTCCTATGCCGCCTGTTTTCTTGTCCGTAATTCACGTTGGGTAATAAACCATGCCCTCATGAACATATCATCTAACACCGAGACTTCCGGGAGTGGTATATATGAGGACTGACATAGAGGAGCGGGCCATTCGGCTCGCGGAATACATAACAGAAAATCGAGTCACCGTTAGAGCCGCCGCAAAGAAGTTTGGGATAAGCAAGTCTACCGTACACAAAGATATTACGGAGCGGCTGGAAGGTGTGAACCCGGAGCTATATTCAGAGGTCCGCGGTTTGCTCGATCTCAACAAGGCCGAGCGGCACATACGAGGCGGGATTGCAACACGAAAAAAATACAAAGGAGAATGATGAATTCGCTTTTGCCTAAGGCAAAAGCGAATTTTTTTAGACCGCTTGCGAAGTCTCTGGAGTCCGGGCCGTTATGCCGCGTAATGTGCGACGGCGCTCCGCCCCCGGAATGACGATTATGAATAGTCCTCTATTTTTGAATTATACATCGCGTTTGAGATGACGATCCGGCATATTTCCGAAGTGCCTTCCGCCACGGTCAGCATGTGGGCGTCGCGCAGGCACCGCTCAATCTCGAAATCCTTACTGAGTCCCTTTGCGCCGTGTATCTGCCGCGCATCCTTGCATACCTCGCAGCATATTTCGGTGGAAAAAAGCTTGAGTGCCGCAACCTCCGTGGTATACGGCATATTCTGATCGCACATCGAGGCGACATGATACAACATATTTCTTGCGGCGGTTATTCTAGTATAGATATCAGCAATCTTAAAAGATATCCCCTGGTACGTGGACAGGCTCCGTCCATACTGGCTGGTGCTGCTGGAATACGCAATAGCAAGTTCCAGCGCCCGCTGGGCAATCCCCACAGCCACCGCCGACAGCGAGAGGCGGCCCTCGTTGAGCGCGGTTTTGATCAGCCTATATCCCTCGTTTTCGTTTCCTACCAGGCAATTCAGAGGAATCCGGCAATTGTTAAATTCGATGGTGCCCATCGGCGAATTATTCATTCCGATCATCTTATCGCTTTCCCGCACGATAAATCCGGGAGAAGCGCTGTCTACGTAAAAAAGGCTAACGCTGCGGCTTCTTCCGTATGCAGACGTCTTCGCCGCGATAATATATCCGTCGGCGATCCCCGCATTCGTTATCCAGCATTTGGAGCCATTCAGCACCCATTCGTCGCCGTTTCTTATGGCGGTGGTATCAATACCCAGCGCGTCCGATCCGCCGCTTGCCTCGCTGAGGGCATAGGCCAGTATCTTCCCATATTTCAGCGACGGAACCAGGACGTTTTTCTTCAGTTCATCGTCTCCCGCCAGGGCGATAAGATCGCAGCATTGATAATGGGGACACATGATGAGCCCCAGTGATCCCAGCCCCCTGGCAAGCTCCTCAACAATAATGACACCCTCCAGCGCGCCGTATTCACAGCCTTCAACATCCGCCACGAACAGGGCATTGGCAAGTCCCAGCTCCCAGCATCGATTCAGCTGATTTTTTGGAAATACGCCCGCTTTATCCAGGGCCGGTGCGTATGGGCAGATTTCCTCATCAACAAATTTCCTTATCGCGCCTTTGAATTGTTTCTGACTTTCCGAGAGACAATACACCTGTTTCCACCCTTTTCGGATTATTTTTCACGGATTCTGCCACAAAATCAGCCGCTTGAAAACATCAGAATCGATTTCGCACATGATTTGGTTTCGTCATGCATCTCCACCTCCAGCACACAATAGCTGTCTCCGCATCTTGAAATGACGCTGGAAAGCATCAAGCCGTCCTTCGACACAAAAAATGTCCCGTTGTCCAGTTTGCACGGCTTTTTTAAAAAGTCATCCGCATGCTTCTTCGCCGCCGCCAGCATGATGGAAAGTGAAAACTCCGAATAATTGTCCAGCTCGTCTCCCGGGAAACGAATGTAAAAGGTTTTATGTCCCTTTGACGCATGTGCCGCCGCTTCTTCCAGAAAAGACTCGTATTGATACTGCGTCCTGCTTCTGCCGGAATAGAGATAATACCTGAGGATATCGCTGGCCGTGATAAGCCCGCACATTTTTCCGTCCTGGGTGACGGCCACAAGATTCTTGCCGGATAGAACCATTTTTTCCGCCGCTTCCTGCATCGTCGTTCCCTGGTCCACCTGGAGATAATCGCCCGACGCGTTCAGGACGCCTGAAACCTTCTGGGATGGGTTGGCCGCAAAGGCCTTCGCAATATCCAGCGTGCCGCAAAGCTCAAGCTCGTCGTTTACAACCGGATACTCGGACACGATGGACGAAACCGACTGGTAGAGCCGGTGCCAATCCGCGGTAATATCGTTGTAATAGAGCAAATACGGCGCCTGCATCCAGCTGCTGACCCTGCTGTCCGTTTTCGTTATCCCTCCGCCAACAATGTGGCTGTTCAGCAGGCGCAGCAGCGAATATGTGCTCTGGAGCGACGATAATATACAGTTTCCGTTCTTTTCGGCGTAAATAATCAGATTCTCATCTGGGCGGCCACCGCCGGTTATCAAAAGATTTGCCCCCGACTGCATGACAAGCTTCTGTATTTCGGGCCGATTTCCCACAATGAAAAGTACACTGTCGGCCTCATATTCCCCGCAGGCACCATCTCTGACGCTCTCCTCGTCGCCATCGGCCACGAGAATGCATCCAATTGCTTTATCGGTATACTGTGACCCCGCCAGCACTGTCAGGCCCAAAAATTTAATAATATGCGCAATCTTCGTCTTCTGCTCCAGGACGGAAACAGCAGAGTCGATCCTGAATGTGCCGGTCTTCGGCCTTGTCATGACCAGACCGGATGCCTCGGCGGACTTAATCGCCTTATAGACCGTACCCTGGCTCACGCCGAGAGCGGTGGAAAGCCCTCGCACCGAAACCTTTGCGCCAACATCCAGGGACTCGATATAGGCGATCACCATATCGCTTTTTGCCGCCACGTTCCTCTCCCCAAACTGTTTATTCTGTATTAGTTCTATTATACACGCTGTTTCAATCTATATCAAGGTCGAATTACGCCGCATCAAAAAAATCATAATTATATAACAGAATTACAATACTTCCCTGATTTCACATAATTTTGCGATTAACTGTTCTATAACATTTCGTCGCACAATTAGCGGATTTGCGCAAAAATTATCATTATCTACAAATATGCCTGGACACTTATAGCTTCTCTTGACTTTTTGCAACTGTAATGTTAAATTTTTAATATACAGAGTCAAATTTAAGTGAAACACATAAGATTTTACAGTTTTCATCCTTATAACACCAGTATAATAGCAGGAAAAATTCCATAATATGTTATATTACAGTTTTTGCTATTGACAGGCACTTGCAGAAGCTGTAACAAATAAAATTTTTTATAGACGGAGGAAAAGTCAATGCTTATCAATTTCACAGAAGAGCAGAAGATGGTCCGCGACATGGTGAGAGAATTCACTAAAAAGGAAATTGAACCGCGCGACAAATGG
>ENA-UOOI01003661-UOOI01003661.1-fermentation-metagenome-genome-assembly--contig:-NODE-3661-length-11222-cov-4.749440_pt1 | contig 11222 bp, 8 predicted proteins | sample MGYA00245779_ERZ724027 | MGnify/ENA primary metagenome ERZ724027 (study PRJEB28704, sample SAMN03018318) | fermentation metagenome | biome: anthropogenic terrestrial biome; feature: soil; material... | reverse complement strand
TATGATGGGTGTATTTTTTGAAAGGATGTGTTGTTATGGAAAGCGGGCCTTCCCCGGAATCGCGAAGTTCGAATAAAAATCTGAAAAAACTTAATTATATAGAATAGATAAGAGGGCAAGGTTCGAGTGATTCTTTTTGCCCTTTTACGAGTGGTGAAAGGAGTCACATAACATGATCAGAATTTTCAAATCAGAAGAAACACGAATTAAGACACTGGAAGCACCGGAAGAAGGGTGTTGGATTGCACTGACGAACCCGTCGGACAATGAACTGTCTGAGGTTACGCGCCGTTATGGGATAGACCAGAACGACCTGCGTGCACCTCTGGACGAAGAAGAACGTTCACGAATCGGGATTGAAGATTCTTACACTCTTGTTTTGGTGGATATCCCCGTGATCGAAGAGCGTAATAACAAGGATTGGTATGGTACGATTCCCTTGAGTATTATTGTCTGTGATAAGGTGATAATAACGGTATGTCTCGAAGACACACCGATCCTCACAGACTTTATGAAGGGAAAAGTGAAAAACTTTCATACCCATATGAAGACTCGCTTCATTCTGCAGATACTATACAGAAATGCCAGTATGTATCTTAATTATCTTCGTATCATAGATAAAAAGAGTGATATGGTTGAGAAGAATCTCCATAAATCCCAGAGAAACAAAGAATTGATCGAGCTGTTGGAACTGGAAAAATCGCTGGTTTACTTTACAACATCTCTGCGGTCGAATGAAGTTGTATTGGAGAAACTTCTGAAGGTGGATACCATTAAAAAATATCCGGAAGATGAAGATCTCCTTGAGGATGTTATTATCGAGAATAAACAGGCAATCGAGATGGCCAATATCTATAGTGGAATCTTAAGCGGTATGATGGATGCATTTGCCTCGGTAATATCCAACAATCAGAATATTGTTATGAAAGCACTCTCCGTCATCACAATTGTGATGTCAATACCAACAATTATATATTCGGCTTATGGCATGAATATGAATGTAAAAGGAATGCCCCTAGCCGGAAACCCGCACGGATTTATAATTGTCATAGTTGTGTCTGTTGTGCTGAGTCTGGTTGTTGCATTGTGGTTTTCAAAAAAGAACATGTTCAGATAAATCAGTGTTTTTTCATGTCTGAAAAAGACATAAGCCCTCTGCAGCATTATTACAATCTAAAGAAAGTGAAAGAACAAATATGAATTTTTTAGGGAAGATGGAGCGCAAGTTTGGAAAATATGCGATCCGTAATTTGACGGTTTATATAATTGCCACGTATATCATAGCTTATTTTCTTCAATTTTTGGGAAGAGCAGGATTACCGGTTCTTGGGTATCTTACCCTGGACCCCGGTTTGATTCTTCGTGGTCAGGTCTGGCGCCTGATAAGTTGGGTTCTAATACCGCCGGACAGCTTTAATCTGATCACCTTGATTATCTTGTTTACTTATTATCAGTTGGGATCTGTGCTTGAGAAAACCTGGGGAGCATTTCTCTATAATGTGTATATCTTCTTTGGGTTAATTATGACAGTCATAGGGGCATTTATTCTCTATGCGTTTATGGGTGACGCCTATACAATATTGGGCTATGGCTCACAGTTTTCCACTTATTATGTCAGCCTTTCCATTTTTTTGGGATTTGCCCTCACATATCCCGATATGCAGATGCTGCTGTATTTTTTCATACCAATCAAAATCAAGTATCTTGCAGTCATCGATGTCGTGTATTTGTTGTATTCTGTTGTCACAGGAAATTGGGCTGGCAGGGTAGTGATTATCTGTTCTCTGATGAACGTAATCGTCTTCTTCTTGCTGACGAGGAATTATTCACGCATCAATCCGCGGGAGATCCATCGCAAAAAAAATTTTAAGAAAGCAGTATCAAGAGGCCAGGTGAACAATGGCGGCGCAAAGCATAAGTGTGCGGTCTGCGGGCGGACAGAAAAGGATGATCCAAATCTGGAATTTCGTTTCTGCTCCAAATGCAAGGGCAATTACGAATACTGTCAGGACCACCTGTTTACTCATGAACATGTAAAATGATAAAGAAAGAGAGACAATACCAGATGAAAAGAACAAAGATTGTTTGTACTATGGGTCCAAACCTGAATGACGAAAAAGTAATGAGAACTCTGATTGAGACAGGAATGGACGTTGCGCGTTTTAATTTTTCACACGGAGATTATGAGGAACATAAGAGCCGTATGGATATGTTAAAGAAACTTCGCAAGGAGTATAAACTTCCGATTGCAATCCTTTTGGACACAAAAGGACCGGAAATCCGGACGGGTGTTCTGGAAGATGGAAAAAGTATAGAGTTAAAGGAAGGACGAAAGATTGTCCTCACGACAGAGGATGTTGTCGGAAACAGTGGTAAAATATCTGTCAGCTATAAAGAGCTGCCTTCTGATGTAAAAGAAGGTGATAAGATTCTGATTGACGACGGTCTGATTGAGCTTAGAGTTGATGAGGTGTCCGGCACCGATATCGCCTGTATCGTGGATAACGGCGGAGAACTTGGCGAACGAAAAGGAATCAATGTTCCGAATGTTTCTGTCAATCTTCCTGCCATCACAAAAAAGGACAAGGAAGATATTCTTTTCGGAGTTAGTCAGGGAATTGATTTTATCGCTGCCTCTTTCGTCAGAAAACCAGAAGATATTCGGGAAATAAAGAGTTTCTTAGCCGAGAATAATGGTTCCCATGTCGATGTCATTGCAAAGATTGAATGTGCTGAGGCAATTAATAATATTGATGCAATTATTGATATTGCTGATGGTATCATGGTGGCAAGAGGAGATCTTGGCGTGGAGATTCCTCCATATCAGGTGCCACATCTTCAGAAAACGATTATTGAAAAATGCAATCACAAATACGTACCGGTTATCACAGCAACGCAGATGTTGGATTCCATGATGCGAAATCCCCGTCCGACTCGTGCAGAAGTGGCAGATGTAGCTAATGCTATCTATGATGGGACGGACGCCATTATGCTTTCTGGCGAGACTGCTATGGGAAAATACCCGGTTGAGTCTGTACAGATGATGGTTCAGGTTGCCGAAGAAACAGAAAAATATCTCAAGTTTGATACATACAGAGATAAAAAATCTGTGAATGAGGGCTCCACCGTGTCAAGTGCTGTCGGATTCGCTGCCGTCGAGATGGTCGAGCACATAGGAGCAGCATGTATTGTCACGCCGACGATGTCTGGAAAGACAGCACGTCTGATCTCAAATCTGCGGCCGAGTGTACCAATCTACGCTGTCACTCCCCATGAATGGGCGAGAAGAAAGATGCAGCTGTATTGGGGAGTAAATCCTGTGGAGGGATACTTGGAGGACACGACAGAAAATATCATCTCTCATGCACTTTACTTGGTTACACGCGAAGGATATGTAAAGAGGGATGAGAAGATCATATTTACAGCGGGAGATCCGTCTACAAATGATGTGAAAGGTGAAACTCAGGCTACCAATATGCTTCATATTGTTCAGGCCAAATAACTATAGATAATCACAACCATTCGAATGTTGTAAAAAAACTGCTAGGAGATACTATAACGATGAAAAAGCCTTTTGTTACAGATGAGAAACTGAAAGAGATTACAGCAACAATTCCAACGCCCTTTCATCTATATGATGAAAAAGGCATCCGTGAGAATACAAAAGCAGTCAAACAGGCTTTTTCATGGAACCCGGGGTTTAAGGAATATTTTGCAGTGAAAGCCAATCCCAACCCCACACTAATCAAAATCATGGGTGAGTATGGCTGTGGCTGTGACTGTTCGTCTCTGACAGAACTGATGTTGGCTGATGCGATGGGATTTTCCAAAGATCAGATTATGTTCTCGTCGAATGTGACACCGAAAGAGGAGTATATTCTCGCAGACAAGCTTGGTGGAATTATAAACCTTGATGATTTCACCCATATTGATTTTTTGGAGGAAACACTTGGAGCTATTCCGGAGGTAATCAGTTGTAGATTTAATCCGGGCGGATTATTCAAGATGAGCAACGGAATCATGGACAATCCGGGAGATTCTAAGTACGGGATGACGACGGAGCAGCTTTTCGAGGCGTTTCGGGTGTTGAAAGCGAAAGGTGCCAGGGAGTTTGGAATTCATGCATTTCTCGCATCGAACACTGTTACCAATGAGTATTATCCAATGCTTGCAAAAATCCTGTTTGAACTGGCCGTAAAGCTTCAAAAAGAGACCGGATGCCATATTAAGTTTATTAACCTTTCCGGAGGAGTGGGAATTCCTTACCAACCAGATGAGACGCCAAATGATATTCTGGCCATCGGCGAAGGTGTTCATAAAGTGTATGATGAAATCCTGGTTCCGGCCAAAATGGGTGATGTCAGTCTGTGCACAGAGATGGGGCGTTTTATGACTGGCCCATACGGCTGTCTGGTCACAAAGGCTACCCATGAAAAGCATATATATAAAGAATATATTGGCTGTGATGCGTCAGCAGTGGATCTGCTGCGTCCGGCAATGTATGGTGCCTATCACCATATTACTGTAATGGGAAAAGAGGATCAGCCATGCGATCATAAGTATGATGTTACCGGTGCGCTTTGCGAAAATAATGATAAGTTTGCTGTCGACCGCATGCTTCCTAAAATAGAGCCAGGCGATCTTCTTGTTATACACGATACCGGAGCGCATGGATATTCCATGGGTTATAATTATAATGGCAAATTGAAATCAGCCGAGGTCCTGCTGAAAGAAGATCAGAGCTTTGAGGTGATACGTCGTGCGGAGACTCCGAAAGATTACTTTGCCACTTTGGATGGGACGTCCGAATATAAGAAAATGTTTCCGAATGGATAAGTCAATATAGATAGCAGCTCAGTTGTGGGAAACACAGTCTGGGCTGCTTTTTGCATCTTTAAATCATAAATTGCATTGCAAGATTTGTAATATGGGAAATGAAACACTAATTATTTAATAAAGACAAGTTACTATACTAAATTATCAATTATTTGAGAATATTATTCTGAATATATTGACAAATATGACGAATATGGTATAATACAGATAGTTCAAATCATTTGTTGCAACTTAGTTAGTTTCTCCTTTCTCCAAAAATTCTCCCGGTGATGATCACTCCGGGAGAATTTTTTTATTCGGTGAAGACTATGATAAGATGAAAATTTGTGGTAAACTGAAAAACAAAAAGGAATTGCACAGATTGTTATAGTGCAGGCCGGTTAGGAGTTGTATTATGGATAATTCAAAACAATTGCCACTTCGTGAAGATGTACCAGAAGCTAAGACATGGGACTTGACGAGAATATTCACAGATGATGATGAATTCGAAACGGCATTTCATATGCTTAAGAAAGATCTTGAAAGATCCAGGGAATATAAGGGAACACTGGATAAAGGTGCGAAAGATTTCCTTGCTGCTTTGGAATGGGTGCTCGCAGTTTCCAGAAAACTTGAAACCTTATATACTTATAGCAGCATGAAGACAGATCAGGACACGGGAAATACATTCTATCAGGGAATGAATGCCAGAACAGGTGCACTCCTTGCACAGACGAGTGAAGCCATCAGCTGGTTCGAGCCGGAAGTTCTTTCCCTGAGTGATGATGTGATCTGGAGTTATTTTGATAAAGAGCCCCAGCTTTTTGTTTATCGTCATTTTGTAGAGCAGATAGTGGATAATCGTCCTCATGTACTTCCGGAAAAACAAGAAGCACTTCTTGCGGCGGCCGGTGAAATTCTCGATTCTCCGGGTACGACATTTTCGATTCTCAACAATTCAGATCTCGTGTTTCCGACGATCGAAGATGAGAATAGGGAAAAGGTTCAGCTTTCGCATGGAGTCTATGGTCAATTGATGGAAAGTACGGACAGAAGTGTTCGGAAGGCTGCATTCAAGGGTCTTTATAGTGTCTATGATCAGTTTCAGAATACATTTGCCACGACGCTACGGACAAATGTAAAGACTCATAATTATAATGCCAAAGTACATGGATATAAATCTGCAAGGGAAGCTGCACTAAGTACAAATCATGTTCCTGAAAGTGTCTATGATACGCTGGTGGAGGTCGTGAATAAGAATCTGCCCCTGCTGCACCGCTATATGGAGCTGAGAAAGCGATTGTTAAAGGTGGAAGAACTTCATATGTATGATGTGTACACTCCTTTAATGGGCGAGGCACCGATCACCTATACATTTCAAGAGGCAAAGGCCCAGGCCCTCGAAGCGCTTACTGTGATGGGCCCAGAATACATGAACATAGTACACGAGGCATTCAACAACCGCTGGATTGATGTTGTGGAGAATAAAGGTAAGAGGAGTGGTGCTTATTCCTCCGGGGCTTATGACACAGATCCTTATATTCTGCTGAACTGGCATGACACACTGGATCAGGTGTTTACCCTGATACATGAGACGGGACACAGCGTGCATAGTTATTTTACCCGTCATAATCAACCTTACGTTTATGGTGATTACTCTATTTTTTTGGCGGAAATTGCCTCAACAACCAATGAAAATATTCTGACAGAGCATCTGCTGAAGACGAGGAGTGAGCCAAAAGTTCGTGCCTATGTGCTGAATCACTTTCTGGATGGATTCAAGGGAACTGTATTCCGTCAGACACAATTTGCCGAATTTGAACATTTTATGCATGTGGAAGATGCTAAGGGAACAGCACTTACAAGTGATTTTTTGGATCAGGCATATGGCAAACTGAATAAAAAATATTATGGGCCGTCAGTAGAAGAAGATCCGGAGATAAGTCTTGAATGGGCGAGAATCCCACATTTTTATTACAATTACTATGTATTCCAGTATGCAACCGGATTCTCAGCAGCTTCAGCTCTTTCGGATAAGATTTTAAATGGAAAAACAGACGCATTGAATGCTTATCTGACTTATCTAAAATCAGGCAACAGTGATTATCCGATCGAAGTCATGAAGAAAGCCGGCGTTGATATGACAAAAGCAGATTATCTGAAGGATGCAATGCATGTCTTCGAGAGCAGGATGAATGAACTGGAAGACCTGGTGCAAGAGCTGGAAAAATAAGAAAATAATTATTATGGGATGAATAAGTAATCTTCTCAAAGCGAAAAGCTTTCTGGGGATTACTTTTTTATTGCAGCTATTGGCTGATCAGTACAAAAAGGCTAGGTGAGATTTGATGAAAAATCGTATCTTCGTACCATGTTATATATACAGGAATAACAATATAATAAAGTAGATAGATCAATAGTTGTTAGTCATAGAGAGGGGGGATAATTTATGGATTTCATGCAACGAGCAGCAACAAGAGACTATTCGAAACATTGGAGTACTAAAGGTACTTTTCCATGGATGATTCAACAGCCGAAACCGAAGATTGAAAAAAGACAGATCAGTGTACGTGATAATTATATTCGTTGTGTAAAAGGAGAAAAACCTTATTGGATGCCTGCTTATTTTTACGAATCGGATACGGTATGGCCGGATGCAATAGAAGAACACCCAGTACCTGAAATCGATGGTTATGACTGGTGGGGAGTAAATTGGTTTATGGTGGATGAAATCAACGGGATGATAACAAAACCGGGGACCAGAACAATTTCAGAGTTTTCTAAGTGGAAAAAAGAACTGCAATGGCCAGATGTGTCCAAAATTGATTTTGAAAGGGATGGAAAAAAGATCCGGAAAACATTAGATCCGGAAAGACCACATATTTATGAGTGTGTGGAGGGGATCTTTGAACGACTTCACGAATTGATTCCGTTTGATGAAACGCTTTTAGCATTTTATGAGGAGCCAGATCTTTTAGAAGAGTTTTTTCAAAAGATGGCCGATTATAAAATTGAGACGACGGACAAAGTTTTTGATTTCTATGGAAGGGTTGATGGTGTTTTATATCATGACGATTGGGGAACGCAAAGAAGTGGTTTCTTTTCAAATGAAATGTATCGGGAGCAGCTGATGCCTTCTACTAGTCGCTATTTGAATTTTGTGAAAAGAAAGGGGAAATTTATAGAGTTGCATTCCTGTGGCAGGAATATGCAGTATGTGCCAGAAATGATAGAGATGGGGATTGATATGTGGACTCCTCAGCCGAATGCAAATGATGCAGATTTCCTTCACAACACCTATGGAAAAGAAATGACTTTTTCTTTCCCGATAACTATAAAACAGGATTGGAGTGAGCAGAAGATTCGTGAGAGCGTTCGTGATTTTGTTGACCGTTATGGTGAAAACGGGCGCGTAATGGCATGGATTATGACGGAACCAATGGACGCTGAAAAAGAAAAGATTGCCAGAGCTGAATTGTATCATTATTCTTTAGAATACTATAACAAGCTATATCAACGGGAGGAGGGGCTATAAAATGAATGAAAATAAACAAATAAAGCCAATTCAAAGTGCTGCAATACTTGCTATTTTTCTGGGTGCGATGGCGTTTACGGTGGTCACACCGGCAATGGCAACTTTAGCACAGCATTTTGAAGGGAAAGATGTTTCCTGGATCTCTACTCTGCCTACATTGTTTGTAGTCATTGCTACGATGATTTCCGGAACAATCATGGGAAAAAGAGTGAAGTATAGGACACTTGCAATTGTATCAAGTGTTTTATCTTTGCTGGGTGGATGTGCTCCTGCATTTTTTGACAGTTATACTGGAACTTTAATCTGCAGGGCTATTATGGGATTTGGTCTCGGACTGATGGCACCCCTTGGGAATGCACTGATCATCGGGCTATATGAAGGGAAAAAACAAGCATCCATGTTGGGGTATGGGACCTTATTCATGAATGCCGGCGGGATTATTATGCAAATGCTGGGGGGATCGCTGGCCGAACTTGGATGGAATAAAACATTTTACGGGCATGCTTTTCTGGTAATCGGACTTGTCATGTCATTTTTCCTGCCTGAACCAGATAATGTGTCTTATCAAAAGGACACCGGGAGTGATGGAACAAAAGCTAAGGTGAGCGGGAGCGTATGGGTGATTGCGCTTGTGGTTTTCATATTCGGTATGCTGAACTATCCAATTATGATGAACTTATCTGTGTTATTTGAAGCGAGATCGGCAGGGGGTGCTGCAGCGGCCGGAACTTCACTTTCTCTCTATACAGTAGCGGGCTGTGCTGCAGGCCTATTGTTCGGAAAGATTTTCCAGATGGCGAAACGTTGGTGTCTGTCTCTTGGATACGTATTGAGTGCGCTTGGAGCTTTGTTCGTATATGTTGGCCAGTCAGCAGCAGTTATGACAATTGGATTGATTTTAATTGGCTTTGGGTTTTCTGTTATCATGCCGGCTTGTCTATCGTGGATTGGGATAAGTACTGCACCAGAGACAATTGCACTTGCAACTTCAATTGTAATGGCCGCTACGAATCTTGGGAGCTTTGCAAGTTCTCTATGGCTGCAGATATTAAAGATGGTGACAGGTGAAAATCTATATAGTGCTATTGTGGCAGAAATTATAGTGCTCTTTGTTACGGCAGTAATTTTTGCAGTCTATAATCCATTTAATGCCGTAAAAAAAGACACTGGCACTGCCACGGGTGCAGTCTAACTTATTCGATTGCTTAACTCCAGTATGCGTATGGATAAGCTGATATATTCCCTTGTGTATGCACGATTAAGATCACATTGTAGTTTGTTCTCCAGCTTTTTGATTCGGTATACGACTGAATTGCGATGAACAAAAAGGGTTTGGGCGGTTCCAATCAGGGATCGCTCATTTTCTATGTACGCCTTTAATGTTTCAAAAAGATAATCATTTGAATTCTCTTGTAGATTCCATAATTTTACGACATCAGGATGACATGCGTACAGCTTGTATTCAGGTCGCGCTGATTCGAGGATGTAATCGATGGCATAGGTATAAAAAGGATGAAAGATTTCCTTAACAGTTCGCTGCGTCCCTGCTTTTAATGCATAGGATGCCTGATCCATCAAAAAATGCAGTCTGTTGATATCAAAAACAGGAAGACTGGCAGAAAAGACAAAATGATTGGGTTTTGACAAATCTTTCAGTATAGGATCTGGGCAGTCATTGCTTTTTGAGGTATTGCACAGGATTACAAGATTCTGTTCCAAGTGAATAACTTCACATTTTGATAATTGCTGCGTAAACATATGTGAAAGAATAGTGACCTGTTCTCTGTCATAGGATTTGAAGCTTAAAAGATACAACTGATACTGATCTTTAATTTCCCATTCGCGAAAAAGCAGTGTCTCTTTCAGCTGCTCATGGTCAACGTGCTTTCCCCTCAAAAGCAGTGGATAGATATTCATATTTTGGCGACAACTGGAAACTTCGTCCAGACTTAGGGGCTGCATCTTTAAGATCCCGGCAAAGATGTCAATCAACTGATAATCGCCGGGATTTAAGGGGCGCTCTTTTTCGAGAAGCGTAATTCTCCCGCAGAAGAGATCATCATAGTACAATCCATAAGTGATTCCCTGTCGATACTTTTTACTTACAAAGTCGAGACGTTTCATTCCATCATAGTCAAAGATGCTGCCGGCAGCTTGAAATTTTATAAAGTTTAGAAAGTTCATCGATGGAAATCTGTATTTTAAAAGAAAATCCCATTCCTCATCCACCTCCCCGATGCCATAGCGGCTGCTCATTCCAAGAGTTCTGCTGTTTCCGTTAAAGAGGATGATTGGATTTTGAAAAAACACCCAGGACTGATCAATGGCCTCCTGATAATTCCTGGAAGCGATCAGATGAATGATGTTCGAATACCAGTCATCATAGGAGTCAAAGACGGACTGAACGATTTCAGAAGCCTCGGAAACGGAGATATCTTTTAAACGAATGGTATCGTCTTCCCCGTCACAGATAACGTCCCTTCCTTCCTGAGAGATGAGTACACAGTTTGTGGCATAAGCCCGCCTTGCACTTTTCAATATTGGTTTTGCATCCTGCCTGATATTCAAAATTGGGTCCAGGGAGTATAATCTGTTTGCAATCATCCACATGCTGAGTTTCATGAACTTTCTCCTCTATTATAAATCGCTTTTGATAATAAATGATACCAGGGTCAAAAGGTCCTGCGTTTCATGCTCGCATGAAAAAGCATGACCTTGGGACCCGTAAAAACATGAGAAAGCAACCCGATTAGGGTGTATTTCGAATGTTTGTAGGATTACGTGAGCACAAAGTGCGGAGTAATCCGTGTATCATAGGGGTCAAAAGGTCCTGCGTTTCATGCTTGCATGAAAAAGCATGACCTTGGGACCC
>ENA-UOOI01003659-UOOI01003659.1-fermentation-metagenome-genome-assembly--contig:-NODE-3659-length-11225-cov-10.085586_pt1 | contig 11225 bp, 6 predicted proteins | sample MGYA00245779_ERZ724027 | MGnify/ENA primary metagenome ERZ724027 (study PRJEB28704, sample SAMN03018318) | fermentation metagenome | biome: anthropogenic terrestrial biome; feature: soil; material... | reverse complement strand
TATTTACTATGTTTTCAATAATATAATTGGGTCTTCCCCTGCATTCATCAAAAATTCGGCCTATATACTGGCCTATCATGCCCATACAGGACAACACAATTCCAAACATAATCAGATCGACAGACAGCAGGAACTGAAAATTCACCAGTTTCAAACCCTTTGCCGCAAAATCCACAAGATCTTTCACCAGCATGATCATGCCTGCGAGAAATGATACCCCACCCAAATATCCTGATATTACAAGGGGTTTATAGGAAAAAGACGTTATACCGTCAAAAGCCAGTTTGAACATTTTTTTTAGGGGATATTTAGTGTCTCCTGCAAATCTCTCCTGTCTTACAAATTCCACATATGTCTGCCTGTATCCAATCCAGCTGACAAGCCCCCTTACATATCTGTTCCTTTCCGGCAGAGAATTCAAGACATCACACACTTTTCTGTCTATAAGCCTGAAATCTCCAGTATCTACAGGAATATCAATGCTGGTCATGCTCTTTAGGATCCTATAGAAAGCGCCGGCGGTAAATTTTTTTATGAAGGATTCACCTTCTCTCTTTATTCTCTTCCCATAGACCACATCATATCCCTGTTTCCATTTTTCAATCATCTTGAGCATTACTTCAGGCGGATCTTGAAGATCCGCATCTATTACAATAACTGCTTTACCGCTGGAAGTCCTCATTCCTGCGGTTATGGCAGGCTGATGTCCAAAATTTCTGGAGAAGTTAACAAGCTTGACATTCACATCCTGACTGCAGATTTTCTCTGCCTTTTCACGGGTTTTATCCAAACTTCCGTCATTTACAAATATAATCTCATAGCTTTCAGAAGTGGTGTCCATGATTTTCTTAAGTCTTTTATAGCTCTCGTCTATTACCATTTCCTCGTTATACAGAGGTACCACCACAGAATAAACAATTTCTTGCCGCATTTTTTTCACCTCAGTTTTGTAGAAATTAAATTGATTATTATAATTTTGTAGTTTCAACCTTAAAAAAGCCTTAAAAATAAACCATATCCTTTAAAAATCTGTATTTCTGGCGTATAATCGTACTATAAAGTGAGGTGAAATCATGAGATTGCTTTTAATTGAAGATGAGGTAATGCTTTCAGATGCCCTGGTATATATTCTCAGGAAAAACAATTACAGTGTGGATGCAGTCTATGACGGAATTGAAGGGGAGGAAATGGCCGAGACACAAATATACGACGTAATAATACTTGACAGGATGCTTCCCGGGAAAAATGGGCTGGACGTACTTAAAGACATCAGAAAAAACAAAATCCAAACTCCAGTTATAATACTTACAGCCATGGATTCCATTTCAAACAGGGTGGAGGGCCTTGACAACGGCGCGGACGATTACCTGGTAAAGCCCTTTTCTACAGAGGAACTTCTGGCCAGAATAAGGGCTCTTGGAAGGAGGCACGTGGATTTCATACAGGACGAGAACCTAAAATTGGCCTCCCTGATCTTTGATCCCCAGAAAGGCCAAATCAAATGCAGGGGAAACACGGTAAAACTGACCACAAAAGAATCCCAGCTCCTGGAGCTCTTAGCACGAAACAAAAATCAGGTAATCACCAAGGATCAAATTCTGGACAGAGTATGGGGCATGGATTCCGACGTGGAAATGAACAACAACATTGAAGTGTACTTTTCCTACCTGAGAAAAAAGCTCAGAAAGCTCAACTGCGGCGTGAAAATTGAAACAATAAGGGGCATAGGATACTGCCTAAAAGAGGTCTGATCATGTTTAAAAAGTTAAAGGTGGAATTGGTTCTAACTAATTTGATACTTACAAGCCTGGTACTCATCACCATATTTTCGGGAATATACATACTTATGGATAGAAACTTTGAACACTCATCCCGTGAAAAAATGATTAAAACAGCAGAGACAGAAAGAGTGCCCCCGCTTAAACCTCCAAATAGAAACATGAACTCCATGGAAAGTTTTTTTGTAAAAACAGATGATGACGGAAACATAATCGAAATATCCTGGAATTCAAATATAGACAGATACACTTACGAGGCCATAGTAAAGTCTGTTTTCAGGAAAAATACATCACGAGGCAGCATAAGCTACAGAAATTACAATTTAAGATACCTGAAAGTCCCCAAAAATTACGGCTTCATACTGGTTTTTCTGGATAAGACCCCGGACAATGAAATACTCCATAACCTGATAATCATATCGATTTCAGTCTGTGCAATAAGCCTCATACTGGTATTCATCATAAGCCTATTTATTGCAAGCATATCCCTGAGGCCAATAATAAGTGCCTGGAAAAAGCAGCAGAATTTCGTAGCAGATGCATCCCACGAACTCAGGACACCTCTTGCAGTTATAACTACAAATCTCGATATAGTCATTGGCAGTCCGGACGACACCATAAAAAGCCAGCACAAATGGCTGAAAAATATCAAGCTGGAAACGGGAAGGATGACCAGACTCATAGAGGATCTGCTCTATCTTGCAAGATCCGATTCCAACCGGCAGCAGCTGAATTTTTCAAATTTCAACTTAAGCAGTGCAGTCACCCAGTCCATTGTCCCCTTTGAAGCCTCCGCAATAAAACATGAAATACAGATGACTTCCCATATAGAATCCAAAATAAATTTTACGGGAGACGAGGGCCGCATAAAACAGCTCATGGCAATCCTCATCCACAATGCCATAAAACATACACCTGCAGGAAAGTCCATTGAAATAAACCTGTGCAGGATAAAGGGAAACATACAGATAACGGTACAGGACACCGGGGAAGGTATAGCCCCGGAGCACATAGACAAAATATTCGACAGGTTCTATAAAGTAGATAAAGTCAGATCAGGAAACAACGGGAATTTCGGTCTGGGGCTTTCAATCGCCAAATCAATAGTTGAAGAACACAGGGGAGCCATAACCGTGTCGAGTACTCCCGGGGAAGGCTCCCTCTTCAAAGTCATTTTTCACACAGCCTGAGAACCAAATATCTACCTGAAATTTTCCAAAAGCTTCAAAGCTGCATTGGCCATAACTTCCATACCGTAAAGCATGGCACTTTCATCTATATCATATTTGGGATGATGCTGGGGATATATTATTCCCTTTTCACGGTTGCCCACACCCACAAAGATAAAACACCCGGGTATTTTCCTCATATAATATGAAAAATCTTCGCTGCTCATAAACGGATCTATGGGATGGGCCTTTCCGTCTATCATTTCCCTGCCGGCTTTCAAGACGATGGCGGCAATTTTCGGATCATTGTCAACTACATATGTGCATGCATTCTTTTTGATATCGCAATGGGCCCCTGTCATTTCACAGGTGTGTTCCACAATTTTTTTTATGTGGGTGAACACCTGGCTCCTAACTTCTTCATCCAGCGTCCTGATGGTCCCCTTGAGCACGGCTTCACCTGCTATGGCATTGTAAACACGTCCCGAATTGAAGACACCTACAGATACAACGGCCTGTTTCATCGGATCCACATCCCTCCCCACAATTGTATTAAGGGCAATTACAATTTCAGATGCAGTCAGTATGGAATCCACCGTCTGGTGCGGCATGGAGGCATGACCTGCTTTCCCCTCAATTCTTATTTCAAATTCATCGCTTGCCGCCATCATGGGTCCGGCGGAAATTCCCACGACCCCACTTCTGACAGGCTGCCACAGATGGGACCCTATAATAGCGTCCACACCTTTAAGGCCGCCGTCTTCTATGATGGCTTCAGCTCCCGAACCATCGGCCACTTCTTCTTCACTGGGCTGAAATATAAATCTTATATTCCCAGCAATATCACGGCGGAATCCATACAAAATTCTGGCAGTACCAAGCAGCATGGCCACATGACCATCATGACCGCAGGCATGGCAGGCACCCTTATTTTGTGATTGGTACGGCCTGCCGCATTCATCATCTATGGCCAGTGCATCCATATCGGCACGAACTGCTATGGTTCCACCAGGTCTGCCGCCCTTTAAATCTGCAATGACACCGGTTTTTCCGGCTTTTCTTATTTTCATCTCATCCAGTTCCCCCAAAACCTCGATGATTTTTCTCTGAGTGTTGAATTCCCTTTTGCTAAGTTCCGGATGAATATGAAAATATCTCCTCAGTTCCACTACATCCCGGTAATATTTTTTCGCAAGTCCCCTTATATCCTCTATTCTCTTTATTTTCGCTTTTTCCTTCCCCGTCATATCCTCACCTGATGCCGCAGTTGCAGAACACCTGAAGTGCGTCTTCATCTACTTTTTCCTCCTTTACCTTTATCATTGTCCTAAATGTATCAATGGATGTTATTACCTCTATATTCCTTTCCACTGCCGCCCTCCTTATATGAAATCCATCCCTGGTGGAATCATTTCCCTTTGTCGGGGTATTCACTACCATATCCACCTGTCCATTTTTTATAATATCTATGATGTTCGGATGTCCTTCCTTTACTTTTCTTGTCTCTTCAACTTCAATGCCGCTGTCTCTCAATAGCTTTGCCGTATTTCTGGTGGCTATAAATTTTACTCCCATCCTGTCAATTTCCCTTGCTATCGGCAGAAATTCACTTTTGTCATGGTCGCTTACAGTGGCAAGTATGGTTCCCTTTTTCATAGGTGAAAACATCCCTGCAGCAACAAAGCCTTTATAAAGTGCACCAGTCAGGGTAGTGGAAACTCCAAGCACCTCTCCTGTGGATCTCATCTCAGGTCCCAGGGAAACTTCCACATTGGGGAGCTTCTGGGTGGAGAATACAGGAACTTTTACGGACACTATAGATGGTTCCCTGAAAATTCCAACTCCATATTCCATGTTTCTAAGTTTCTCACCAAGCATTACCCTGGTGGCAATATCAACTATGGGGACACCGCTGACCTTGCTTATATAGGGAACTGTCCTCGAAGCCCTGGGGTTGACTTCTATTACATAGAGATTCCCCCTGTATTCTATAAACTGTACATTTATCATTCCCTTTATACCTATGCCGATGGCCAGTTTCATGGTACAGTCCAATATTTTTTTCTTCATGCCGCCGCTTATGTTCTGGCTTGGATACATAGTTATACTATCGCCGGAGTGAATTCCAGCCCTTTCCAGGTGCTCCATGATTCCCGGCACAAGTACGTCCTCACCGTCACATATCGCATCCACTTCTATTTCCCTCCCCATAAGATATTTGTCTATCAGTACGGGATTTTTCCTGTCTTTTTCAAAAGCCATAGAAAGATAGTAGACGAGCTCTTCCACGTCATAGGTTATCTCCATACCCTGCCCTCCAAGTACATAGGAAGGCCTTACCAGAACCGGGAAGCCAACCCTTTCCGCCTCTTCGACCCCTTCTTCAACAGAACATACTCCCCTGCCATTAGGCCTCTGAATATTTAATTTTTCAAGCAGTGAATCAAATTTTTCCCTATCTTCTGCCATATCTATCTGATCCGCAGTAGTTCCAAGAGTGACTATCCCTTTTTCCTTTAAAAACTCCGCCAGCTTTATTGCAGTTTCTCCTCCGAACTGGAGTATCACCCCATAGGGTTTTTCCTTGTCCAGTATGCTCAGTACATCCTCTTTGGTGATAGGCTCAAAATAGAGTTTATCTGAAATATCAAAGTCAGTGCTGACAGTTTCAGGATTGTTGTTTATTATTATGGTTTCTATGTTGAATTTTTTAAGGGTTTTTATGCAGTGTACGGAAGCATAGTCAAATTCTATACCCTGGCCTATTCTTATAGGGCCTGAGCCTATTACCACAACTTTTTTACCGGAGGAAACAGAAACTTCGTCATATTTCTCATAAGTGGAATAATAATAGGGTGAAAGTGCTTCAAACTCCCCCGCACACGTATCTACCATCTTGTAGGACGGAATTATGCCCCATATCCTCCTCAGCCTATATATTTCATCTGGAGAAACCCCGAGCATGTCAGCTATTCCCTTGTCTGAAAAGCCTTTTTTCTTGAGCATTTCAAGCCATTTTTTATCCAGGCTGCCTATACTGCAGGATTTAAGTTTTTCCTCTTCATCTATTATCCACTTGAATTTGTGTATGAAAAACCTGTCCATTCCAGTGATTTCCGAAAGCTTTTCTACCCTGTACTTTCTCCTCAGCAATTCTGCCAGTGCAAATATTCTCTCATCATCAGGGCGTTTTATTTTATCCTTGAGCTTTTCCAAAGCAAGATTTTTAAATTTTCCATAATCCAGTGAATAAGCCCCGAGCTCCAGAGACCTGACTCCCTTTAAAAAAGCAGCTTCAAAATTGCTTCCTATGGCCATTATCTCGCCGGTAGCCATCATTTTTGTGCCGAGTTCTCTTTTGGCGCTTTCAAATTTGTCAAAGGGCCATTTGGGAATTTTTATAACCACATAATCCAGTGAAGGTTCAAAGCAGGCATAAGTTTTTTTGGTAACTGCATTTCTTATCTCGTCAAGATTGTAACCAAGTGCTATTTTAGCCGCCACCTTTGCAATGGGATATCCCGTCGCCTTGGAGGCAAGAGCCGATGAACGGCTAACTCTGGGATTTATTTCTATAACTTCATACTCAAGGGAATCAGGATTTAAGGCCAGTTGTACATTACAGCCTCCCTTTATTTCAACTTCATTTATTATATCAATGGAGGCGGTCCTGAGCATTTGATATTCCCTGTCCGACAGGGTCTGGCTGGGAGCTACCACTATGCTGTCCCCCGTATGGATTCCGACAGGATCTATGTTTTCCATATTGCAGACAGTTATGCAATTGCCTGCATTATCTCTCATAACTTCATATTCTATTTCCTTCCATCCCTTTATACTCTTCTCCAAAAGCACCTGACCTATGGAACTAAGTTCAAGTCCCGATCTTAATATGGGTTCCAATTCCTCTTCAGTTTCAGCTATACCGCCGCCGGTACCTCCAAGGGTATAGGCAGGTCTTACTATAACAGGATACCCTATTTGGTCCGCAAGTTTTTCCCCGCTTTTTACATCTTCTACAGTTCCGCTTTCCACCACAGGCTGGTTTATTCTGCCCATTGCCTCTTTGAAAAGTTCTCTATCCTCGCCTTCCCTTATCGATTCTATAGAAGTTCCTATTATATTTACACCATATTTTTCAAGTATGCCGCCTTCATACAGCTTCAGTGCAAGATTCAAAGCTGTCTGGCCGCCCATACTGGCCAAAAGGCTGTCAGGTCTTTCCTTTTTTATGACTTTTTCCACAAATTCCACTGTAAGGGGCTCTATATAAACCTTGTCCGCCACTTCACCGTCAGTCATTATAGTAGCAGGATTGCTGTTTACAAGTACTACTTCAACTCCCTCTTCTCTCAAGGACTCGCAGGCCTGTGTACCTGAATAGTCAAATTCAGCTGCCTGACCTATGACTATAGGGCCGGATCCTATTACGATAACTTTTTTGATATTTTTATTTAAAGGCATAATGCCGCTCCCTTCTACAATTTACAATTTACAATTGACAGTTGACAATTTTAAAGTGCATATTTCATAAATTCATCAAATATATAACCATTATCCTCTGGTCCGGGACATGCCTCTGGATGAAACTGTACCGAAAATATGGGAAGTGATTTGTGTTTCATCCCCTCTATGGTTCCATCATTTAAACTGACATGAGTTATTTCCATATTCTCAGGCAATTTATCTACATAGTACCCGTGATTTTGAGAGGTTATCCTGACTTTACCGCTTGTAAGATCTTTCACAGGATGGTTACAACCTCTGTGTCCAAATTTAAGTTTCGCCGTGGTTCCCCCCAGCGCCAGTGCCAGGAGCTGGTGCCCGAGACATATTCCCACTATAGGTTTTCTGCCTATGAGCTTTTTTATGTTCTCTATTTCAAAGTGCAGATCTGCAGGGTCTCCGGGCCCGTTTGACAGAAATATCAGATCCGGATCAATTTCAAGAATATCTTCTGCTCTAGATGCTGCCGGAAATACCGTTACAGTGCAGTTTCTATCCAAAAATGCTTTTATCATGCTCTTCTTGACGCCAAAATCCAAAACTGCTATTTTCTTTTGTCCTTTTCCAACTGTATATTTTTTCTTCGCAGTTACTTCAGATACTGCATTTTTGTTGGAAAAGGATTCAATTGTATTTTTTACTGCATGAAAATCCAGATCCTCTACAGTTATGATTCCCTTCATGGTGCCCTTTGACCTGAGCGATTTTGTAAGTGCCCTGGTATCAATTCCAGAGAGTCCCACTACCTTATTTATCTTAAGGTAATCCTCAAGTTCCATCTCCGACTTAAAGCTGCTGGAATAATGGCATATTTCCCTAACGACAACTCCCTTCACCTTAGGTGAAGCTGATTCCAAGTCGCCCAGATCAACCCCATAATTTCCTATAAGAGGATAGGTCATGGTCACTATCTGACCATAATAAGAAGGATCCGTAAATATTTCCCCATATCCCGTCATACCAGTGTTGAATACCACTTCACCAACACTGTCTTTGAGGCAGCCGAAGCCCTCGCCGCAAAAGACACTTCCATTTTCCAATATAAGTTTTGCTCTCATAAATTACCTCCTGCATTTTTATAAGCAAAAATACACTTAATCGGCTATTTGAAAAGAAAAAGGCAATAAAAAAAATTATCTATGGAAATAACTTTTTTATTGCCAAAATTTCTAAAACTGTTCATTTTTTTAAAGTCATAAAAAAGACTAACCAAAACAATACATCCCTTTCTGGCCTCACAGGACCAATTTAAAGTGCATTTTTCACTCAAAATTCTATTTGAGTTAATTCTAATTAAAATATTGCCTTATGTCAAGCGTCCTAAATTTGTTCACAATTTATTAACAACCCCCGGGGGTTGCCTGTCCACCCGGCTTTTCCCGGCATTTTCCGAGGGCTGCCTGTCCACCCGGTATTTTGCGGCTGCACTGGATTTTAAGAGGAATTCAGCCACTCCATCTTCATCATTGCGGCCTATAATTCCCGTGGCAAGGTTTTTGAGCTGTGGGTAGGCGTTTTTTACCGCATATTTTTCATCTGATACTTTAAAAAGCGGCACATCATTCAGATTGTCTCCAAAACAAATAAGTTTGTCGGCCTTTAAATATTTTTTCAGGAACCCTCCTGCCAGCCCTTTATTGCCCCTGGGGTTCGTAACTTCCAGCCAGAAGAATCCCCTGGAATATATTTCTTCAGTGTACTGGCAGCTCACGTCCAGTTTATCTTTGAACAATGCATATGCACCGTCAAGACGCTCTTTTTTCTCTATGGCAAATATATTCACTACACTATAGCTTTCAAGAGGCAGAGATCTGTCTATAAGGGTCAGTCTACTGTCCTTCTGTGCTTTTCTTGAATTTATATATATTTCCTGCCCTCTGTTCGATATCCCCCTGTAGAATAATTTTTTGTCTCCTTTTAAATTCACTGCTGACACAAAAGGACATATGCCCCTGGACTCGTAATATTCTAAAACAAATTTTGCCGAACTGTTATCCATGTAATTTTCTACAACATTTTTGCCTGAAACAGGATCGTAGATAAATACTCCATTGTTTAAAATCACAGGCAAGTTCAGGTTTAGGGGCTTCAATATATTTTCTGACGACTCATAGGATCTGGCCGTGGCAGCAGTAAATTTAAGTCCTGAAGATATGAGCCCGTTTATAATTGAAGCTGATCTTTTACTTATAAGTTGTTTTGAATTCATCAGTGTTCCATCCAGATCCGAAATATATAAATTCAAGATTTTCTCCTCCTTTACAATGAACAAAAATTTCCGGCAGTAAAATTTTAACTTGAAAGTTCCTTTACAATATCCGCTACTACTTCTCTTTCATCAAAATGTATGGTCTTGTCTTTGAGAATCTGATAGGTTTCGTGTCCCTTTCCTGCCACAACTACCACATCTCCCCTTTTTGCCATCTTCATGGCCGCCTTTATGGCCTCTCTCCTGTTTCCAATAACAGTATAATTGTGTTTTTCAACTCCGGTCAGTATTTCCCTTATAATGGACATGGGATCCTCCGTCCGCGGATTATCCGAGGTTATAAATGCAAAATCAGAAAGCTCAGTACCTATTTTGCCCATTACAGGTCTTTTTGTGTTGTCTCTGTCGCCGCCGCATCCAAATACGCATATGAGTTTTCCCTTAGTAAATTCCCTGATGGTTTTCAGTATATTCTTCAGTCCGTCAGGTGTGTGGGCAAAATCCACTATAACTTCATATCCCAGATTATAAGGTTTTGTAACTACCTCACATCTTCCCGGAACAGATTCCATCTGCTCAAGACCCTTTTTCACAGTGTGAAGATCAACTCCCTCGCACAAACATGCCGCTGCACTTCCCAGGGCGTTCATCGCATTGTATTTACCCGGGATGTTTAAATTTATTGACTCTTTATCCCCGCCGTAGGTTATGGTAAAAGCTATTCCCCTGGAATGTACATTCAAACTGCTTCCCTGGACATCTGCCTTTTTATCTATGGCATAGGTAACTTTAGTTTCTGGTGCATCTTTGCATATTCTTTCACCGTACCTGTCATCTATATTCACTATGGAATTGAGTGCATTTTGAAACAGGATCAATTTTGCCCTATAGTAATTCTCAAATGTCTTGTGAAAGTCCAGGTGGTCTCTAGTCAAATTCGTAAATATCGCCTGACAGAATTTGATCCCGTAAGTTCTGTCCAAATACAGCGAATGGGAGGAAGCTTCCATGACACAATAATCCACGGACTCTTTCACCATCCGTGCCAATAATTTCTGAAGCTCAAGAGATTCAGGAGTGGTCCTATGGGAAGGTATCTTCTTATCTCCTATAAAATTGGATATGGTCCCTATGAGACCTACTTTGAAGCCTGCCGCTTCCAATATGGACTTTACCATAAAAGTCGACGTGGTCTTGCCGTTGGTGCCCGTCACACCTATGACCTTCAATTTTTCCGAGGGATTTCCATAATAATTTGAGGCCATAAGGGCAAGGGCCTTTCTGGTGTCTTTTACCCTTATTACGGTACAACCGGGCACGGGTTTCACATCTTCACTCAGCACAACTGCCGAAGCTCCATTTTCACAGGCACTTCCTATATATTTATGGCCGTCTGTAACATATCCCCGGATGCATACAAAGACATCCCCCTTCTTTATTTCTCTCGAATCATATTGTATTTCCCCTATATCCAGATTGTCATTTCCCCTGACAACTTCGTATTCTATATTATTTAATATTTTTTTTAAATTCACAATAATCAACTCCCGAGTTTTTACAATT
>ENA-UOOI01003656-UOOI01003656.1-fermentation-metagenome-genome-assembly--contig:-NODE-3656-length-11230-cov-9.782550_pt1 | contig 11230 bp, 12 predicted proteins | sample MGYA00245779_ERZ724027 | MGnify/ENA primary metagenome ERZ724027 (study PRJEB28704, sample SAMN03018318) | fermentation metagenome | biome: anthropogenic terrestrial biome; feature: soil; material... | reverse complement strand
TTTCTGCTCCCATTTTACTCCCTTTTGAGGTTTACACAAAGTGCGGGACGGTCTCTTCATTTCGAGTCAGCCCCGTTATGACCGCTTCGATACCTCTCCGCATAACGGTAAATCCATATTTTTCACCGGTCGCGCCCCGTCAGGCGCTTTTTTATTGTAATAGGAAATCCGGAAAAAGTCAAGCCTTTTCGGCGGCCCTTCCGGGCGAAAATCCCGGAAAATCTGCGCGGCCCATACAAAACGCGCCGCGCAAGGGGACTCGCCTTTTGCAGAAAACGGAAGACGGGTCCCTGTTCAAAAACGCCCTCTGCAAACGCGGCGGTTTGCAGAGGGCGTTGAAGCTGAAGTCGTAAAAACTATCTCTTCGAGAACTGGGGCGCGCGGCGGGCCGCTTTGAGTCCGTACTTCTTGCGTTCCTTCATCCTCGGGTCGCGCGTGAGCAGCCCCGCTTTTTTCAGGATGGGGCGCAGGTTTTCGGAATCGTACTGCAGCAGGGCCCTTGCCACGCCGTGGCGGACCGCGCCGGCCTGCCCGGTCACGCCGCCGCCCGCAACGCGGCAGACGACGTCGAACCGTTCGTCGGTCTTCGTCAGCACCAGCGGCTGGCGCACGATCAGCTTCAGCGTTTCCAGCCCGAAATATTCGTCGATGCTGCGGTCGTTGACCGTGATCTTGCCGGAGCCCTGGTAAAGGCGGACGCGGGCGACGCTGCTTTTTCTTCTTCCCGTTCCGTAAAAATAGGGCGCTTTCTCGTACATACTTGTTTCATCCTCCCCTTACAGTTCCCAAGCCTGCGGCTTCTGGGCGGCGTGGCGGTGCTGCGCGTCCTCAAACAGGCGCAGTCTGGTCATGGCGGCGCGGCCGATCGCGTTGTCCGGGATCATGCCTTTGACGGCAAGCTCCATCGCCCTGCAGGGCTTTTCGTCCATCAGGGTGGCGTATCCGGTCTTTTTCATGTGGCCGACGTACAGCGAAGGCTTGTAATAGACTTTTTTCTCGCGTTTTTTGCCGGTCAGGACCGCCTGACGGCAGTTGATGATGATGACGTTGTCGCCGCAGTCGACATGCGGAGCGAAAAGCGTTTTATGCTTGCCGCGGAGCAGAACGGCAGCCTGCGCGGCAACGCGGCCGAGCGGTTTCCCGGCGGCGTCGATGACATACCACTTGCGCTGGATGTCGCCGGCTTTCGGCATATAGGTGGACATGTTTGTTACCTCCTGAAATTTTGATCGGCGTTTCCGCCCTTCCCGCAGAGGCGGAAACCGTGAAGAACGCGCCCGATTCCGGCGCGGCAGGCCGTCGAGAAAGTCGCGCAACCGCAAAATTGCGATGCAATTTTTCTTGCCGTGTTGGCTGCACCTGCAAATTTCGGTTACATACGGAAAGTATGCTCCCTCATTTTCAGGCTTGCCGCCTTGCCTTGCACGATTTTCGACGACCCGCATGTTTTTCGGCAAGCTGACGCGCCCGATTCCGGCGCGGAAAATTACATCTTTGATCTTACCACACGCTCCGTCCCCGTGTCAAGAAGAAAAGTCCGATTTTTTAATTTATTCTCATCTCGCGCATGTTTTCGCTCTATTATGCCCCGTACCTTGCGATTGCTTCCCTTTCATTTCATGTCTTCCCCGCCCGGGCTGGGATCCGCGCGTCCGGCGGGCCGCATCACAACAAAAAGCGGCGGGAACGGCCAAAGCCGTTCCCGCCGGGCTCAACCGGAGTAATCGGCGCCGGGCCGGACGGTCCGGCAGACGGCGTCCCATCGGCAGTCCGAACAGATTTTCCCGCGCTCCCCGGGGCGCGACAGGATCCTTTCGAAGACCAGGCGGCGCAGATCTTTCCACAAAACGGTTTCCCCGTAAGAACGCCCGCAGGCTTTCAGGCACGCCGCGTCGTACCGCGCGACCTTTTCCGCCGTTTCGCACACGCCGGCCCGGTTATGCGGACAGGCGGCGCAGACCCGGTCCGCCCCCTTCACCAACAGGATCTTCGTTTCCGGCGCGCCGTCCAGCTCCCGCTTCACGGCCGCCATGCCCGCAACAAACCGGAAGCCGTACCCTTTTCCGACAAAGAACGGAAGGCACAGCGCGTGATGCGGCCGCAGCAAAAAGCGCCGCTCCGCTTTCACGCGGCTCCGGCCGCGGTCCTCACGCGGTCGTACACCCTTCCGAGCTGCGCGGAAATCGAGGCGGCCACCGCGATTTTCAGCGCGTCGCCGATCAGGAACGGGAAAACGCAGAGCGCGAGGGATTCCCACAGCGCGCGTTTCGTCACGAACATGAACCACGCCGTGCCGAGAAAATAACAGGCCGCAAGTCCCAGCGCCATGGCGGGCGCCAGAACCCGGATTTTCCGCCCGAACCGTTCCGCCAGCAGTCCGACGATCCACGCCGCCGCCGCGTAGCCGACGATGTACCCGCCCGTCGGCCCGGCAATGACGCCGATCCCGCCGCTCATCTCCGCAAAGACCGGCAGCCCCGCCGCGCCGAGCAGGATATAGATCCCGGCGCTGATCAATCCGCCCGCGGCGCCGAGAACGCCCCCGGCCAGGAACACCGGAAACAGCGCCAGATTGATCGGCACCGGCCCGATCGGGATCGCAAACTGGGACAACACGGCGGTCAGCGCCGCGAACAGCGCGCAGACAAACAGTTCGTACAGCGATTTCTTTTTCATCATGGTCTCCTCCTTTTACATCCCGTCCAGTATAGCGGATGGAGCCACAATTGTCAACTTTATATTTAGTTTAAGTTTACAATAAAAGCCGTTTTTCTCCGCCCGTCCCGCGGTCCGCCGGATTTACCGCTCTTCTTCCATGATCTTCCCGTCCTGAAGGCACAAGACGCGGTCCGCCGTGCGGGCGATGCGGTCGTCGTGCGTGATCAGCACGACGGTCCTGCCGGAATCGTGCAGGGAGTGCAGGATTTCCATGACCTCCGCGCCGGAGCGGGAATCGAGGTTTCCGGTCGGCTCGTCCGCCAGGATGATCGGCGGGCGGGCGGCGATCGCGCGCGCGATCGCGACGCGCTGCTGCTGCCCGCCGCTCATCTGCGCGGGCCTGTGGCGCATCCGGCCGCCGAGCCCGACCTCGAGCAGCGCCTGCTCCGCAAGCCTGCGCCGTTGAGCGCGCGGGATGCCGCGGTACAAAAGCGGGAGCTCCACGTTTTCGACCGCGTCCTGCCCGCCGATCAGGTTGAAGTTCTGGAAGATGAATCCGATGCGCCGGTTGCGGATCTGCGTCAGGCTTTTTTCGCCGAGCCCGGCGACGTTTTCGCCGTCGAGGAAATAGTCGCCGCCCGACGGCGTGTCCAGGCAGCCGATGATATTCATCAGCGTGGATTTTCCGCTGCCGGAGCGCCCGACGATGGCGACGAACTCGCCGCGCCGCACCCCGAGCGAAACGCCGTTCAGGGCGCGGACCTCGTTTTCCCCCATGCGGTAGACTTTCGTGACGTTGCGCACGGCAATCAGATCTTCCATAATTCCTCCCGGTTTACAAATCCCGCGGCGGGCTTTATACTGATCCTGTACGGAATCGATATGGACATGATGAAAAGGATGAAAGGGGTTGGGGTTTTGTTGACGACAAACTGGAAGCGGCTCAAAAGCGGGACGGACATCCGCGGGGTCGCGAGCGGGGGCGTTCCCGGCGAACCGGTCGCGCTGACCGATCCGATTCTGGGGGGGATCGCAAACGGGTTCGCGCTGTGGCTTTCGTCCCGTGCCGGAAGGCCCGTTTCCGCTCTGACCGTCGCCGTCGGGCACGACAGCCGCGTTTCCGCCCCCCGCATTTTCGCCGCCGTCTCCGATGCGCTGACGAAGGCCGGCGTGCGCGTGCTGGACTGCGGGCTCGCCTCCACGCCTTCGATGTTCCACGTCACGCGCGCGCTTTCCTGCGACGGCTCGATCCAGATCACCGCGAGCCATCATCCGTGGAACCGCAACGGGCTCAAGTTCTTCACGCCCGGCGGCGGGCTCGACGGCGCGGACATCGAGCGGATCCTGCTCCACGCGCAGGACGGCGACACGCCGCCGCGCGGGGCCGGGACCGTCGAAAAAGCGGACTACATGAAGCGGTACAGCGCGGATCTCCGGGACCAGATCAGGCGCGGGGTCGGCGCGGCGGATTACGAAAAGCCGCTCGCCGGCTTCCACATCGTCGTCGACGCCGGAAACGGCGCGGGCGGATTCTACGCGCGGGACGTGCTCGCGCCGCTCGGGGCGGACGTTTCGGGCAGCCAGTTCCTCGAGCCGGACGGCATGTTCCCGAACCACGTCCCGAACCCGGAAAACGAGGACGCGATGCGTTCCGTGTGCGGCGCGGTCCTGCGCGCGAAGGCCGACCTCGGCGTGATCTTCGACACGGACGTCGACCGGGGCGGCGCGGTCGACGCCTCCGGCGAGGAAATCAACCGCAACCGCCTGGTGGCGCTCGCGGCGTACATCGCGCTCGAACACTGCCCCGGCGGCACCGTCGTCACCGATTCCGTCACTTCGAGCGGACTGACGGAGTACATCGAAAAGACGCTCGGCGGAAAGCACCGGCGCTTCAAGCGCGGGTACCGCAACGTGATCAACGAGGCCGTCCGCCTGAACAAGGCGGGCGTCGACTGCCCGCTCGCGATCGAAACCTCCGGCCACGCCGCGATGCGGGAAAATTATTTTCTCGACGACGGGGCGTACCTCGTGACGAAGATCATCATCCTCGCGGCCAAACTGCGCGCGCAGGGCAGGACCGTCGGCGACCTGCTCGCCCCGCTCAGGGAACCGGCCGAGGCGCTCGAGCTGCGCTTCCCGATCCTCGACTCGGATTTCCGCGCCCGCGGCGAAAGCATCGTCGGGGCGCTCGAACGCTACGCCGGGAAGCAGCCCGGCTGGACCGTCGCGCCGAACAACTTCGAGGGCGTGCGGGTTTCGCTCGACCCGGCGCACGGAAACGGCTGGTTTCTGCTGCGCCTGAGCGTCCACGACCCGATCCTGCCGCTCAACGTCGAAAGCGACGAGGCGGGCGGCGCCGCCGTCATTCTAAAGCAGCTCGAAAAATTTTTGTCCGGGTGCGCCGGGATCGATCTTTCGCCGCTTCAAAAAGCCGAAGCATAGCGCCCTTCCGCGGTTGGGCCGGGCGCGCTGCTGCCGGCCGCAAATTGCAAGCCCGCCGTTCGCGCAGGACGCTTCTTGAAAAGAAACAAGCGCTCCCGGATCATCGCAATTTCAGCGCCTTGGTCCGGGAGCTTTCCAACCCCGTCCCGCCGGGCAGGATTCCGGATTTCCCGCGCGCTGAACGGCGGGCCGCGCGTGCGGGCTCAGCCTGCCGCCGTCAGATAGACCAGATGCGCGACGCACGGGATGCTTTCGCCCTGCTGGGACGAGGTCGGGGACATCAGCGCGCCGGTGCCGAGAAAAACCACGCGGTGGAGCTGGCCCGCGTCCATCTGCTGAAGGATCGCGGAGCACAGGATCGCCGCGCTGCACCCGCAGCCGGAGCCGCCCGCGTGCACGTCCTGCTTCCGGCGGTCGTAGATCATCACGCCGCAGTCGTTGTGGACCGGGACGATGTCGACGCCTTCCTTTTTCATGATCTCCTCGAGGAGCTGGCTGCCCACAAAGCCGAGATCCCCGGTCAGGATCAGGTCGTAGTCCTGCGGGGAGGTGCCCGTGTCGTGCAGAAAATCGAGCAGCGTCTGGGCGGCGGCGGGCGCCATCGCCGCGCCCATGTTGTTCGGGTCCTTGATCCCGTAATCCGTGATGCGGCCGAACGTGACCGCGTTCAGGCCGATCTTCGCGTTCAGGTTGTCCAGCCGTTTGCCGAGGATCACGGAGCCGGCGGCCGTCGCCGTCCACTGGGCGGTCGGCGTGCGCTGGCCGCCGTATTCCAGCGGGTAGCGGTACTGCCGCTCGGCCGAGCAGAAATGGGACGAGGTCACCGCCGCCGCGCGGCCCGCGGCGCCCGATTCCACGAACAGCGACGCGATGCCGAGGGTCTGCGCCATGGTGGAGCAGGCGCCGAACTGCCCGAGGAACGGGATGTCCAGGCTGCGCAGGCCGAAGGTGGACGAGATGCACTGATTGAGCAGGTCCCCGGCGAAGATGCAGTCGACGTCCGTGTTTTTGAGGTTCGCCTTTTTCAGCGCGAGGCTCACGGCCTCGTTCTGCATCCGGCTCTCCGCCTTTTCCCAGGTCGACTCGCCGAGGGTCGTGTCGTTGTGGCACTGGTCGAAGTATTTTCCGTAGGGTCCCTCGCCCTCCTTTTTCCCGGCGACCGCCGCATAGCCGAGCACGGCGGGATGCGTCGTCAGTTCAAACGTGTATTTTCCTTTTCTTTCCGGCATGTGAGCACCTCCCGGAAGCCCTTAATATAAATGGAAAAAATAGAGGATCAGCCCGTACAGAATCGACGCGGCGGTGCTGTAAACCAGAACCGGCCCGGCGATGACGAACATCTTGCCGCCGATCCCGATCACATATCCCTCGCTCTTGAATTCCATCGCGGGGGAGACGATCGAGTTTGCAAAGCCCGTGATCGGCACGAGCGAGCCCGCGCCCGCGACCTTCGCGATGTCGTCGTAGACGCGCAGCGCGGTCAGCAGCGCGCTCAGGCCGATCAGCGTGATCGAAACGAACGTGCCGGCGCTCTTTTTGTCCTGACCCCAGGCCATGTAAAGATTGAAAAGCGCCTGGCCCGCCGTGCAGATGCCGCCGCCGAACAGAAAGGCGAGCAGCAGGTTTTTCCCCCACTGCGAACCTGGCGAGGCTTTCTCCGCCATCGTTTTGTATTCCTTTTTCGTAACCTTCAATTGCTCTGCCCCTTTCGCTTCAGTCTAAATCTATTCTGCCGGAAAGCGCCGCGAATATTCGCCGAAACGGCGCGTTCCCTTGACAGAAACGCCGTTTCGTTTTATACTGTTCCTATATTTAGCATTACTAAATAATAAAGAAGAAGGCGAAGCCCCTGAGCGACCGGTACGAACGCCAGCTCAAAAAAGGCGCGCTGGAGCTGGTGGTCCTGCATCTGATCGAACAGCGCCCGTCCTACGGGTACGAGTTATTGTCGGAGCTGGAACAAAAAAGCAGCCGGTTTTTCAGCCTGCGGGAAGGAACCCTGTACCCGGTCCTGTACCGGCTGGAGGACGACGGGCTGATCCGCTCGCAGCGGGCCGCCGCGGGCCGGGATCGCGGCGGCCCGAAAAAAATTTACACCGTCACGCCCGCGGGCGCGGAAAGGTTGGCCCAAATGCGCCGGGTGTGGCGGCAGTTTTCGAAAAGCGTGGACGACATCCTTTCGAAAGGGGATTTGACGAAATGACGGAAAAGCAGTATCTCAAGGCGGTTTCCGCCGCCCTGCGGCGGGCCGGAATGGCGGGGAAAACCAGAAAAAGGCTTACATCGGACCTGGCCTCCGATTTCAGCGCGCGTCTGGAGCGCGGGGAAACCGCCGGGGAGATCATCGGCTCCATGGGCCCGCCGCAGCGGCTGGCCGACGAGTTCCTTGCCGAAAACGGCGGCCCCGGGGCGCGGACCCGGCCCCAGAAAATTCTTTTTTTCTTCGGCGTCCTCTCCGCCGCGCTGACCGCCGCGTGCGGCCTCCGGCTGGCGGCGGCCCGGAACCTTTGGGGCGGATTCCGGCTCTGGAGCGAAAGCCGGAAAGCCGCCGCGGGCGGAGCCGCGGTCATCGGGGGAGCCGACGGCCCCACCTCGGTCCTCGTCCGGTCCGCGCCCGGAACATGGATTTACCTGTCCTTCGGGCTGTTCGCGGCGGCCTGCGCCGTCTGCTTCCTGCTGTACGCACGGTCGCGGCGCGGGCTTCGGAAATAGCGGCCGCGTTTCCCTTGTAAAAAAGCCGGCGGCATTCCGCGAAGGGATGCCGCCGGCTTTCCGGGCAAAGACGCGCGCGCCGAATCGTTTCCGGGTCCGGGCGCGGCGGAACGGTCAGAACAATTTTTGCAGCGTTCTGCTTTTCTGCATCCACGCGGCGAACGGCAGGCCGAGGCCGTAGCAGACCGCCAGCTCGCCGAGCCCGACGGAAAGGGCGGCGGACAGATAACCCGCCCACGAAAAGCCCTCCGGGGCGAACACGGAAATCTCCGCCCCGACGACCGCCGCGTTGACAAGGACGGGCGGAAGCGGCGCGGCGACCGGAAGGCCGCGCCACCGGATGTTCCGCACCAGGCGCGTCGCGGCCGCGGCGACCAGCGTCGCGGCCGTGCCGACCACCAGATCGGTGCTGTAGCCGCTGAACAGATTGGCCAGGAGACAGCCGACCGTCAGCCCCGGCACCGCCGCCGCGGTAAAGGCCGGGAGAACGGTCAGGGCCTCCGACAGCCGGAACTGGACCGGCCCGTAGGCGAGCCCCCACAGCGCAGAAAGCAGCGTGAGAGCGGTGTAGAGCGCGGCGATCATGGCCGAAAGGGCCAGAAACCGCGCGCGGGACGTTGTGGTCCGCACAGTTGTTTGACGATGCATAGCGATTCCTCCGTAGTTTTGTTTTCGGTCAGGATGTTGCGACTGACCCCCGCCCTCCGTTTTCCGGCGGTGTTTTCACCATACTACAAAACGCCGGGAAAAGCAACGCTTTCCCCGGCGCGAAGATCTTTTGCAGGCGCGGTTTTTCCCGACGGCCCGCGGACTTTTTTACCGTTCCGTTTCTTCCGTTTCCCCGGTGTGAGCGGGGGGCGGATCCCTTTCGATCACAACGCGCGCGATCCTGCGGTCCTCCATTTCGGAGACGGTCAGCGTCAGGCCGCCCACCTTCACCTGCGGATGTTCGTTTTCGCGCGGCAGACGGCCGAGGCGCTCCATCATCAGCCCCGCGACGGTGTCGTAGTCCCCCTCCGGCAGATCGACCCCGAAAAGATCGGACACGTCGTCGACCGGCGTGGTCCCGTCGACGTCGAAGCGGTTGTCGCCGTCTTGGTGGATCTCCTCCTCCTCGTGGTCGTATTCGTCCTGGATGTTCCCGACGATGGATTCCACAAGGTCCTCCATCGTGATGATGCCCTCCGTGCCGCCGTACTCGTCGACGACGACGGCGATCTGCAGGCGGCGGGCCGTCATTTCGGAAAAAAGCTCGCCGCAGGGCTTGCTCTGCGGGACGAAATAGGCCGGGCGCATGAGCCCCGTCAGGCTGACCTTGTCCCCGACCGGCTTTCCCACATACCGGAGCAGGTCCTTGACGTAGATGATCCCGACGATGTTGTCCAGGTCCTCGTGATAAACCGGGAGGCGGGAATAGCCCTTCTGCATCGAAAGCCTCACCGCGTCCTGGACGGAGCCGGTGTCCTCCACGGCGCAGACATCGGTCCGGTGGGTCATCACCTCGTCCGCCGTGCTGTCGCTGAACTCGAAGATATTGGAGATCATGTCCTTCTCGTTCTCGCTCAGGACGCCCTTCTCCTCGCCGGCGTCCACCAGCGTCAGGATCTCCTCCTCGGTCACGGGCTGCCCGCCCTCGTTCGGGTCGAAGCCCAGAAGCCGCAGCACCCCGTTCGTCGAAGCGGTCAGCAGGGCGACGACGGGGCGGAAGAACGAAGCGACGGCCGAAAGCACCCCGACAAAGCGGAACGAAAGCTGCTCCGCCCGCTGCATCGCGATCTTTTTCGGCACGAGTTCGCCGAAGATCAGCGAAAAATAGGAAAGCAGCAGCGTGATCAGAAACGTCGAAGCGCCCTTGACGAACGCCGGGGAAAACGGCAGAAAGGCGAGAGAAGCGGCCAGCTGGTCCGAAAAAAGCTCCGAAGCGGAGGCCGAGGACAGAAAGCCTGCCAGCGTGACGCCGATCTGGATCGTCGAAAAAAAGCGGCTGGAATTCGACGTGAGCCGCAGCAGCTTCCGCGCGCTCTTGTCGCCGTCCTCCGCCATCTTCTGGACCTTCGCGTCGTTGAGCGTGATGACGGCGATCTCGCTCGCCGCAAAGAACGCGTTGACCAGAATCAGCACGATGAGCAGCAGAACGGCGGCGAACGACGCGTCCCGCGGGGACGCGCCGGCAACCGCCAGCAGCAGTCGAATGGTTTGGTGACCGTCCGGGTCAGGTGACATGAATTTACCCCTTTCAAGATGGAAAACCCGATCGCACGATGCTTGTGCAATTTTATTTTTTAATTATAATTGTACCGTTTCTTCCCGCGGCTGTCAATCCGCGGTCCCCCGCCGCCGCGCCGCGCGCCCCGGAAAACGGGCGGGACGCGGATCTTTTTCGACCGCAGGGTCTTCGAAAGGGCGTTTTCCCCGCCGACGGTCCGTTTTCGGCGGATTCGTCGCTTTGTTAAAAATTTTTCACAACAATATCATTTTTCCTTTACATCATCCCGAAAAGATGATACACTTTAATCGGTGAAATATCACAGAGCCAATTGGTATGACCAGTGGAATCATTAATCCGTAAGGAGGAAAATAAGAACAATGGATTCAAGAAAAATGAAAACCATGGATGGCAACAACGCCGCCGCATATGTGTCGTATGCGTTCACCGACGTTTCCGCCATCTACCCGATCACGCCTTCTTCCGTCATGGCGGACGAGACCGACAAATACGCGGCCGCCGGGAAGAAGAACCTGTTCGGCCGTCCGGTCCAGATCACGGAGATGGAATCGGAGGCCGGCGCCGCAGGTGCCGTGCACGGGTCGCTTGCCGCGGGTGCGCTGACCACCACCTACACCGCCTCGCAGGGCCTCCTGCTCATGATCCCGAACATGTACAAGATCGCCGGCGAATGCCTGCCGGCCGTGATGCATGTTTCGGCCCGTTCGGTCTCCACGCAGGCGCTGTGCATCTTCGGCGACCATTCCGACATCTACGCCTGCCGCCAGACGGGGTACGCCATGCTGTGCTCCAACAGCCCGCAGGAGTGCATGGACCTCGGCGCGGTGGCCCATCTGGCGGCCATCAAGGGCAGCCTGCCGGTCATGCATTTCTTCGACGGGTTCCGCACCTCCCATGAAATCCAGAAAATCCACATCTGGGACGACAAGGACCTCGCCGACATGCTCGACTGGAAAGCGGTGGAGGATTTCCGCCACAACGCGATGAACCCGGAGCACCCGGTCACGCGCGGCACCTCCGAAAACGACGACCTGTTCTTCCAGGTCAACGAAGCGAGCAACAGCCACTGGGACGCGTTCCCGGAAATCGTCGTCGACTACATGAACCAGGTCAACCAAAAGATCGGTTCGGATTATAAGCCGTTCAACTACTACGGCGCGCCGGACGCGACGGAAGTCATCATCGCGATGG
>ENA-UOOI01003654-UOOI01003654.1-fermentation-metagenome-genome-assembly--contig:-NODE-3654-length-11239-cov-2.582529_pt1 | contig 11239 bp, 11 predicted proteins | sample MGYA00245779_ERZ724027 | MGnify/ENA primary metagenome ERZ724027 (study PRJEB28704, sample SAMN03018318) | fermentation metagenome | biome: anthropogenic terrestrial biome; feature: soil; material... | reverse complement strand
TTAAAGGGATAGAGGTGTGTTTTTGGTTTTAAATTTTGGTGAATTTGTGAGGTTGCTTGGTAATAATTGTAATTGTTAAAGGTTAAATAAAAAATATTTTAGAACTTTTGTTGAATTAAAAATTATATAATGATATTATATAGATATAAAAGGATTACCGCTTTTTGCAGGGCGGTTAGTCAAAACTTACGTTTTAAACAACAGCCGCCAACTCGCTAAAGTATAGGCGGTTGTTGCTATTTTTTTTGCTTAAGTATTGCAATGCATACTGTAACACAAATGGAAACGATTCCAATTATCACAAGTGAATAGTTAAACAACCCATCATATGTAACATACATAGCACCACCTACTTCCAATTAAGCCCAAGCCCTTTTGAGAGTAAGTGACTAAACCGCCAAACGGTAATCCTGTAGTTATTATATATTAAAGTTTTATTATTAACAATATTTACCTATGAAATCTTTTCTTTATTTAGCCCGATAAATATCTATTAAATAAAAATATAGAGATTGCAGAAAAAATTTAAAAGTGATATTATGTATTTGTAAGTGTTGATTTAGATTAAGTATTTAATAATTTGTCTTGTGAGGGCTTTTATTATTGGCTTAATCTTTTTTTATTGGTTTTATTTTTTATTTCAAATGAATCCTCTTCAAAACTAAAAGATTTAAACCATTCATAAATTCTATTCAAATATTAGTATCGGTTGAAAAAAATAACCTTTCGGTGTATCCCGAAGTGATAGCACCCTATGAAAACATCAAATACTCCGATAGAATGTAAACTACGCCCCCTTATAATTGCATCTTATTTATCAATAAAAATAGCCACTTCTTAATCCTAACTTCAAGTTATAATACCTTTTGGTATTATCTATCCATTAAGAATAAAAAGTGGCTTAAATCTTTATATAATCATGTTTATATTATGTATATAGTAGCTCCTTGAATAATCTAATTCCTGAAATCATTCCTTCTTTAAAGTACTTTTCACTACAATGCTCCCCATGATCTATTATTAAATTAAAGAGATTTTCTGCATCATCATATGTTAATTTAGAATGAAGCTGTTTATTTAATTCTTCTTTCATATATACATTTTTAATTGGCTTTTCAAATTTAGGCATCTTAATGATAAATTTTTCAATCCACTCTTTCTCCATGAAGAAGTAAAATACTGTTCTGATGCCACCTATATACGTTTTAACTGTTTTCCCTGCAATCCCTTTATTGTTCAGAAATAGTAGATACTTATTTACTATTAGTTCTGTAACCTCTTCAATGCCACTATCAAGAGGATAGAAAAGTTCAAAGTTGTGTATCACATTTTGATAATACTTAATCGTATACTTGGAATAGTTTCTCACCTTGCACATAAGTAAAAACTCCTCACACCCATCCTTTATACTTTTGTTATCGCTGTCACACATTTTAATTTTAGGCATAATAAAAACCACCTTTCTGCCTTACACGGCTCAACATTTTTTTCAAAAGACCGTGTGCGTTAAATTAGTGGTCATTTTCCTTTCATAAAATGAAAAACCTTGAAACTATTTAAATTTCAAGGTCGTTGGTGCGGATAACAGGATTCGAACCTGCATGTCTGTTCAACACACGGACCTGAACCGTGCGCGTCTGCCAATTCCGCCATATCCGCATATTCTGTTGTAAAAGATAATGCCTGCAAGAAACACAAATCCATGTAAACAATATCTAATTTGCACGAAATTTGCCGTGCCACGTTGTCTATTATACGTCTAAATTGCCAATCCTGTCAACCAATATTTCACTTTTCTTTAATTTTATTATATAGTTTTTATCCTTTTATTAAACATAGCAGGACTTTTCAGATCCCGCTATGTTCTGACCGTTAAAATGAATGGTTATACAGACAAATAACGATAGAAGTTTTCTTCTAGCCTTATTTCCGCTGTTTCCGGTGATACCCCTTTCACCGCTGCAATGGCTTGAATGGTTTCTTTCAATATTATCGGTATTTCGGAGGCGTTGACTTTTCTGCCCGTTGCCCATTCTACAGCACTGATTCCATCTGTTTCTACCTACAGACTGTTTAACGGCACTGCGTGTATGAGCTTCTTCACAGCAGGATTAAACCCATGATCAGGCCCTACTGTAAAGTAGCAGTCCTGGTCTATAAAGGATTTCAGATGCTCTTCACAGGAATACCAGTGCACAAGCTTTTTCAGAGAATAATCTTTTAAAATATCTGCTATTTCTTTTTCCTGACCTTTGGTATGCAGCACAATGGGTTTTTGAAGCTCTACGGCCATGCTCAGCTGCTCCCTAAAGAGCAGTTTCTGTAAAGTCAAATCGCAAGCACACCAGACGCTGTCCATACCAATCTCGCCAATGGCATGAGCTTTCCGGTAATAGTCTTTCAGCTCCTGCACTTTTGTATGGATATACTGCTCTATGGTTTGCTCCCTTGAGCCTCCCTTTTGATTGTTCTCTTCACAAAATTCATCTGCATTCCATGGATGGATGCCAAAGGAGATAAAAATTCCTTTTATTTTGGATAGCTCCTCATATTCAGACGCACAAGCTGCGTTGGCAAGAACCCCCAACTGCTTCTCTTCTATAAGGCTTTTAAAATCCAAAAATTCCAAGGGGCTTTCATGGTCGATACCAATCCCCAGACTGCCTTTATTATCTATGTGTGTATGACTATCCAATATCACTTTGATTCGATTCCTTTCAGTATTCGGTAAATTGCTTTACGGGTCTCATGCTGTTCAAAGAGCCAGTCCTTACTGCGTTCCTCCCCGTGTATCACGACCTCTTTTTTCACAGAAGCCGGCTTGCCTGACAGTACCAGCACCCTATCGGACAGATAAATGGCTTCATCTATGTCATGGGTCACAAACACGATAGTCCGCCCTAACTCTTTTCTAATATCTAAGAGCCAGTCCTGCATATCCCCTCTGGTGATGACATCCAGCGCCCCGAAGGGTTCATCTAAAAGCAGGATATCCGCTTTACAAAGAGCTGTCCTTAAAAATGCCGCTCTTTGTCTCATGCCGCCTGACAATTCGTGAGGATATTTATTTTCATACCCGGCCAGTCCAAATTTATCGAAATTTTCTGTGGCCTGTTTTCTGGCAGCCTTTACATCCCCATGGATTTTGCCGTACAGGCAAACATTCTCCATAATGGTCTTCCACGGAAAAAGCAGATCCTGCTGGGGCATATAGGCAAAATGCCCGGACACGCCGGCAGACAAGGTCTCATCTATAAAAACCTGTCCCGAATCGGCCTGTACCAGCCCGGCCATGATATTGAGCAAGGTTGATTTTCCACAGCCGGAAGGGCCTAGAATGCTTACAAATTCTCCCTCTTCCACGTCCATATTCATATGTTCCAAAATCGTCTTGCCCTCAAAAGAGCAGTTCACATCTGTAACCCGTAGCTTCATTTTATCTTCCTTCTGCTATTTAGGTAAAAATTCGTTGGTATAGCACTCTGCTGCCGGAATTTTATTCTTGATCAATCCGTTTTCCACCATAAAGTCCGTATAATTATCCCATACCGAATCCTTCATCACTCCCCACCGGTCGCTGTCTTCACTGTACTTACCGGCCAGATACTCCTGAGATTCCTTCAGCATTCCCAGATTATAAGAATCCGCATGTTTGTGTAAAATCTCCGCCGCCTTATCCGGATTCTGGATGGCATATTCATAGCCCTTTGCGGTTGCTGCCAAGAATGCTTTGACCATATCCGGATCCTTTTGCAGAGTGCTGTCACTGGCGATAATCACCGGCGTATAGTAATCCAGCCTTGGATCCAGCTGTCTCAGCTCCATATAGTTTACATCGATGCCCTGCCTTTTGGCTCCGATTCCGTCCCAGGCCCAGAACATCCAGACAAGGTCTATATCTCCCTTTAAAGCTTCATAGCCGGCGCCGTCTGAGGTAATCCTTTTTAACTTACCAAAATCCGCACCATATTTCTCCATGACCGCATGGATTACAGCTTCCTCCGCAGGAGAACCCCATCCGGAATACGTCTTTCCTTCAAAATCTTTTGGAGAGGTAATGTTCTTGCCCACATACGACGCAAATCCGGACGTATTGTGCTGGATGATGGTGGCAATGGCTTTAATCGGGAGAGGGTCTTCTGAAGTCAGCGCATACGTGACATCCTCTTGATAGCTGATCCCAAAATCGCCTTTCCCCGCTGCAATCAACGTTGGTGTAACGCCGTCCGTCGGCTCTACAATTTTTACATTAAGCCCTTCCTCTTTGTAATACCCCAGATCTTTAGCCGCATAAAGCCCTGTATGGTTGGTATTCGGAACATAGTCCAGAATCACAGTCACAGGCCTAAGCTCTTTCTCCTTACTGCTTTCCGGCTTCCCCGTGCTGCCGCACGCAGCCAGAGACAGGGTCATGGTCAAAATCAATCCTAAAGACAATAATTTTTTCTTCATTTTCCTTCTCCTTACTTTTTTCGTAAATTCGGCATCAATATGTATTGTAATATCTTAACACAGCCATTCATGAGCAAACTGAGCAAAACGATAACGACTACACAGGCAAATACTTTGTCCAGCATAAAACCATTCTTTACTCTCAGCATATAGTAGCCCAGACCGCAGTCCGATGAAAGCCATTCTCCCACCACCGCTCCGGTAATGCTATAGGTAGCGGCCACCTTAAGTCCCGAAAACAGAGCGGGTGCTGCTCCGGGAATTTTAACCAGGCTATAGGTCCTCAGTCTGCCTGCCCCAAACAATCGAGCCAGATTCACCTGATTTTTATCCACGTGCCTCATTCCATCCGCAAAACTTATAACGATGGGGAAAAAGCACATCAGCACAACAATTAAGATTTTAGGAGCCATGCCAAAGCCCAGATAAATAATGAAAATAGGAGCCAGTACGATAACCGGCACGGTCTGGCTTACCACCAGAATCGGGTATGCCGCTGTGCGGAAGAGTTCGAACCGATCCATGATAATGGCCAGAAGAATGCCGAACAGAGCGGCCAGAATCAGGCCTATGACCGTTTCCTTCAACGTCACCATCCCGTGCAGGAAAAGCATGTTCCTCTCTGAAACGACAGCCAAAAGAATCTTGGAAGGAGCCGGCAGAATGTACAGCGGAATATCTGCAATACGCACCGTCATTTCCCAGATGCACAGAATCAGTATAAACACAGCCGTTGGAACGGTTATTTTTTTATGATTCATTTTTTTCATATTGTTTTCCTTCATTGATAAAGCATTAATCTGCCAAATAAGCAATAAAAAGAGCGTCTCTTTTGGAAACACTCTTAAAAATTCTACATATCAACTATTTTATCCTAAACATTTGATTCTAAAAGCTTTCCTATCGGTGGTACTGGCCACATCAGGTTCAAAGGGTTCAGCAGCATGCAATCTCAGCTCCGTTAAAAAACGTCGCACCCCCAGCATTTTTATTCTATTTTCACTATGAGTCTACACCAAACTGCTTGGATTGTAAAGAGCTTTTAATCACATTCCACCGGTGTCAGCTCTCCTGTGACCGAATCCATGATAAACCCTCTGATCCTTACATCCTTCGGAATCAACGGATGATGGATCAAAATATCCAGCGTGTTCTTAACCGAATTTTCCACGCAGTCAAAACCGGCTAACCATGTCTCAAAATCCAGACCGCAGTAATGCAGTAATTTAATATCTTCCTCCGATACATTTCTTTCCTTTAGTTTTTGAAGCATCTTATGGGCATCCATGTTTTGTGCACCGCAATCGGTGTGTCCGATCACCATCACATCCTCCACATGAAGATCCAATATGGCCACCAGCAGACTTCGAACTACGCTTCCGAAAGGATGAGACACCACACCGCCTGCATTTTTAATGATCTTGGCATCTCCGTTTTTCAAGCCTAGAGCTGCCGGCAGCAATTCCAGAAGCCGGGTATCCATGCAAGTCAGGATTGCCAGCTTTTTATCGGGATATTTCGTGGTAATATATTTTTCGTATCCTTTATCCGCTACAAACTTTTTGTTAAACTCCAAAATATCATTTATCATTTTTTCGCCTCCCCGCATTATTCATTTCTTTTTTTCTTCTTTTCCGAATGCTGTTTATCAACAGGACAAGAACAGAAAACAGCACAAATACCGGCATGACCCAGTCCAGATATGCATCATCCTGGGACAGCACATCCGTCCACAGCTGATCCACATAAAGATTGGTCTCCTCCGATAAATTGACAAATGCCTGTGTATTTTTCAATTCTTCTTTCGGCGGATACAAGTTCTTATCTTCTCTTATTTCATCGTCAAGCAGCTTTACCGCCTCTGAATTGGGAGAAGAGTACATGATGAACGCCGCATTATCTGCTGCAACCTGCGGCTCATTCAGAAAGTTTATATACATCTCTGCCGCTTCCTTGTGAGCCGAATCGGATGGGATGCACATGGCATCATAATAAATATTGGTGTTCTGAGGAATGAAAGCCTCCAAATCAGGATTTACTTCCTTCATGATATAATAGTCCCCTATGTAATAAGGGGCAATCAGCGCTTCGTTTCTCTGCATCTTATCAAAAATCTGATCCATGACATACGCCTGAACTAAAGGTTTCTGCTGTTTTAACAGCTCTGCGGCCTGATCCAGCTCTTTCCTGTTCTCTGTGTTAATATCATATCCCAGCTTTTCAAGGGCCAGCGCAAAAGCATCTCTGGAATTTTTAAACATCAGTATTTTATCTGCATACTTTGCATTCCAAAGCTCATCAACGCTGTGAATCTCGTGTCCGATCAACTTTTTATTATAAATAATGCAGACCCGCCCCCACATATAAGGAACTGAATACAAATTTTTCGGATCATAGGCCGGATATAAAAATTCCTTGCCGATGTATTTAAAATTAGGAATATTGTCGTAATTAAGCGGCTGTATCATCTTTTCCTGTATCAACCTGGATATCATATAATCTGACGGAAAAATCACATCATACGAATTGGCGCCGCTCTTTAATTTGGCGTACATTCCTTCATTGGTTTCATAGTTTGAATAATTGACCTTGATTCCGGTCAGCTTTTCAAATTCGGCATTGATATCCATCAATCCGTCTTCACCGGTCGAAAGATATTCGCCCCAATTATAGACATTGATTTCCACGTCTTTTCCCTTGAACCGGCTGTAGTATTTTTGGTCATAAGCCGGAACTTTTTTCCCTGCATGGCTTGTTTCTGCCGCCGCCTGCATAGGGGAAAGGAACAGAGGCAGAGCCATGATTAATACCATTGCCCACACCACGATATGCTTTATTTTATTTTTATAAATCATCAACGTGCAGCACCGCCTTTCCATTTAAGGCTTCCCTGCTTTAATCTTTTCTCATTTCTTCGTTCCAGCAGATTTACACTCACTAAAACAGCCAGCACCGCAATAAAAATAACCGTGGATAATGCATTTATTTCAGGACTGATCCGTTTCTTTGTCATGGCATAAATCATAACAGACAAGGTCTGATGCTTAGCTCCGGTGGTAAAATAAGAAACCACAAAGTCGTCCATGGAAAAGGTCAGCGACATGAGAAATCCAGCCACAATTCCGGATTTGATCTCATGAATGGTCACCTTTAAAAAGGCCTGCATCGGATTGCATCCCAAATCCATAGCCGCCTCCACCAGAGATTGATCTAACTGGCGAAGCTTGGGCAGAACATTCAAGATGACATAGGGCACGTTGAACGTGATATGTGCCAGAATCAATGTGGCCCATCCGAACTGAAAGTCAATTCCCATAGTAGCAAGCCATTTCTTTGCAGTAACAAACAGCAGCATAAAGGACACCCCGGTAATGATCTCCGGATTTATAATGGGAATGTAGGTCAGATTCATGACTACCGCTTTCAATTTTGTATCCATTTTTTCCAGTCCAATAGCAGCAGCCGTCCCCATGATCGTAGCGATTACAGAGGAAACCAGTGCCACCACGATCGTCGTCCAAAGGGCATCCAGAGCAGCCGCATCGTGAAACAGCTGCACAAACCACTTTATGGTAAACCCTGTAAAGGTTCTTCCCTTCGTATCATTAAACGAGAAAATGATTAATGTCATAATGGGCAGATATAAAAATGCCAAAAATACTCCGATATATGTTTTTGAATACCATTTCACAGCAATCTTTCCTCCACTCCTTCATCATCCAGAAACCCTGATACGCTCATGCACATCAGAACCAGCAGCATCAATACCAGCGAAATAGCCGAACCTAAATTCGGATTATAGGCATTGCCTAAAAACTGCATTTCAATAATATCCCCGATCAACTGATTATGACCTCCCCCCAGCATCTGAGAAATAATAAAGGTGCTGACAGCCGGAACAAAAACCATCATCACGCCCGTTTTAATTCCCGGCTTGCTCAGAGGAAGTACGATCTTAGTAAAGACCTCTCTGGGTCCTGCTCCTAAATCCTGCGCCGCCTCCATCACATCATTCTGGATTTTGACCATGACGGAATGAAGGGGTATGATCATAAATGGAATATAGTTATAAATCATGCCCATTACTACGGCACCCTGCGTGTTAATCATATTTAGGTGCCCTATTCCCAAAAATCCCAGCATGTGATTTATGATCCCGTTATTTTCTAAAAGAGTCATCCATGCATAGGTTCTGAGCAGGAAATTCATCCACATAGGAAGCATCAAAAGCATCAGCAAGGTCCTGCTCCCAATGCCCTGCATTCTCGACATGAGATAAGCCACCGGATAGCCGATAATCAGGCAAAGAGCCGTCGACACTGCCGCCAGCCAGATGGATTTTATGAAAACGGAGGAATACCGCCCCGCCCGTATCAGATTGTCCATGCTCAAGCTTCCCTGCATGTCTGTAAAGGCAAAGTACATAATCAGACCCAACGGAACAGCAATAAAGACTACTGTCCACATCAGATAGGGGTAAGCCGCCTGTTTTGAATTCATTTCTTCTCCTCCATCTTTCTCATTACGTGTATATCATTGGGCGTAAGCGTCATCCCGATCATTTCTCCCACCGTCTGGCTGTCTGTGGAATGAATGAGCCAGTTAAACCCGTGTCCGCTCACGGTGATCTCATAATGAACGCCTTTAAATATGATGTCCTCTACTCTTCCCGTTATTTTTCCCTGTTCCAGAGGAACAACATCGATGTCTTCCGGTCTTACGACTACATCAACAGCCTCCATCGGTTCAAATCCCGCATCCTCGCATTCAAAGAGCACACCGGCGAATTCCACCAGATAGTCCTTATGCATCACGCCGCTGAGAATATTGCTTTCTCCGATAAAATCTGCCACAAAAGCATTGGCCGGTTCGTTATAAATGTCCTGAGGCGTTCCGCTCTGCAAAATCTCTCCGTTTCTCATAACGATCACCCGGTCGGACATGGTCAGCGCTTCTTCCTGATCGTGAGTAACATATACAAAGGTAATTTTTAATGCCTGCTGAATCCGTTTCAGTTCAATCTGCATTTCTTTTCTCAACTTTAAATCCAGCGCCCCTAACGGCTCGTCCAGCAGTAATACCTTCGGCTCATTAATAAGGGCTCTGGCGATGGCCACCCGTTGCTGCTGTCCGCCCGAGAGCCCCATCGCGGAGTTGTTGAGCCGGTCGGCAGCTGGTTGATATTTCTATTTTCATATCCTGCCAGATTGACCAGTTCCAACATGGCCCGAACCTTTTTTTGAATCTGTTCTGACGGCATTTTTTTAAGTCTAAGCCCGAAAGCCACATTTTCAAATACATTTAAATGCGGAAATAAAGCATATCTTTGGAATACCGTATTGACATGCCTCCGATACGGCGGCAGTCCGTTAATGCGCTTTCCGTCAAAAAAAACGTCTCCTTCGACCGGATCGACAAATCCGCCGATAATTCTTAAAGTGGTGGTCTTCCCACAACCCGATGGCCCCAAAAAGGTAATGAATTCCTCATTGCGTATATCCAGATTTAAATGATCAATTACCCTTTCCCCATCATATTCTGCTGCTATATTCTTCAAACTGACAATAATGTCATTCCTCATTCTTTTTCCTCCGAAATACTGTTTTTTATCAAATGAACTTATTATACCACACAAGCTGCGTCACAGTATAGATACGGAATCAATAATTTTTACCAAAATCACTGAATATAGTGATATTCCGCAGGAAAAAGTCTTTATATAATGAAAACATAGGAAACATAATCTATCTTTCGATTTTGTCCAGTATATAGGAGGAATACAAAATGAAAAGAAATATGAAAATTTGGTTTGACGAGGCATTGGCAGCCGATCAAAAAAAAGCAATCCCTATTCTTTCCTTTCCAATCGTAAACAAAATGGGAATCACGGTTTCAGAGCTGCTCGGCAGCAGCGAATCCCAAGCGAAAGGAATGAAAGCGGTTGCCGATTCCGTGGATTCATGGATTTCTGTGAGCTTTATGGATTTGTCCGTAGAAGCAGAGGCTTTTGGCGCTCAGGTGAAATCTGATCCCAACGAGGTTCCTACCATTATGGGGCAGTTGATTCAAACTCGCGAGCAGGCAGAAGCTCTTCAAGTTCCAGAGGTAGGTGCTGCCAGAACGGGGACTTATGTAGAGGGCATAAAACGTGCGATGGATCTGATTACGGATCGCCCGGTTCTTGCCGGATGCATCGGGCCGTTTTCTCTGACAGGCCGGCTGATGGATATAACAGAGGTGATGATCAAGTGCCGTAAGGATCCTGAAATGGTACATATTGTGTTGGATAAAGCTACAGAGTTTTTAATTCAATACGCAAAAGCCTATAAAGCAGCCGGTGCTAACGGAATCTGTATGGCCGAGCCGCTGGCGGGAATTCTCTCCCCTAAAATGATTCAGCAGTTCTCTTCCGACTATGTGAAAAAAATTATCGACGCAGTACGAGATGAAAATTTTGCGGTTCTCTATCATAACTGCGGAAACAGTGTCATGCATTTAGTGGACTCCATATTGACTTGCGGAGCAAATGCTTATCACTTCGGCAACGCCATCAACATGGAAGAAATGCTGAATAAGCTTCCGGAGCATGTCATTGCAATGGGAAACATCGATCCTGCTTCTCAATTTTGTATGGGCACTCCGGAGTCCATTCGGGAAGAAACCCTCGCCCTCATGAAAGCCTGTACTCCGCATAAGAATTTCATTATTTCCTCTGGATGCGATATCCCGCCTAACAGCCCGTGGGAGAATGTAGAGGCCTTCTTTTCGGCAGTAAAGGAGTTCTATT
>ENA-UOOI01003653-UOOI01003653.1-fermentation-metagenome-genome-assembly--contig:-NODE-3653-length-11243-cov-4.300143_pt1 | contig 11243 bp, 8 predicted proteins | sample MGYA00245779_ERZ724027 | MGnify/ENA primary metagenome ERZ724027 (study PRJEB28704, sample SAMN03018318) | fermentation metagenome | biome: anthropogenic terrestrial biome; feature: soil; material... | reverse complement strand
AGGCAAAAAGATGATGAAAGGCTGGGGACTGGATACTGAAAAATATATTGGTGTCGGAAACTGTCTGTTAGGCTACTCGGATCAGGAACCGACAGCTGCTCCCAGAAAAGAGAATTATATTATTCGCGTATAATGGTTTACAGTTTTTAGAATTGGATGTATAATGGTTTACGTAAATGGGGCGGAAGTCAATCTTTCGCCCCTTAAAACACTGTTAACCTCTTTTTATTGAAAGGATATTTTAGGCGATGACTAAAATTGATATAATATCCGGCTTTTTGGGAGCCGGAAAGACGACACTCATCAAAAATCTTCTGTCAAATGCTTTAAAAGGACAGCAGGTAGTATTGATTGAAAATGAATTCGGAGAGATTGGCATAGACGGAGGATTCTTAAAAGAAGCCGGGATTGAGATTCGGGAAATGAATTCGGGATGTATCTGCTGCTCTCTGGTCGGAGACTTCGGAACAGCTCTCACGGAGGTAATTGAAAAATACCACCCAGATCGTATCATCATTGAACCCTCAGGTGTGGGCAAGCTTTCAGATGTAATTCATGCCGTAGAAGGATTAGAGATGGATTCTGAAGTTGCTTTAAACAGTGCAACCACTATTGTGGACGTCACGAAATGCAAGATGTATCTGAGAAACTTTGGAGAGTTTTTTAGAAACCAGGTGGAAGCAGCGGGAACTATCATATTAAGTCGTACAGATACAAAGAAAGCCACGGAAGAAAAAGTGGAGACGGCAGTGAAACTAATCCGTGAATTGAATCCAGATGCGACCATTATCACAACACCAGTAGGCGAACTGGATGGGGAGAAACTCCTCGATACAATAGAGGGAGTCAAGATTGATCTCTCGCATGTGGAGGAAGAGGATCACTGCTGTGACCATGACCATCACGATCATGAACATCATCATGAGCACTGCGAGCATGATCATAGTGAGGACGGCTGCGGCTGCCATGACCATCATCACCATCATCATGATGCAGATGAAGTTTTCACCAGCTGGGGACGCGAAACAATTAAAAAATACGACAAAGATGAGCTCCAAACAATCCTGAACCGCCTTTGTGAGGAAGATTGTTTTGGAACGGTTCTTCGTGCTAAAGGAATGGTAGAGGGGAAAGACGGAACGTGGATCTATTTTGATATGGTGCCGGGTGAAACGGATGTCAGAGACGGGGATCCGGAATATACAGGAAGAATCTGTGTAATTGGCGCTGAACTTGCAGAGGATAAACTGCAGGAAGCTTTCGGTCTTGATTAAGTACCGCGATACAGTTACCATAAACAAAACTTACTATGGGGACAAAACTTTTTGTCCTTTTTATGAGGTGAACAATGGCAGAAGAATTAATAGAAGAAATAGATATTCCAATTTACTTGATTACGGGATTTCTGGAAAGTGGAAAGACTTCATTTATAGATTTTACTGTTCAGCAGGAATATTTTCAGATTGAAGAGCCGACACTTCTGATTGCCTGCGAGGAAGGTGAAGAAGAGTATGACGAGGATATGCTTAAGAGACATAATACAATTCTGGAAATTGTAAAAGAACCGGAGGATTTTACTCTGGAGATGTTAGAGGCCTATCAAAAAAAATACCATCCGGACCGAATTATCTTAGAGTATAATCCGCTTTGGAGTGTGAAAAGATTAGAAGAGATGAATCTTCCAAAAGGCTGGGGAATTGTTCAGCAGATCGTGACAGTTGACGGAGGCAGTTTCCAGATCTATATGAACAATATGAAGTCTATCTTTATGGAAATGTCAAAGAATGCAGATATGGTCATGTTCAACCGATGCAGTTCTGATCTCCCCCTTGCGAATTTCAGGAGAAGTATCAAAGTTGTGAATCCTGCGGCTGAGATTTTGTTTGAAGATGAAGAAGGGGAACTGACGGATATTTTCGAGGATTCCGTACCGTATGATTTGAATGCAGATCCGGTCGTGATTGACGATGTGGATTATGGGATCTTCTATGTGGATATCGGTGACCATCCCGAGCGCTATGAGGGGAAAATGGTAACGTTTAAGGGAATTGTACTCAAGAGTCGAGATGTCGGAGCAGATTATTTCGTGCCGGGTCGAATGGCCATGACTTGCTGTGCGGAGGATACGCAGTTTATCGGATACGTATGTAAAAATAAAGACGCAAGAAAATTAGTTATGGGACAGTGGGTGACAGTGACTGCAAAGATTTCCATAGAGTATATGGATGTCTATGGAGAAGAGGGTCCCGTTCTGTATGCACAGGAGATACATCCTTGCAAGCCGCCGCAGTCAGAACTCGTATATTTTAGTTAACAGGAGAGTAGTATGTATATTATAGCAGGACTGGGGAATCCTTCAAAGCAATATGAAGGCACCAGGCATAATGTTGGTTTTGACACCATTGATTATCTTGCCGAAAAGTATCAGATACCGTCATCGGGCCTTAAACATAAGGCGCTCTATGGAAAGGGTGTAATTGCCGGCAAAAAGGTTCTGCTGGTGAAACCCATGACGTATATGAACCTGAGTGGTGAGTCTGTGGCGGAACTCGTAAGTTATTATAAGGCGAACCCCGATGATGAATTGATTGTCATTTATGACGATATTAATCTTGAACCAGGTTCAATTCGTATCAGAAAGAAGGGAAGCGCAGGCGGCCACAATGGTATTAAAAGTATCATTGGTTGTACAGGAACGCAGAATTTTAAGCGGATTCGAATCGGTGTCGGCGAGAAACCAAAGGGCTGGGATCTTGCCGATTTCGTCCTCGGCAGGTTTTCAAAAGAGGATCGTAAACTCGTGGATGAGGCTATAGAACATGCGGCAGATGCGCTTAAGATGATACTGCAGGACGATATCAACGGAGCGATGAATCAATATAACAGAAAGATGCCCGATCCCCATAAAGATGACGCAGAAGGGAATTTTGTCATATGAAGGCATTGATGCAGCCTCTGGAAGACGTTGCGGGCTTTTCGGAGCTGAAACAGAGTTTGAAAAAATCCCGGGGTCTTTTTGTCATAAGCGGCTGTCTGGAATCACAGAAGCCACATATGATTGCGGGATTGTCAGACGATGTGCCTTGTCGCCTGATTGTAGCGGAAAACGATCTGAAGGCCAGAGAATTATATGAGGATTATCAGCTGTATGATCCGGACACCCTGATTTATCCGGCTAAAGATCTGATCTTTTATCAGTCGGACGTTCAGGGAAATCTTTTGACAAGACAGAGAATGCTGGCTGTCAAGGCAATACTTGAGCGGAAGGAAGTTACCATCATTACCAGTACAGGGGGATGTATGGACTACCTTCTGCCTCTTCGCATACTCAAAAAACATATCCTTCATCTGAAGAATGATTCAACCGTGGATCTTGCCAGATTTGAAAAAGAACTTGCCAAGATTGGGTACGAAAGGTGTGCACAGGTGGAAGGGCCGGGTCAGTTTTCAGTTCGCGGGGGAATTATCGATATTTTTCCATTGACGGAGGATGACCCGTATCGGATCGAACTCTGGGGTGACGAAATTGATTCCATTCGAAGTTTTGATGCGGAAAGTCAGCGTTCTATTGAAAATCTGGATGCAATCACGATCTATCCTGCCGCGGAGATGCTTTTGAATGCTGACGATCCAAAAAAAGACATGGTGGATACGTTTTTTGATTATCTGCCAGATGGATCTGTGATATTTATTGATGAGCCAAACCGGATTCTCGAGAGTGCAAAGGCACTATCCGATGAATTCTGTGAGGCGATGAAACAGAGAATGGAAAAAGGGCTGGTGACGGCAAAGGAAATACCTGAACTTCACACGCCGGAACAACTTGCATATGAGCTGAATCGCAGAAACAGTGTGGCTTTAAGCCTGATGGAACCCAGAAAACAAGATTGGGAAATCAGGGGCACCTTTGCTGTCACGGTGAAATCGGTCAATGCATACAATAACCAGTTTCCACTTTTAGTAAAAGATCTGGCCGCTTGGAAAAAGTCCGGATATCGTATGATTCTCTTATCCCCATCCAAATCACGTGCAGGAAGACTTGCAGATGAGATACAAAATGAAGGAATTCCGGCATTTTTCAGTGAAGATGAGAACCGGATTCTAAATGCCGGAGAAGTTATGGTGATCCATGGAAATGCCCGAAAGGGATTTGAATTTCCGCTGCAGAAGTTTGTATTGATCACCGAAACGGACATATTCGGAAAAGAAATCAGGAAGCATAGAAAGAAGAAACAGTATAACGGGAAAAGTATTCAGAACTTTTCAGAGCTTTCTGTAGGTGATTATGTAGTTCACGAGAACCATGGGCTTGGAATTTATTGCGGAATTGAAAAAGTTGAAGTCGATCATATCATCAAAGATTATATGAAGATCGAGTATTCCGGCGGAAGTTATCTGTACATTCAGGCAACTCAGTTAGATGCACTACAGAAGTATGCCGGTTCTGGGGTAAGGGCACCCAGACTGAACAAGCTTGGCGGGCAGGAATGGAATAAAACAAAGAGCAAGGTTCGCGGGGCCGTAAAAGATATTGCAAAAGATCTGGTTGCTCTGTATGCGGTCCGTCAGGAGACAAATGGGTATGCTTTCAGCGGAGACAGTATCTGGCAGAGGGAATTCGAAGAGATGTTTCCTTTTGAAGAGACTGAGGACCAGTTGACTGCAATTGATGCAGTCAAGCAGGATATGGAGAGCAGCAAAATCATGGATCGTCTGATTTGCGGAGATGTGGGCTATGGGAAGACAGAGATCGCAATAAGAGCGGCGTTTAAGGCGGTACAAGACAGTAAACAGGTTGTATTCCTTGTTCCGACTACAATTCTTGCACAACAGCACTACAATACATTTACCCAGAGAATGAAGGATTTCCCGGTTCGGGTTGACTTGTTGTGCAGGTTTCGCACACCGGCAGAGCAGAGAAGGACACTTCAGGATCTGAAAAAGGGCCAGGTTGATATTCTGATCGGCACACACAGGGTACTGTCGAAAGATATCAAGTTTAAGAATTTGGGCCTTCTGATTGTTGACGAGGAACAGCGTTTCGGTGTAACCCATAAGGAAAAAATCAAGAATCTGAAAAAAGACGTGGATGTTTTGACACTGACAGCAACGCCAATCCCAAGGACGCTGCATATGAGCCTGATCGGGATCCGCGACATGAGTGTGCTTGAGGAGCCCCCACTTGATCGGGTTCCTATACAGACCTACGTGATGGAGTTTAATGAAGAGATGGTTCGCGAAGCAATCAGCCGTGAGATGGCTCGCGGCGGACAAGTTTACTATGTTTATAACCGTGTAAATGATATCGTAGAGGTGACGAATCGCATTGCTGCGCTGGTGCCGGAGGCAAATGTTGGGTTCGCTCACGGACAGATGAAAGAACGTGAACTGGAAAAGATCATGTATGGATTTATCAACGGTGAAATTGATGTCTTGGTGACTACTACTATTATCGAAACAGGACTTGATATTTCCAACGTAAATACGATGATTATACAGGATGCAGATAAGATGGGGCTTTCCCAGCTTTATCAGCTCCGCGGTCGTGTGGGGCGTTCCAACCGTACAGCATATGCGTTCCTCATGTATAAGAGAGACAAGATGCTAAAAGAAGTAGCTGAGAAAAGACTTCATGCAATCCGTGAATTTACAGAACTTGGAAGCGGATTCAAGATTGCCATGCGAGATCTTGAGATTCGGGGTGCCGGGAATCTTCTGGGTGCCGAACAGCATGGGCATATGGAGGCAGTAGGATATGATCTTTACTGTAAGATGCTCAGTGAGGCTGTAAAAGAAGCCAAAGGAATTCCTCAGCAGGAAGATTTTGAGACAACGGTAGATGTGGAACTCGATGCATATATTCCTGTTACCTACATTACGAACGAATATCAGAAATTAGATATTTATAAGCGGATTGCCGGTATTGAAAATGATGAAGAATATGAGGAAATGCTGGAAGAGCTGGTTGACCGGTTTGGAGACCCGCCAAAGTCAGTACTGAACCTTCTGGCAGTAGCGAGACTCAAAGCGATGGCTCATCAGGCTGATATTGTGGAAATCAAACAAATGGGTAATGCGGTGAAACTGACAATGCACGAAAGAGCACGTCTGAATCCGCAGATGATCCCCAATATACTAAAAGAATTCCAAGGGCAGTTAACATTTAAAATCGGAAGCAGACCATATTTTTTGCTGGAGCCTGCCCTTAAAAAAAACAGAGAAAAAGAATTTGCCTTGAATGAGAGCCAAAATGTTGTAAAAATCTTAAAAAAATGTTGCTCTTAATCGAAAAACCAGATATAATGTGATACTAGGGTTGAAAACTTATGCTTTTTCATGCTAGCATGAAAAAAAGCATAAGCTTGAAACCCAAACAAACATGAGAATGTAGTCCGAAAGGACGGAATTCGAATGCTTGTAGGATTACGAGAGCGCTAAAGCGCGGAGCAATCCGTAGTATCACAAAAGGCGCGAGAGGCCACAGGGAAATCCGTGTTCTTTTTCATGCTAGCATGAAAAAGGCATAATTATATAAAGCAAACAAACATGAGAATCTAGTCCGAAGGGACAAACTTGAATAGATTAAATATATGGAGGAAAATTATGAAAAATTTATCTGCTAAGCTGGCATGTGGCTTATTGGCGATTTCTCTTTTTACGTCATCTTTATCCGGATGCGGGAAAACGACCGGACTGGACGGTACACAAAAAGCATTTGAGATAGATGGTGAATCTGTAAATCTAGGTACGGCTAATTTTCTTCTGCGGTTTCAGCAGGGCACGATGATGAGCTACTATTCTATGTTCGGACAGAGCGCAGGTACGAGTGCGATCTTCAGCTCAAAGACCAAAAACGGCACCTACGGCGAGGAATTTAAGAAGGATGTACTTGACAGTATTGAGAAGATGTATCTGTTAAGGGCGAAGGCAGATGATTATCAGGTTTCCTTAAGTGACGATGATATGAAAAAAGCGGACGATGCAGCCGCCTCTTTCATGAAGGCAAATAACAAAGACGTGCAGAAAAAACTGGGTGTAACTAAGAAAGATGTCTCAGAGGCACTCCAGTTGTATACATATCAGAGTAAGGTCTCAAACAAGATTTTAGATGGGATTGAGGTAGAGGTGAGCGATGACGAAGCGGCTCAGACAAGCATTACTTTTGTGAAAGTGTCTGCGGACGGAACGAAAAAAGATAAAGACGGCAAGACAATTGCCCTGACCAAAAAGGAAAAAGAAAAGAAAAAAGAGCAGGCGCAGCAGATACTTGACAAAATTAATACAAGCGGGGATCCTGTAAATGCTGATATGGATGCACTGGCAAAAGAAGTTGATAAAGACTTGTCGGCTGCACAGAACAATTATGGAAAAGATGACAAGGAAACCACAGTAGACGAAGCACTTCAAAAAGCTGCTGAAAAGCTGCAGGATGGTCAGGTAAATCCGGAGGTCATAGAAGGAAAAGACGGTGCATATTATGTTCTCCGTCTGGACAAGACGTTCGATCAGGAAAAGACAGAAGCGAAAAAACAATTGATGATCAATGACAAAAAACAGGAGAAGTATAAAAAGCTGTTGGATGATTGGTTAAAAAAGGCCGATACCAAAACGACCAAGTACTGGGATAAACTGAGGGTGACGGATAAGGATGTCTATACCTTTAAACAACCCAAGCAGCAGGAACAACCAACAGCACCTTCTACAGACAGCAGCAGTACCAACAGTTCAAGCTCTTCCACGAGCAGCAAGAGTACAAGTGCTGAACAGTCATCTGATGAAAATACTTCAGGAGAAAAGACGAATGAATAAACAAGAATTCAAAGAACTGGCTGGATCCGGCATCGTTATTCTGGACGGAGCGACCGGTACGAATATGACAAAAGCCGGGATGCCAAAGGGGATCAGTACTGAATTCTGGATTTTGGAACATGCAGATGTGCTTAAAGATCTGCAGAAAGAATACATAAAGGCCGGTTCACAGATTGTCTATGCACCGACGTTTTCCGCGAACAGGATCAGTCTTCGCAATTTCCATATGGAAACGCGTGTTGAGGAGTTAAACACTCGTCTTGTTGAGATTTCCAAAGAGGCAGTGCAGGGAAACGCTTATATAGCCGGTGATCTGACTACCACAGGCAAAAGACTTGAGCCAAATGGCGAACTTACGTATGAAGAACTTTTGGATGCCTATAAAGAACAGATTACTGCACTCGCGAACGCTGGAGCGGATCTTCTCGTTGCAGAAACAATGCTTGCTGTGGATGAGATGATGGCAGCACTTGATGCAGCCTCCAGTGTCTGTGATCTTCCTATGATGTGTTCCATGACCGTGGAAGCGGATGGTACCGGGTTCTTCGGAGGAAGTGCCTTAGAAGCCATGGAAACACTTCAGGAGATGGATGCGGCGGCGGTTGGCATCAACTGTTCTCTTGGTCCGGATCAGCTGGAATCCGTGGTTTCAGCGATGAGTAAAAGAGCAAAGATTCCCGTTATCGCAAAGCCAAATGCAGGGAATCCTCTGATCAATGATAAAGGAGAAGCCATTTACAACATGGAAGCTTTCGAATTCGCCCGACATATGAAGACACTCGCAGACGCGGGTGCCAGTGTGATTGGCGGATGTTGTGGAACGGATCCGGAATATATCCGGCAGATTGTTGAAGTATTAAAAGTTTAATATTGTTAAAACAGGGATGTTTGATAAAAAATCAAACGCCCTTTTTTAAAGCATAAATCAAGGAGGACATAAGAAAAATGGAAAAGAAGGTAATACAAGTTGAGGAGAAGGTGCCCGCAAAGATGCTGATTCCTCTTAGCATTCAACATATGTTTGCCATGTTCGGAGCATCGGTGCTGGTGCCCTTTGTGCTGGGAATCAATCCTGCCATTGTGCTTTTTATGAATGGAATCGGAACGTTGCTCTTTATTCTGATAACGAAAGGCAAATCTCCTGCATATCTGGGATCAAGCTTCGCCTTTCTTGCACCTGCCGGCATTGTCATTGCCAAATACGGTTTTGAATATGCACAGGGCGGTTTTGTCGTTGTCGGTATCTGCGGATGTATTCTTGCGTTCATCATCTATAAGTTTGGGACAGACTGGATTGATATTGTGCTGCCTCCAGCCGCCATGGGACCTGTGGTAGCGTTAATCGGACTGGAGCTTGCAGGAAATGCTGCCGAGAATGCCGGACTTGTAAACGTTGATAAAGTAGATATGAGAAATGTAATTGTATTTTTGGTAACCCTGGGAGTTGCAGTGTTTGGACAGCTACTGTTTCGTGGCTTTTTATCTGTAATTCCGATATTGGTCGCAATCATCTGCGGATATGTAACAGCAGCAATTTGCGGGATCCTGAATTTCAGCGAGGTGGTGAAGGCTCCGTGGTTTGCATTGCCACATTTTCAACTTGCAAAGTTCAATTTGGGCGCTATTATCACAATTTTGCCGGTTCTGTTGGTGGTAACCTCTGAACATATTGGACATCAGGTTGTAACCGGTAAGATTGTAGGGAGGGATCTGATCAAGGATCCAGGTCTCCATAAAACACTGTTTAGTGATTATTTTTCAACAGCACTATCCGGACTGATTGGCTCGGTTCCCACGACAACTTATGGGGAGAATATTGGAGTTATGGCTGTCACAAAGGTTTACAGTGTGCAGGTCATCGGGGGAGCGGCAATCTGTTCCATCATCGTATCCTTATGCGGTAAGATGTCTACACTGATCAGCACAATACCAGGTCCAGTCATCGGAGGAATCTCGATCTTGCTCTATGGCATGATCGGAACTTCGGGGCTTCGTATTTTGGTGGACTCTCAAGTTGACTATGGAATCAACAGAAATCTGATTTTGACATCTGTGATCTTTGTTATCGGACTTTCGGGAATCTCTGTCAATATCGGAAGCGTCTCACTGACCGGAATGATATTGGCATGTGTGGTCGGCATGCTGCTGTCACTGACATTCTATGTTCTTGACAAGCTGCATCTTACAAATGATCAATAAGGTTCTCTACGGCTTCGGGCCTTGTCGCCCAGCTGGTGCAGATTCGAATTGCAGTATGGTCATCGTCCACTTTGCTCCATGTGGAAAATGAGAATGATTTTGACAGCTTATCCACAATGTTATCTGGAAGAATTGGATATTGCTGGTTTGTAAAGGAGTCAAAAAGAAGCCGATAGCCTTTCTTAAGGAAGGCTTCTTTTAGTTTTATGGCTAATTCTATGGCATGATTGGAGATCTCAAAATAAAGGCTGTCCTCTCCTCCCGCCAGAAGTGTTTCAAACTGAATACCCAGAAGACGTCCTTTTGCCAGCATCCCTCCCCGCTGTTTGATCATATATCGGAAATTGGGTTTTAGAGTCGGGCTTGTGATTACGACAGCCTCACCGAATAGTGCACCTACCTTTGTACCGCCGATATAAAAGACATCACAAAGACTGGCGAGATCTTCCATAGTCAGATCATTTTTCGGGGACGCAAGAGCATAACCCAGACGAGCACCGTCCAGAAATAGCGGCAGACTGCATTTTCTGCAGATATCGGAGATGCTTTGCAGCTCTTCTTTTGAATATATCGTTCCGTTCTCCGTGGATTGGGAGATGTATACCATTCCCGGCTGTACGATATGCTCATGTTCACTGTCATGATAGTGGATGTCATAGGCTTTGCGAATCTGTGCAGCTGTGATCTTACCGTCCGTACTCTCGAGCGGAAGTACTTTGTGACCGGCGGCTTCAATGGCTCCGGTTTCGTGTACATTGATATGGCCAGTTACAGCACAGAGTACACCCTGATAAGGACGAAGAATAGAAGCAATCACCGTGGTATTTGCCTGGGTTCCCCCCACGAGAAAGTGCACGTCTGCATCCGGAGATTTGCATAAGTCCCGGATGATTGCACGGGCATGTTCGCAGTGCGGGTCCAAGCCGTAACCGGAAGTCTGTTCGTCATTCGTTTCTGTCAGTTTCTCTAAGATGGCCGGATGACAGCCCTCCGTATAGTCACATTCAAAATGTATCATCTGTTTCTTCCTTTCTTCTCATGTTTTGCGGGTCGCAAAGTTATGCTTTTTCATGCAAGCATGAAACGCATAACTTTTTAATATCTATGATACACGGATTGTTACGCACTTCGTGCTCGCACAATCCTAAAAACATTCGAATTCCGCCCTAATCGGGCTACATTCTCATGTTTTGCGGGTCCCAAGGTCATGCTTTTTCATGCAAGCATGAAACGCA
>ENA-UOOI01003652-UOOI01003652.1-fermentation-metagenome-genome-assembly--contig:-NODE-3652-length-11245-cov-4.532887_pt1 | contig 11245 bp, 8 predicted proteins | sample MGYA00245779_ERZ724027 | MGnify/ENA primary metagenome ERZ724027 (study PRJEB28704, sample SAMN03018318) | fermentation metagenome | biome: anthropogenic terrestrial biome; feature: soil; material... | reverse complement strand
CGCTTGGCTAATGGTTGGCAACTGCCAGCCCCCATAGCGGACTTTCACCGTCAAGTTACACACCATGCGTGGCGCACAACCAGAGATTGGAGATTTGTAAAATTACAAATCTCCAATTTTTTTACTTATTTTACACTATTCCATCTATCATAACCAGTTTGATATATCGATAGAACTTTGTCCAAATTCATCTTCTTTATATTTTTCACATATTCATCCCATTCACTCATAGGTATATTGCCCGATATGAATTTGCCTTCCATTTGAGCGACATAAGTATTAAGGTCTGTCTCAAGTGCTGTTAACTGTTTCTGCTCATCCGGTTTGAAACGTATCTGTGGAAATATTTCTTTAAATGAAGGTTCATATTTTTCAGCAACTTCCTTCCTTATGAAAGCATTAAGAGGATCCTTCTGTTTCTCAGCAAAATCTTTAGACCATATTTCAGGAGTACCTGTACCACAATTTGGTGTAGCAGTTGCACGCCATTCTTCAGGATTTGCCTTCCCTTCAGGAGTTATTCTTTCCCACTGGCGTTCTCCATTTACATCAACCCATTTCCAGTGTTTCCCTTCTATACCATTATGGAACAATATGCTACCTTCTTCTGTATATAAATAATCAACCCATCTTATAGATGCTTCAGGATATTTATTTTTATTTGTAATCGCGAATGCTGTTACAGTTGCCTCTGGATTTTTCGGCCACATTTTTTGACTATTCACACTGCTTGTCAGTGGAGGTAATGCAGGATATTTATCATTATCTTCAGCTTTTACAGTAAGGAATGGACCCGCATTGGCAAATAATCCCACTCTCTCCTGATTACCTTTAGCGGTCATCTGCTGTGATGTCTGAGAAAATGTTTCATTATCTAAAAGACCTTCTTTATATAATTTATTCATGTATGTCAAGTATTCTTTATATCCCTGCTCTATTGGAACAAATATTACTTTGCCATTTTTTACTGCTTCTCTGCTATCAACAAAACCGAATGCGCTTAGTATGCCACTCCTGATATCGTCAAGCTTAACAGACGACATGGGTATTTCGTCTGATTTACCGTTTTTATTAGGATCATCTTCTTTAAAAACTTTTAAAACATTATATAGTTCATCTACATTTGAAGGCATTTTCAGTCCCACATTATTAAGCCATTCCTGATTAATCCACATTTTTACGGTAAGATTCATAGGTAAATCCGTACCGCTTGGAAGTGAATAGATATGATTATCAGCACAAGTAATGCTCTTTCTAATGTTGGGAAATTTATTAAATATGTTTTCGATATCAGGTGCATATTTTTTAATTAGATCTTCTATAGGAACCAATGTTCCTTGTGAGCCATAAGTTGCCTCATCATCAGGGTTAATAGAATCTCTCCCGAAAAATATATCTGGAAGTTCGCCGCTTGCAAAAGCAAGATTCTTTTTCTCCTGATAGCTTTCCGCAGGCGGAGTGTCAAATTCAAAATGTATGTTAGTCTTTTTTTCCATTTCTTTAAAAACATCCATTTGATCCCATGGAGCCTGTATAGATGCCTTTGGTCCCATGATTTTTAATGTTATTTTATTATTTACAATTGGAAAACCTGTTAAATTAAGATTCTCTGCTGCTTTCTTATCATCGCTTTGATTTGAATTTGTCTGTTTTCTACTTTCACAACCTGAAAGCGTGCTAAGTATCAGCATTAAAGCAATTACCATAGATAGTATTTTTTTCATTTTTACCCTCCATAATTTTAATAGTTAATTTCCTGCCATCAGACCGCTTAATAATTATTGAAAACATACATTTAACTGAGTTTAAATCTTTTCCTCTATTATCCAGTTATCCTTGCATGCGCCCCCTATCTCCACCAATTTACTTATCCCTTTATTGCTCCCACCATAATCCCATGTACAAAATATTTTTGCAAAAATGGATAGATAATCAATACAGGAATTGTTGAAACTATTATAACTGCATATTTTATAATATCAGCAAGCTTTGCCTGCTCGGCCATAGCTACCATATTATCTCCATTCATCATCATCTGTGCGCTCATTTCTTGTTGTATAAGTATTTCCCTTAATATAAGTTGCAATGGAAAAAGTCGCCGGTTACTTAGATATATTAATGCATTAAAGAATGCATTCCAGTAACCAACTCCATAGAATAGTGTCATGACAGCAATTATTGGCGTTGATAGTGGCAATATTATGTTAATAAATATATACATATTGGAACATCCATCTATCATGGATGCCTCTTGTAATTCTTTAGGAATACTGTTTTGAAAATATGTCTTAACAATTATTAAATTCCACACACTAAAGGAACCAGGTATAATCATAGACCATATTTTATTAATAAATCCCAATCTTTTCACTAAAAGATATGTAGGTATCAATCCTCCACTGAAAAACATAGTAATTGTGTATATAGTCATAAAAATATTTCTACCTGGTAAATCCTTTCTTGAAAGCGGATATGCACAAGTAAATGTAAGGAACAAACTTATCATTGTCCCGATTAATGTATAGAATATCGTATTTCTATATCCAACCCATATATCTGCATATTGGAATACTCTCTTAAACCCTTCGAATGTTATCCCTTTTGGGAGCAGCCACATTTTACCTTGGTTTACCAATATAGGATCACTTATGGATGCACTAATCACATAAATCAAGGGATACAATACAACCATCAGAACAGCTATAAGAAAAAAATCATTAACAAAATTAAATATTCTATCCATTTTTGTTTCTCTTATCATGTTAGAGATCCCCCTTTACCATAAGCTAGTTTCTCCGATTTTTCTTGTAATACTATTGACAATTACGAGCAAGAAGCAATTTATTACTGAGTTAAACAGCCCCACTGCTGATGAAAAACTATACTGCGCTTGTAAAAGCCCACTTCTGTAAACATACGTGGATATTACATCTGATGCTTCCATATTCAACTGATTCTGCATTAAAAATACTTTTTCAAAGCCTACATTCATAATTGACCCTGATCTTAAAATCAAAAGTATAACTATCGTTGGCAAAATTCCTGGAATATTAATATACCATATTCTTTGAAGCCTTGTAGCACCATCCATTAAGGCCGCTTCGTGAAGCTGCGGATCTATACCAGCAAGAGCTGCCAGATATATGATAGAGCCCCATCCGGCGCCTTGCCATACACCTGTAAAAACGTAAATAGTTTTAAACCATTCAGGTTTTTGCATAAAAGCAATAGGCTCTCCGCCTAAAAATTTTATCAATGTATTTAAAATACCGCTTGTAGGTGATAAAAAGGCGAGTATTATACCAACCATTACAACTGTTGATATAAAATGTGGAGCATATGTTACAGTCTGTACCAACTTTTTAAAAAAATTACTCTTAACTTCATTCAACATCAATGCCAAAATAATCGGAATCGGGAATCCTACTATAAGCGAATAAAGGCTTATGCCAAGTGTATTTTTTATAAGAGTCCAAAAATAATATGAATTAAAGAATCTTTTTAGATGTTCAAATCCAACCCATGGGCTTCCCCATATTCCTTTAGTAGGTATAAAATCCTTAAATGCTATCTGCAAACCGTATAATGGATAGTAATGGAAAATAATGACATAAATGAATGATGGCAACAGCAATAAATATAAGTCATAATTATAGAGTATCTTATTTAAAACCTTGTGAATCCTTCTTGTATTTCTTTTTACATATATATCCGGCTTTGTTTTAGCAAACATTTCTTGTCCCCCCCATAGCTGATTTAAAAAGATAATAGCAATAAACTGTATATTTGTAAATTTGTCATTTTTGCTGCAATATGTAATTTTTTACGTTAGCTGAATAATACTTTAATTGCAAGCCTGTAGGCTCTTGATGAAAAGATCAAAACAAAAAATATAAAAACTACAGCATAAAAAGCTGTAGTTTTTATATTTTTAACTCTATTGCTATTTAACTATCTGGGTTCTCATGCAGTTGTTGTCAGATCCCATTTTTCATAAATCTTGGGGACATCGCCTATCAGCCTTTTCGTATAAGGCTCTTTCGGATTTAGTATGACATCCTCTGCGCTGCCATGTTCTACAAACTTCCCGTTTTCCATTATATATACGACATCGGATACATAATATGCAAGACCGATATCATGAGTAATGAATACAATAGTCATGTCATTCTCATCGCGTAATTTCAAGAGCATATCCAGTATGGTCGCTCTCGAGCATGCATCTACCATTGACGTAGGCTCATCTGCAATTAAGATCTGAGGCTTTAAGAGAAAAATCCTTGCAATCATAAGGCGCTGCATCTGTCCGCCCGATAGCTCGAATGGATATTTATTGGTAAGCTCCTCAAATTTTAAATTTACAAAGCTGCAGGCCTCTGTCATAAGCTCAATCTTCTTCTCTTTTGGCAAGTGCTTCCCGCCTCTCATATTTATGCAGTCCAAAAGTACGGAATCTATCTTATAAAACATATTAAATGATGAGAACGGATCCTGAAATACGGCCTGTATTCCTCTCCAGTAATTCTCTTTCTTTTTATGGGTCGATATATCCCTTATCTTCCCGTTGAAGTATATCTCACCTTCCGTTACGCTGATAAGCCCTAATATCATCTTGGCCAACGTGGTTTTGCCGCTCCCGCTTTTTCCCACGATGGATATAACCTCTCCCTTGTGGAATTCAAAATCGACATGGTCTACAGCCACGGTCTTAATTTTATAATTTCCAAATATCTTGGTAAGGCCTTTCCCGCTTAAGCAAGGAATCATTTTTGTATTATTCATGCCTATACATCTCCTTAAGCTCCTCTATCGAATAAACACAGCGATACATTCTGCCGTTGCCAAATTTTCTTTCCGAAACTTTCTGCTTTCCGCACTCCTCTTTTGCATACCTGCAGCGTTCTTTAAATCTGCAGCCTACCGGAGGGTGTTTTAAATTCGGAGGGGTTCCGGGAATTGCAGTAAGCTTTCTATTCTTTATGCCCGCTTCAGGAACTATGATTGAACCCATAAGACCTTTGGAGTATGGATGCATGGGGTCAAATACCATCTCACGGGCGGTCCCCTTTTCTACCATCTGTCCTGCATACATAACCATAATATCGTCGGTCACATTATAAAGCAGAGGAAGCTCATGAGTAATAAAAATCATCGATTTTATCAATCCCTTTTCCATTAGGCTCCTCAACATTTTGATAACCATTTTTTGGGAAGTGACATCCAGTGCAGACGATGGTTCATCTGCAATAAGAACTTTAGGCGAAAGGATAGTTGAAATCGCAATAACTGTACGCTGCTTCATGCCTCCCGATAATTCCACTGGATATTTTTGCAGTACTTCAGAAGGCAGACCCAAAAGTTCGAATCTTTCCCTCGCAAGATCATGGATATCCCCTTTTGCAGCCTTTGGGTTATGGGCGTGAATAACATCTTCAATAAAGCTTATTATTTTCTGGGTTGGGTTTAATGCGTTCATGGCTGCCTGTGGAATATATGAAATTTCACTTCCTAAAATCTGTCTTCGTATATCGTCCGGCTTCATACTGGAGATATTCCTTCCATCTATGATAATATCCCCGCTGATGTAATGGAGCGGCGCGAAATAATATCCCATCAGGCTAAGTGCCAACGTGGATTTGCCGCATCCGGATTCGCCCGCTATGCCAAGCGATTTCCCTTCTTCTATTTTAAAAGAAACGTCGTCAACCGCATAAACATCTTCTCTTTGCCTCGTTATATATTTTGTATTTAGATTGTTTACTTCCAACATTATCTTCCCCATAAGCCGCTCCTTAATCTCTTAATTGTGGATTGAATACCTGATCAAGCCCTGTATTCATCAAATTAAGTGAAAATGATATTAAAGTGATCGCCAGAATAACCGGTAGAAATGCCCACCATGCCCCGCTAAGAGGCGCCTTGTACGCCATGGCCCAGTTCATCATAAGCCCGAGTGTTGAAACTTTTGTTGTGGCCGGACCAAGTCCCAGCATGGAAAGCTGCGCCTCGGAAAGAATTCCTGATGATATCTGAAGAATAAATGCCATAACCACATAGGAAGCTACATACGGCAATATATCTGTCAAAATAATCCTGGGAAGGCTGTGCCCTGATAATTTTGAAAGATTGACATGGTCACGGTTTCTTAAGGACATAACCTGGGAACGCACGGATCTTGTAGTCCATGGCCATGACGTCAAACCGATGATGGATGCTGTCAGCATAACCCCCCTTGCTTTTTCACCTACGCTGAACGATATTAAAACTAAAAGGATAAATGATGGAATAACTGTAAATATGTTTGTAACGAACATGATAAAATTGTCTAATGTTCCTCCCACATATCCCGCAAGCAGCCCCAGTATCAATCCGATAAGCGTAGCTATGGTGCCTGCAACCAGCCCGATTTTTAATGATGTACCCATGGCTGCTACAAGTTCTGTCAGTTCATCCCTTCCAAAATTATCGGTCCCCAGAATAAATGTCTTTTTATTTAAAATATCTTTAATGTTGGCAAAAGCTTGTGAATCAAGGGGAGACTTTGACTCCAACTCTCCCTTGTCATTTTTGGTTGCTATATATACATCATCATTGCTGATTAATTGATTTATCCTGTTATTAAGTCTTACATACTGCTGTTTCTCAGCAGCAAGTAGTCCTGTTTGGGGAGAATCCGGATTATAATTTTCTTCCCATAGATTAACAAGAGCTGCCACATCATTGACATTGATTTCGGATTTTTTTACATTCCCAAATTTGATAAGCCAGTCGGCCATATTTTTTCTATCTGCATCTGATATGGAATTCAATTTCGCTGAAGCTGTATTTATCTTTAAAGTATATTTATTTGTCTGCACGGTATCTTTTACGGATACATACGTTCCCGGTTTATAGAATAGTCCACCCACCATCTCCAGCGGATCTGCCCTTACAAACAGAGGATAGAATATAATTGTAAACAGCATCACTACAAAAATTACAAACCCAGCAATAAATTTTGGAGAATGAAATACTTGCCTTAACATATTTTTCATAATATCAACTCCTTTTCTCGTAAGCGCAGGACAGCTTAAAACGCCTCTATCTACTAAGAGCTATACGTTAAAGATAAATTAATCCTGACATACATTATCAGTCCTGCTGCACTGCCTTGACTCTTGGATCGATAAAACCATAAAGTATCTCAACAGCTAAGTTTGCGATAAGCACCATTATGGTGATAATCAGCGTACATCCCGATATAACCGGATAATCCCTTCCGGTTATGGCCGCCAGAAGTGTAGTGCCAAGGCCAGGATAGCTGAAAATAATCTCAGCTACCAATGCACCGCCTACCATGGTTCCCAGCGATAATGCAAGTCCGGTAATCTGAGGAAGCATTGCATTTCTAAAAACATATTTTACGACCTTGCTATCCTTGATGCCAAGAAAGCGGCTGTATTTGACATAATCCGCATCGAGTTCATAAATCGACATGGAACGCATTCCAATAGCCTGCCCTCCAATTGTAATAAGTACAATGGACCAGAATGGAAGCTGATAATGATAGATAACCGAGCCGATGAACTGCAGGCTCATGTTAGGGTTCATATTATATCCATATCCCAGCGATGTAGGGAACCATTTTAAATGAACTCCGAAGAAAAATAGCAATAGAATGGCCATTCCAAATGCCGGCATATTGCTTAAGAATAAAAAAGCCGGCAGTACGCCCTTGTCCCAGCCTTTCCTTATATATGCCGCCACAGCGCCTAAAAGGTTGCCCAGAAACCAGCCTACTAAAATTGCAGGCAGCTGCAGGGCTATTGTCCATCCTATGGATTTTGCCAGTATATCCGATACGGTTCTTGGATAATAAATAAATGAAACGCCAAAGTCACCTTTAAATATATTTACAATATAATGGAAAAACTGCACATGCAAAGGTTTGTCTATTCCGAAAATTTTCACATAGTTTTCATAAACCTTCTGAACGGCTGTCTGGTCCGTAACACCAACCGCCGCTCTTGCTGCAATGGCTGATACCGGATTGCCAGGCATCAGACGTGGCAGAAGAAAGTTTAAGATTACTGCGACAATAAGAGTCAACACATACCATATTATCTTCTTCGAATAGTATTTCCTATAACCATTCAATGCGTCATCACCTCATATATAGTAATGCTCCTATCTTATCAGGGCATTTTACTCACATATTTTAAATATTAAATGAAAAACTAGCCATGTTTTTCATCGAATTCTATGAAAGCATGGCTAATTTTTCAAACATAATATGCAGGCAGTTTATTTACCGCTTACTAATTTGATCGAGTACAATCCTGCAATGCCATAACCATCCGTTAAATCATATGGAGGTATCTCAACACCCTTATCGGATTTTAAGCCCTTCTGCGGATAATTTGTCCATACAGTTTCATTAACCGTATAGAATAATTCAGGTCTGTACATCAATGAGAATGATGGCACCTGAGTTAAATAAATCTTTGATAACTCCGTATACTCTGATTTAAGTTTCGCCTGATCCGTCTCATGAGGGATTAATGCTAAAAGCTCATCCGCCCTCTTATCAGAAAATCCGCCAAAGTTTCCTATCGACTGGGTCTTCATTGAGTTATATGAACTTGATAATAAACTATAAGCACGTGTCCACGGATTGGAAATACCCGCCGCCGATGAACCTGCCATAATTATGTCAAAGTGCTGGTTCGACAGATCATCATTGTATGTGTTCGTATCCGGGAAATAAGTCTGAATATCGATACCTATTTTCTTCCCGGCTGCTGCCACTATTTCAAGGGAAGCATTCCAATCTGACCACCCCTGAGGGCACTCGGCCTTGAATGAAAGTTTCTGTCCTTTGTATTCACGGATTCCGTCATTATCAGTATCTTTTATGCCCGCATCGTCCAGAAGCTTCTTGGCTCCTTCAACATCATTTCCGGCCCACTGCACGCTCTTTAATGCGTTCTGGTCCACCAATTTCTGTTCTGCATCCGATGGATTCATTAAACTGCGCGGTACATCTTTAAACGAAGGTGAATATCCGCTCATGGCCGATTTGATAATCTGGTCATAATCGACCGCAAGAGCGATTGCCTTGCGCACTGCAACCTGATCGAGTCCCGGTTTCTCCAAGTTATAAAAAGCAGTCGGCATTGAAGCCGGTATATAGTATGGAAGCTCCGGAAGGTAAGTCGATATCTTTCCACCCGACATCATACTTTGTACATCACTTATAAACTGCTGGGAAACGTCAACCTCGCCGGCCTTGAATGCCGTATCTCCGGAAGCATTGTCTTTGAATATGTTATGGCCGATATATTTTGGAACCGGAAGTTTGCCCCACATGGACGCCGCCTTGCCCCAGTAATTATCGTCCCTTTGAAATACAACCTTTTGATCATTTGCGATATCGGGTTTATATGGTCCCGATGCCACTAAATCCTCCATCTTGTCTGTCTTTATCTTGGTAGCATCATTATTGTTCCTTGCTTCAACTTTCTGAATATATGCTTTCTGAAGCACATACATCTTTGGCAAATATTCCAAAACCTTCAGTGGATTAATCGCCTGTCCTGAACTGTTTAATTTTGCTGTAATCACTACTGTGGAAGGATCCTGCGCTTTTATGCTTTCGATATATCCCTTGTAATCTAAGCCAGCCGCAGTTTCATATTTTACATTTACATCAAATGTGTAAGCCACATCATCCGCAGTAACTGCAGTCCCATCGCTCCACTTTGCATCCTTGTTAATCTTAACCGTAAGCGTCGTATGGGCATCATTCCATACAGGATCCCCATCTGCTAACAGCGGATACAACTTGCCATCCAGCATGTTGTACATATAAAGCGTTTCATAGATTAGCGTCCTGGCTGAATCCTTCTGCCCAACGCCCATGGCATTGTTTGAATTACTTGATAAGGGATTCCAGTCATTTATAGCTCCCCACTGCTGTCCATTAAAATAAAGTGTTTCATTTCTGGGAGTCGAGTTTTTATCCTCTGTTTTTGTGCCTTTATCTTTTGTGTTTGTATCTACGGTATTTTTATTTTTACCGCATCCGGCAGCCAGCGTTGCAATCATTGCTGCCACCACTAAAAATACACAAAACTTTTTTAAATGATTGTTCATTCTAGAAACCCTCCAATTATAATTATTTTGCAAGATAATTCTACCAGCAACTTAATTATAATCCGATTATTGAATATTTTCAATAATATTTCAGACAGTTCAGATAGTTTGAAAATTTTGCTCTTTTATGAAAATTATTGTCAATTATGCTCAAATAAAGTCTAAATTTATACATAACCTCCTATGCCTCTTATGGAAACATCACCCGATATAACCTTCCGTTTTGTCTTGTCATCCAGCTCTACCACGAGAAGCCCATCGTCCGTTACATCTACAGCAGTCCCTTCAAATTTTTCATTTACAGAAATAACGCTTACGCGTTCCCCGAGAGTTACGGAATAGGATTTAAATTCATCTATTATATTCTTCAAGCCATTATTTTTGAAGTCATCATATAAAGCCTCAAATTCCCGAAAAACCCCGACAAGCACAGAACGCCTGGATATTTCATGCCCGCACTCTATATACAGCGATGTCGCAATATTTTTTAAATCCTCCGGAAAATATTTTATATTTATATTGAGGCCTACACCTGCTATTATGTAATTTACCGCATCCATTTCCGAATTCATCTCCGTCAATATGCCGCACACTTTTTTTCTATTTATTATTATGTCATTGGGCCATTTTATCCTGACATCCAGATTTGTAACATTCCTTAGCGCCCTGCATACTGCGGTTCCCATAACAAGCGTTATGCCCGAGGCATCCTGTGGTTTAATATCCGGCCTCAACACAAGAGAAAACGCAATCGAAGAAAACTTTGGCGTGCACCATTTTCTTTTAAGTCTTCCCCTTCCCGATGTCTGTTCTTCCGCGATGACCACAAGCCCTTCTGCGCACCCCTTTTGCGCACCTATTGCGGCTATATTGTTTGTGCTGCCGATGCTGTCGAAATATATTATCTCCCTCCCGATATATCTTGTTTTTAAAACAGGAAGTATCTCATCGGAAGTCAAAATATCCGCAGACTTTACGAGTCTGTATCCTTTTTTAGGTATCGATTCTATAACATATCCCTCTTTTTTTAGTTCGCCTATATGCTTCCATATGGCTGCTCTCGAGACATTGAATATGCTGCTTATTTCTTCGCCAGATACAAAACCGTCAC
>ENA-UOOI01003650-UOOI01003650.1-fermentation-metagenome-genome-assembly--contig:-NODE-3650-length-11248-cov-60.255517_pt1 | contig 11248 bp, 5 predicted proteins | sample MGYA00245779_ERZ724027 | MGnify/ENA primary metagenome ERZ724027 (study PRJEB28704, sample SAMN03018318) | fermentation metagenome | biome: anthropogenic terrestrial biome; feature: soil; material... | reverse complement strand
ACTTTCCACACACTCACTTATCCACCCTCGACATCAATACCACGCACTCAACGTGGCTCGACTGCTTCTGATTGATGTCCGGTACCACCCGAAACGCAAAATAAGCCTTCGTTTGTTCGCGGGAATTTATCCAAGGGTAAAAATGGCTCCAAAAAGGCGAAATTCACACCTCGTCCGTTCGAGAGAACAAGTCTAAGGGGCTTCCAGTACCTATTATAGCATCTACAGCAATTCCGCAATCGTCTTAAAAGCGCAGGCTGTGGAAATAAGTCCAGATTTCATCGTCTCAACCTATAACTTGCCTACAGAAGGCGATGATCTGTGTCTGAGTTTTGTTTGCATGACAAGATGTTCAGCCATCGGAATTTTCCTCTCCAAATGTAATTTAAAAGGCACGAGACAACATAAGAGGTTTATTTCAGTAACTTCCGTTTCTGCTCTTCGAATTCTTCTCTTGTAATAATTCCATTATCCAGAAGCTTCTTGAATTTCATTATTTCATCTGCTGCACTCATGTTCTGCACAGGTGCATATTGTACTGTCCGTTTTTTCTCTTTATTCGCAGCATCTTGTAGCACCTGAAGAGTAGATATTATTTCCTGTGCCCGCTGCATAAGATTCCTGTACGACCACGAACTCTTATCTATACTCCCCATGGTGAGAAGATCGATATATTCTGTAGGATGTTTTACATCACAAACTGTTATCTTGATCCGCAATGACCTACAAGTCTCATGTACCTTCCGCTTGGACGCTGCACTGCCAACGACAGCTCCAACACCGCCAAACAGCAGTCCTCCAGCAACCGCTCCCCCAAGACCGCCTTTAATGACTGTATTGCCATCTTCCAACAGTTCAAAGCTTATAATATCCTCTATGTGATGCTTTACAGGTTCTTTAAATAGTTTCGGCGTTACATACCAAAGATTTCTGCAATCTATCTGAAGATACTTCTGGACTGCTTTTGGCACTTCAATTTTATGTGGGATAGAAGTAACTATTTGGCTGGATGTAGCGCTTTCAGCATTGCCTACATCATATGATGTGGACGTCTTTTCAAAATGAGAAGATACCGGCGGCACATATCCGTGAAGCTGTTTTTCTTTAGGAGCCGTGCCGTCTCCACGTTCATTCATTGTAATTTCAGCTCTTATGTCATCTGATGTAGTTTGCAAGTTTCCCGCCCATGTAAAAGGATTATGACCGGCTTTTTTCACGCAATCAAAGCAGACAAATTCTCTGCCCTTAATTAGGAATTTATTGACTGCTATCTTTTTTAGCTGTTTCCCGCATATGCAACAATATATATTTGCCAATTCGCGCCCTCCATTCTTGTACAAAACATATTTCATTTGATGCGGACGTGCTATTTCTTAATTTCCTTTTTTCTCCATCCTGTAACTGACATTAATCTCAACACTTGCTTCAGTGACGTCTGACGCTGTTATTCAACCGTGACCATACATTCGGTGGCCTACCTTCATTCTTCAGCCTTTTGTCCGCTAATTGTTTTAGACCGCTGCCAAAGCCTGTGTTGTATCATTCAAAGTAAGATCTGCCATAGTCTCTAGCATCGGGATCAACACTGGAGAAAGCATTGTACTTACCGTGCTCACGGCATTCTGTACATCAACGTCCTTATCCTCAGGCTTTTTTGAGCCCTTGTAATACCCGATAACGCTCATGCCAATTAAGGCCATGCTTGTCGAATACCGAGCCTTTGTCAGTTCTGATTTAGCGGAATCCCTAACGCTATTGAGCTCTGTCAGAAAATAAGTGTTATCCATATTCAAATAATAGTCTCCGCCCTCATCTGTTGGCACATATTTCAGTGCAGAATACTGGTTCATATCGTACTCATCCCACTCGTCTTTTCTGATCGGTATAATTTCCGGAAGTGCAATTCCCCCATTATTCTGCGTATCTTTCTTGCCGGTATTTTTTGAGAAAGTACGGGCCCCCTGACCACCGCTAGAATCATATTCCTGTGCCTCTTCGACGGCTAGAATAATGGTGTTCTCAAAATCATTCACAACACAGTCATCTTTGATCTTTGTCATAAAGGTATGAGTATCTCCGACGCTAACGCCCACAGGCATTCTTATTGTCAAAGTTGCAATACCATTATACAGATTCAGAGGGCCCTTTAAATCCTGACGTTCGACACCATCCATACAAAGAATCAATCCTCCTGAATCAATAGGGCGATTAAAGTAATCATTCTGGACATCCGTTTCAAACTGCACACGGCAGTCATGGTTAATAGGTGCATGTTTATTTAGCTTTCCGTCCTTAAGTTTGCCCTTAAGCCTGAAGAATGTCGGGTGATTTTTTCCTTTAAATGTATCCGCCACTGTGGCAGCCTGCTCATTTGCAAACGGTGATCTAATCGTAGTACCAGCTATAAAGAGCTTAGAAAGTACAGGTGATTTATGTAGGATATTCTCCAAGACATTCTTAAGCGGTTTATTGTCAGCAACTTTATCCTTCAACGCAGCTGTACGGCGATCGTGTTCCGCCTTTTTGAGGCCTTGGTTATAGCGGAGGACTTTTTCCAACTGTGTCTCAATCTTTTTAGAGAAATCACTTGTTCTAATACGATCCCTACTGGTCATAAACATGGCTTCCTGATGATTGATATCGAATTTAGAGCAATCCACCAATACCAGCAAACTACTTTTAATGTATGAAAGGTTTACGCGATTGAAAAAATTATCATTCTTTATGCCTTGCGTTTGACCATTAACAATATAAGCTATGCCGTCTTTTCCCCTGTAATGGCTTTGTTTCCCTTTTTTGAATAAATATATTGAAAACGGCATTTCCTGTCCATCAACGTTTATCGATCCGGAGGATGGGAAGTTATCCTCAATATTGTCTTCTCTATCGTCATATAGTCTGGTAACCATTCCGTTCAGCGTTGCTTCCAAGGTGTGGCCACTGTATGTAGGACGGCACTCTCTCAGACGAATTGGATGCGATAGCTCCGGAATCAGTAAGGAAAGACGATAGTTTAAGTTTAATATGATATTGCTTTTGTAACCACTCAACTCGTAATTATAGAGCTTTATAAAAGTTCCATACGCCATCTCTTCACATTTGTCTACACCAGCGACAGTTGGAATGATGGGCATTGTCTTGGCCTTAAAGGTCAAGAGAGAACCATCCGAGCAAGCAAGATATGTATACATAGAACTCTTACGGCCTTCGCGAGCTTCCTCTTTGCGGACCACGGTTACAGACCACTCATCGAATGTTGGATCGTTATCTGTGTTCGGAATGTCTGGGCAACGCCTCGAAATTACAAGCTGCAGGTGATGCTTCCCACAGAATGGGAATGCCCCAGTACCACCCATGTTGAATTTGCCCTGCACAAAGGGAACCTTCAGTTTATTGCTCTTGCTGAGCGACAGTATTGTTTGTGGCATTCTCTTAGGAGTTTGTCCTTCACCACGGTCCACAATGGTAAGATTCTCCTCGCCACGCGCTTTCCCGGTAGCCGCCAGAATGATGTTTTTTGAAAGCTCATTTCTGCTCTTGGTATCGAGATTCATCAACTGACCATTACGCATATGGAAGAACTCAGATAAGGCAGCCTGCATACTCTGCGGAGCCTCCGGACCACTTACGCTTTTGCCGCGTATCATGCACTCTTTCATCAGTACAGCGTCAACTGAATTAATCAGTTTCTCCACTAATGCCGCATCGGCATCGCTCTGCTGATTACCGATAATGGAGTAGTTGTTTTCGTTGCTGCCATAGGGTTGCCAATATGCGTAGTTGTCCCAGTAGTCAGCTTCCTTAAGTACACTGATGAGATCGTTCTCGGTTTCTGCGCAGACAAGTTCCTTTGCAAGGTCGATGTTCTTCATTTTTAGTTTCTCCTTTTCCAGCACGCTGTATTTGTTCATCGAAAATGCCTTCACAACTTACATGGACATATAAAGCATAGACTTTCATGTGTCTTATCTGCTTCAGGCTGGTGTATTTTCTGATTCAGAATTTGCTATCCAGGGGCGTAGCCTTATCAGCGTGGACTTTTTTCTCTCGTCCTTGATCTTTTTTCTCCTGCGGCAGCGCTCCTGCACTACTTTTCCTCCTCAATTACTCGTGTTGCTTTCTAACTTTATCTTTTTATCTATCGAAGTGCTCCGCAGCAATATCGTCCAGCTGCTTTGCAATTTCTGAAAACTCCAAATTCAGATCAAGCGTTTGTACACTTATCTGATTACCGCTCATTTGATATTTATTGTCCGGCTGAATTTCCTCATCTGTTTTTGCATAAAGGAGCATGCCTGATACGGTGTGATCTGCATTTTCAAACTCCGTATCTTTATTCTTCACATAAGTGAATATTTGATATAGATTATTTGAATGCAGTGTGCTGATGCCATATTGTGTTTGCATTGTGTGCGTATAATACTTCGCGTCAATAATGAGTACTGTATTGCTCTCTGCATCCTCCAGCATGATATCACTCTGCATAATCGGAAGAAGCGTGCCGACGCCGTCGTCCAGTGCCCACGGAATCTGAGATGCACTTGCTTTCAGTTCCGGATGCTCTTTGATATAATATTCAAGAACGAACTTCTCAAATAAACGATTCATACGCTGATCATCTACAAATGACGCCAGTTTATATTCTCCGTCATCTGTTGTCAGAAGCATTCCCTCAATAATCAGCTGACAAATGCTCAGAAGTACACGATATGTCTGATTATTTCTCTGGAAACGGATAGACGTCCATCTAATGTTTGTAGGCTCAACCTCATTCACGTTTGAGAAATACAACATTTCCTTTTTTAGCTCGTCTTTATATTCTGTATCGACCTCCGCATGACGAATCAACAGCATGACCGTTGTTTTCAGAATTTGGTTAAGCAGGTTATTTTCAGAAAGTTCGTCATACTCGCAAGTAAGTCTCTGTTTACGGGCAATTTGATTTTTTATAGTGCCCGGCATATCAATCTTGCCACGCATTACCGACAGGTCTTCTTTTCGGTTCAGATACTCCCTGTATAGACCTTGTTTTAATTGCCGACCGATTCCCTTGGAAAGAATCGCAGCAAACAGGTTATGTATGTTCTCAAATTCTTCCTTAGTGACCTTCTCATCGTCAGACTGCTGTAGAGTAGTAAAAGCATAGGAGAGCATATAGTAAATATTTTTTATAAAAATGCTCTTATCCTTTGTCATTGGAATACTCCATGAAAGATATTTTCCCAGCGCTGTAGTTTTGCCGTGTCATCAAACCAGTATTCACTGAGCATAGGAAGAATGTCAAAATTCACAACTGAGCGTAGCCATTCGTCCGAACAGGTATCATGCCCGCAGAAATAACTGTGTCCAATGCAGAAGCCCTTCCCAAGTGATTTGTCCGAAGCAATCTCCTTGTTCAGTTCCTTTACCTTTTCTATCAGTTCATTAAATGTTTCGTTATTAAGGCTATTTTGATATTGAATGAATCCGTCAGAATCAAAAGCCGGTTCCATATCGAAGAAACTGAATCTCCGTCTTAAAGCATAATCGATCATCGCAAGGCTGCGGTCTGCTGTGTTCATCATTCCGATAATGTACAGATTAGCCGGAACTGAGAAGGGCAGGCCGTTATATGCAAGAGTCGCTTTTACGCCGCGATAATCCTTCTCAATCAGCATAAGCAGCTCACCGAAGATTTTGCTCATATTACCACGATTTATCTCGTCAATAATAAAGAAATAATCCTTATCCGGCTGGTTAGCTGCCTTCTGGCAAAAGCGATAGAAAATTCCGTACTTCAGCTCGAAACCATTCTCTACGGGCTTGTAGCCCATCATAAAATCTTCATAGGAATAATTTTGATGAAACTGTACGAATTCAATACGGCTCTCGTCCTTTTCACCCATCATTGAATAGGCAAGACGCTTTGCAGCGAAAGTTTTCCCAACTCCGGGAGCACCCTGCAAAATGATATTCTTTTTATTACGAAGAACAGCTACAAGTGAGTTATATCGTCCTTCGGACATATAGACCTCGTCAAGAAAATCATCCTTCGTGTAGGCATCGATGGCCTTTTCCGTAGAGATTGGATTCTCATCCCGGATGATATCCATAATGAAATCATATTCGCCCTTAGTTAGCTTAAATAGGCTACCCTGTGGATTGACGAAATACTCCATCTTTTCAAGTTCCGGGTAGGCTTTTAGTGTCTGGTAATCAATCGGCGACGTGAGACCTTCTACCTTTTCAAAATCAAGCTTTTTGCCATCCTGCTCCGCACTGATTTTTGCTATTGCTACGATCTGCTTCACAGGGTTTGACTCATATCCGATGACCATGTCTCCCACTTTGGCATCGAGAAAATTTTGAAAAATGCGGTGCTTGTTACCGTTCTCGTTATAAAGCGTATATGACTGTACATCGCCGACTGCAATTCCGGAGAAGCTCCAGATCTTCGGATTTGCATTTAACCACCAGTAGTGATGCTCATCCTCACCTTCCTCGGAAACGGCATAGAGTTGAATCTGGCTCAGATCAACCTTGTCAAGAGCATCAGAAAGCTCGTCTCTCAATTTCCAGACATAGCTGCCTTCTTCATCTTTCCCAGCTACCTTCCCGACATAAAGAACAGTCCACCATCTGGAATTTTCATTATCACGTTCCATTACTGGGCATCCGGCCTTTTCAACAACCCTTCTGGCAAGCGCCACTGATCCGCTGTTATAGAAATTCTTTGTTTCACCATATTTTACAGAAAGTTGAGTACAGGTAGCCTGACCGCCGTAATCCTTCATTCGACGCATAATCTCAAGGCTCCCCTCTGTGAAGACATTCTTGTCACTGAGAAGCCTCACCCAATCATCAACAGATAATCCTGGCTCGTATTCGGAAGGAAACCATTCTCCTTCTTGTGCGGACGTTTCTTTCCCTTTCTGGGAATAATACCGGCTGATATAAAAGCCAACGTCGATGGTCAAAGTTTTGAGATCTGGGTCAGGATAGCAGGTATCTGTCAGCTGAGATTTGAGAAGATTGACCAGTTCCGTATCCAGTTTCAGCTCATCGCAAATTTCATCATAAAATTTAATGAAGCTGCGAATATTATCAGCATAGGCTCCCTTTTTAAACCTATAATCACTGCCAAGCTCATCGGCAACCGTCTTAATCTCGCCGTATTTGTAAATGTAATATTTGTCCGGATACCGGAGCCAGAGATAAATAGTAATGGCATTCTCATATTGGTAGTGTTGTGCAGCACCATTTCCGTATTTCTCAAGCATAATAGAGGATTGGTCTTTGAAAGCTTTTATGCGATCATATACATCCTTGCTTTCATCATAGAGATTAATGAACATAGCACGGACTTCTTCCGGTGCGGTTTTGGCAAATCCCTCAATCATCCCCCGCGGAAAATTATTCGTGGATGCAAGCAAATTGAGCGTCTTTGCCAAAGACCGTGAAAGCATATCCGCAAAGTCATCGGCATTTACGTCCCAGTTATCCTGAAAGCACTTGACGGCTTCCCATTTGTATTTTTCATTGCCCCATTCGGTAGTTACAAAATTTTTTTTGTAATCTACTAGCACATCCTTTAAACGAAATTTGTCAAACATGTCTTAGCTCCTTTGGCCTTATGATCTGCGAAGGCTTGCATATATTTCTTCGGCAAAGATACCGAGTACCTCTCTCTTAATCTCATCGTTCGAGAGAAGCAGGGAAAAGAAATCCTGATTCTGATCAAGTCCGGCAATCAGAGCATCATCAATGTTATCAAAATACGAAAACTCGAAGTCTTTCTCGCTGTTGTTTTTAGCACTGACCTTCAACCTCTCCGACTTCATCATGATATCCTTAATTTGCAGCATAGCTTTTACCGCCACATCGTTGTCGTAGGACTTACCGGTGCGGGAATTGATTTCTGCAATAATCTGCGAAAGGCGCTCCTCTTTTGCCGGAGTCAAGCTAAAGCTCTCAGCTGTCGCCAGCTTTACAACTGGCTGTGCAACAAGATCAGGTTTCACATGCTCCTCGGCTCTTTTCTGCACGAAATTTGTTGCCTTAATCTTGCCATCAAGATCATATCCGCCGCCCGGATGTTTGATGTTGATGTAAGAGAGCAGATAAGTGATAAAGTTATATTTCTTGTGCAGATCAATATCCTCAAAGCAGGACACCTGCAAGAGAAATTCGTAGAAGCGAACAAAATGGCGCATCAGTGCAACTATCTCGGTCTGTTTGATCGGTTCATACCGTTCAATCATGTTTTTTGTTTTATTGAAATAAAATGTCAGCTTCTGTTTATCCTTTGGAGTGATCTTTTCTTTGTATAGCAGCTCGTTGGCCTTTTCTATGTCATCCGGGTCAAGAACTGTATATGCGTCAATTTTAGCCTCAAGATCATAGATTGCGGTCGGTGTAACGGAATTTGAAAGCAGCGTAGTCGTGTAATACGGAGCGAATGCTGCCTTGATGTCGTCGTAGGTGTTTACAAAATCCAACACAAATGTGTGTTTCTCAAACGGTGGACATATGCGATTCAACCGTGAAAGCGTTTGTACTGCTGAGACGCCCTTGAGCTTTTTTAGCACATACATCGCGCATAATTTCGGCTGGTCAAATCCCGTCTGATATTTATTTGCCACCAGAAGTACGTTGTAATCATCTTTGTCAAATTCCTGAGTAAGCCTGTCCTCCGGAAAGCCGTTCATAGAAGGCTCACTATATTCCGTGTCATCATCCGGGAACTTTACTTTTCCAGAAAAGGCGACAAGGGCATGAATATCTGTATATCCCTTTTTATTGATGTAATCCTCTAATGCCTGACGGTATTTTACAGCTGCTTGGCGAGATGCTGTTACGACCATTGCTTTTGCCATGCCGCCGAGCTCTGTCATAACACTCTGCCGAAAATGCTCCACGATCACTTCAATGCGCTGCGCGATGTTCGTATCGTGAAGTTCAACAAAACGAGCGATCTGCCGCTTTGCATCCGAGGTTTTGCAGCGTGGATCTTCCTCTATCTCTTTATTAATCTGATAGAAAGTGTTGTAGGTCGTATAATTTGCCAAAACGTCCAGAATGAAGCCCTCTTCAATAGCCTGCTTCATTGAGTAAATATGGAAAGCTTCTCTTTGGCCTTTTGTGTTTAACCTGCCAAAAAGCTGCAATGTAGTTGATTTCGGCGTCGCGGTGAATGCAAACATCGAAACGTTTGATTGTTTACCATTGCGAGTAATTTCCTTTGAAATCATATCCTCAACGTCTTTGGGAACTTCATCACCGGCTCCGAGAGACTTCGTTACCGCTGCCATATCCTTTCCAGCCGTGGAAGAATGCGCCTCATCGATGATGACAGCAAAGTTCTTTTTCTTTAAGTTTTTTACACTATCAACGATATACGGGAACTTCTGTATTGTCGTTGCGATAATCTTTGTGTTGCCTTTAAGCGCGTTAGCGAGGTCGGCAGAATTACACTTATCATCCATCACGCGGATAAGACCGGCCTTATGCTCCAGTCCCATAACAGCCTTCTGCAGCTGACGATCTACAACAACACGGTCGGTTACGATGACAATATTGTCAAAGATAATCTTGTTGTCCACGTCATGCAGAGAAGTTAGCCTGTGTGCCAGCCAAGCGATAGAATTTGTCTTTCCAGAACCCGCGGAGTGCTGAATTAGGTAATTCTGCGCGGTACGGTTTTCCCGTACATCTGCGAGCACTTTTCGGATAACATCCAGCTGGTGATAGCGTGGGAAAATGATGTTCTCCGTTTTTTTCGCTTTTCCTGTAAGTTCATCGACTTTTTCTTTTGTCTCAATAAACATGAACTTTGAGATCAAGTCGAGCATGGTATCTTTTGTCAGAATATCTTCCCACATATAGGACACGCTGTAGTGGTCTTTAAATGTGGGATTCCCCTTTCCGGCATTAACACCCTTACCATTACCAATGTTGAATGGCAAAAAAAATGTATTTTGCCCTGTCAATTTTGTGGTCATGTAGACTTCTTTCAGATCCATCGCAAAATTGACGAGAACCCCAGCCTTAAACAAAAAGAGTCGTGTCTTCGGATTTCGTTCGGTGCGGTACTGAAATATTGCATCCTCATACGACTGCCCGGCGGCGTTACACTTTAGCTCGAAGGACATGATTGCGAGGCCGTTCAGAAAAATCACGAGGTCAATACGCTCTTTGTCACTTGCCCATACTTCCTCCATTACAGAGAAGATGTTCTTCTCATATTTGGCAAGCAAATCCTTATTGAAATCTGTTGCTGGCTTCGTGTACATCAGTTCCAGTTTCAGATTGGAAATCTCGATGCCATGCTTTAGAACATCAAGCAGGCTTCCACGAGCCTTTGTTTCCTCCGCATTGATAAAGCTGACGATGGTGTCCTCCAGATCGTCCTTGTATATTTTCCGCAGCGCAGCCATCTCGTCCGGCTGCGTGCTATTCAGAAATTGAAAGAGCATTCCTCGGTCAACAGCAAACAAACGGTCATAATCTGTCGCCTTGCGGATGACATAACCATTATCTTTTTCCAGCCTGTCCATAATGAAATGTTGGTATTCTTTTTCAGATAAGATGTCGTTCATGCAGTAGGCACCTCCTTTTTCCCAGTAACATATTCATAAATGAGGGACTTTTTATATTCCTCGATAGTGGAAAGCTGCTCATTCTTATCTGCAATAACCTTATCTATCTCAGAACACTTGGCATCAAGGTAATCTGCAATCTCGTTTTGCTCCTTAATCGGTGGTTCAAAAACCATTAGTCGTGAGAACTCTGAGAAGTTCAATCCTTGTCTTACGCCATTTCCCATATTGTAAAAAACTTTCATCACGTCAAACGCATGGAGCAGATAATGATAATAAGCCACGTTCACAGGCTTAGTCGGCATCAGCGCAATATAAGCCGATGTAATAATTCCATGTTCTTTTGCAAGACCTGTTCTCAGGCTACGCTTATCATTCTGCAAATCGGTTGGGCGCATAATGATGTCTCCGGCTTCAATTATGTTGTATGTATTAAAACTCTCTGGCAGAAGTCCATCGCTCGTGTTGATATCCTTACGAATGATGTTACCATAGCTCAACGAAAGCAGATTATTCTCCTTCCCAAGGCTATTCTTATGTTTTCGCTCTCCAAAATAGTAATACAGCGGGTGCATGTTCCAGTGGGCAGGAATCTCTCCTACATATTCAATTCCGCTATCTTTCATCTCAGCATTAGAGTTAAGGCCTTTTGTGACAGCCTCGGTAATGAT
>ENA-UOOI01003649-UOOI01003649.1-fermentation-metagenome-genome-assembly--contig:-NODE-3649-length-11254-cov-2.554067_pt1 | contig 11254 bp, 11 predicted proteins | sample MGYA00245779_ERZ724027 | MGnify/ENA primary metagenome ERZ724027 (study PRJEB28704, sample SAMN03018318) | fermentation metagenome | biome: anthropogenic terrestrial biome; feature: soil; material... | reverse complement strand
ATGGCCGACATGTTCGTGTGCATGTGGAGTTCCACGCGCTTTTTGGCGGCGCAGTCCATGACTTTGATCTGTTCGACCTTGGAAATCCCCCGCGGACGAATCTCGATTTCATGGTCGTATTGGTCAAATTCCACACTGCCCCGGACAAGAAGGGACATCCCGGGTTTCAGGGTATCCAGAAGACGGCACTGGGCGGCCTGCTCGATTATCTTGATTGGAATGGAACCCGTATAGTCCGTTATACGAATGGAATAGATTTTTCTCTGCTTGTCGCGCGTCTCTCTCACTTTGGAAGAAAAGATTTCTCCCCAGACCGTCACGCTTCCCGCGTCGGGACCCACTCCTGAAATCGGCACCGTTTTCGGCTTTGCCGGCATGCGCCCGTAAATTTTCCGAGCGCTCTCCGGTAAAATCGAGGGCATCAGGGTATCCCATTTCCGAACGCTGATCGTCCGGACACTCCCGACCTTGGAACCTTTTGGTCCCTTCCCGCCGTCCTCGGATTTTTTGGACTGGTTCTCTTCGAGGATCGTTTTTTCCTCCGCTTTTTTCTGATGCGCCAGATAAACCGGCGAGTCGCCGTCCAGCTTTAAAATCCCCTCAAAGCGCACAGGAATTTTTAGTCCAAACTCCTCCCGGATCAGATCCGAAATCATCCGTCCCGCGTGGCGGGATTCGAGAAGATCCCCTCCTCCGTGGAAAAGCCGGACGACAAGGCTTCCGTTTTCCAGGCGCGCCTTTGCTCCCCTTAAAGTCCCGTTGATGCTCGCCCCGCGCTTTTTCAGTTCCTCCGCCAGATCTTCGAAGCATTCCGCGGAAAAACATTCCCGCGGAAATTCCGGACAGATCTCGACGCCGGAAAGCCGCAGGTCCCTGCACGCCGCGAAGTCCTTTTCCGCGCGGGAAAGTTCCTTCTGGCCTAAATAGGAAGGAAACTTCGCCCGGATAGAAAGCATCCGCCTTTCGGGATCAATCCGGATGGAGCGGATTTCCCCATTCAGAATGTCCTTCGGAAGTCCTTCTGTTTTTATGTATGCGCTGAAAAATTCTCCAAGTTTTTTCAAAAGACTGCTCCCTTGAACCCTTTTGAGGCTATAAGCTTTTGATTTCTTCCATCAGGCTGTCAACCAGCCTGTTTTCCGGCACCCGCCGGATAATCCTGCCTTTCCGGAAAATCAGGCCGCATCCGTCGCCGCCGGCGATTCCGACATCCGCTTCGCGGGCTTCGCCCGGTCCGTTTACGGCGCATCCCATCACCGCGACGGTGAGATCCTTCCGGCATCCGGCAAGACGCTTTTCAACTTCCCGCGCTATCGGGATGAGGTGGATGCGGGTTCTTCCGCAGGTCGGGCAGGAAATCACCCGGACGCCTTTCCGGAGGTTGAGAGCCTTCAGAATTTCGATCCCCGCTTCCACTTCCCGGACGGGATCCTCCGTCAGGGACACGCGGATCGTGTCCCCGATTCCCATCCAGAGCAGATTTCCAATCCCGACGGCGGACTTGACGGCCCCGCCCAGTCCGGGTCCCGCTTCCGTCACACCGAGGTGGAGCGGGTAATCGCACCGCTTCGCGGCGAGGAGATTTGCCCTTATCATTGTTTTTACGTCCGATGATTTTATCGAGAGGACGATATCGTGAAAATCAAATTTCTGAAGAATTTGCGCGTGGCGCAGGGCGCTTTCCACGAGGGCCTCCGCCGTGGGACCGCCGTATTTTTTCAGAAGATCCCCCGGAACCGATCCGGAATTCACGCCAATCCGGATCGGAATCCCCCGTTCCCGGCAGGCGTCCGCCACGGCGCGGACCCTCGAGTCGGGACCGATGTTTCCGGGATTGATTCGGACGGCGTCCGCCCCCGCCCGGACGGCGGCGATGGCCAGGCGGTAGTCAAAGTGAATATCCGCGACCAGCGGGATGGGAACGGCGCGTTTTACTTCCGGAATCAGCCCGACGGATTCCATGTCGGGAACGGCGGCGCGCAGAATGTCGCACCCTGCCGCCGCCAGTTTTTCCGCCTGCGCGCGGCAGGCGGAAAAATCGCGGGACGGCGTGTTCAACATCGACTGGACCGTAACCGGGGATCCCCCGCCTACCGGCGTGGTCCCCACCATGACTTTCCTTGAATTCCGCACTATGCCCCAAGCCCCTTTCCTGTAACAAGCCGCAGAATATCGCTGTACGATACGATAAGCATGAAGGCTATCAGGATAAAAAAGCCGGCCGCTTCGACGGCTCCCTGATACCTTGCCTCAATCGGCTTGCGGCGGACGGCCTCGATGAGGAAGAAAAGAAGTTTTCCCCCGTCCAGAGCGGGAAACGGCATCAGGTTGAACACGCCGAGGTTGACTGTGAAAATCATCATGATATAGAGAACGTTGTTGAGGCCCAAGAGAAAGCTCTCCCGCAGGCCTTCGGAAACCGCCTGCCCTACGGCGTCCGCCGCTCCGATGGGTCCGGCCATCTCATTAAAACCGTATTTTCCTGTCAGGAGCCCGATGATCGAGTACCAGACGCTCCGCACCGTCGAAAAAGTGTCTCTCACGGATTTTGCGAACAGCGTTCCGGCGTTTTTGCGGATCGGGGCAACGTAAAAATCGAGGGAGACGTATTTTTTCCCGTTCAGGGTCCGGGAATGGAACCGGACGTTGTCAAATCTGAGGTTTTTCCCGCCGCGCCGGACCTCGAGATCGACGGATTCCGGATCCGCTGTCGCCAGAGCGAAGGATAGATCCTTATCCCCGTAAATCCGGTAATGGTCCACCGAGACGAAAACATCGCCCTCCCGAAGGCCTGCCGCCTCAAGCGCGGAACCCTTTTCAAACACTGAAATCGTCGTGGAATTAAACGCAGGCTGCTGCCCCAGAAGGATCATCATGAGGCAGAGGCCGAGGAGGATATTCATGACGGCGCCCATCACGACAATCAGGAATCTCTTCCAAATCGGCTTATTGTTAAAGGCCCTTTCATCCGCGCTGTCTTCTTCTTCCCCCTCCATGGCGCAGAACCCGCCGATCGGAAACAGCCGGAGAGAATACTGGGTCTCCTTTTTTTTCAGACGGAAAAGCGCCGGGCCCATCCCGATGGCGAATTCATTGACCCGCACGCCGGAAAGTTTCGCCGTGAAGAAATGGCCGAACTCATGAATAAAAATCATAAAACCGAACAGGAGCACTGCTATGACGATTAAAAGGACTTTAATGATGGCGGTTCACCTCATTTAACGCCGGCGGACTTCAGAACATATCTTCGGGCGTCCGCGTCGGCGTTCAAAATATCTTCCAGAGAAAAGTCCGCCTGGTCCGGCTGACGTTCCATCGCCTGCCAGACGAGCTCCCCGATCTCGGAAAAAGAAATCCGCCGTTCCAGAAAAAGCGGGACGGCCGCTTCGTTTGCCCCGTTCGCCGCGGCAGGGGCAAGGCCCCCGCGCTCCAGCGCGCGCCGGCACGCGCCGTAGCAACGAAAAGTTTTTTCGTCCGGCTTTGCGAAGGTAAGGGATCCGTACTTGGCGAGATCCAGCGGCTTCACCGGCGACGGCAGGCGTTCCGGCCAGGTCAGGGCGTACTGGATGGGAAGGCGCATATCCGGCACCCCGAGCTGGGCTATCACCGAATGATCCGCGTATTCCACCATCGAATGGATGACGCTTTCCCTCTGGATGAGAACGTCAATCCGGGAAGAGGGAAGCCCGAACAGCCAGGAAGCCTCGATGACCTCCAGGCCCTTGTTCATCATCGTCGAGGAATCCACCGTCACTTTCTTCCCCATATGCCACGTGGGGTGACAAAGCGCCTCTTCCGGCGTAACGCTTTTTAGGCTCTTCGAGTCCATTCCGAAAAACGGGCCGCCGGAAGCAGTCAGGATAATCTTTCGAACCGCTTCTTTCCCCGGGCTTCCCTGGAGGCACTGAAAAATGGCGGAATGTTCGCTGTCCACGGGAAAAATCCGGACCCCGTTTTCCCGCGCCGCCCGCATCACCAGAGCCCCGCCCGCGACAAGCGTTTCCTTATTGGCGAGCGCGACGTCCTTTTTTGCCCTGATGGCGGCGAGAGTCGGGCGCAGGCCGACCAGCCCGACGACGGAATTGCAGATAATGTCCGCTTCCGGGCAGGCGGCCGCCTCGCAAAGGCCCTCCATTCCCGAAAGGACGCGGACCGGAAGATCCCTGACGGCGGCTTTCAGATCCCGCGCGGCCTTGGGATCAAACACCGCGGCAACCTGAGGACGGAACTTCCGGATCTGGCGTTCCAGAAGACGGACATTTTTCTTCGCGGCCAGCGCGCAGACAGTAAGGCCGAGCCGTTCCGCCACATCAAGGGTCTGGGTGCCGATGGAACCGGTCGATCCCAGAACGGATAAACATTTTTTCATTCGGATCCACCATTTCGCTTTCTGATAAACTTCCCTCTGTAAAGGGGATTTACTGGACAATCGGCAGAAACCGGGCCAGAAGATAGACAAACGGCGCTTCGAAGATCACGCTGTCAAACCGGTCGAGAATCCCGCCGTGCCCGGGGATGATTTCCCCAAAGTCCTTGATATGGCAGCAGCGCTTGATAAGGGAGAAGCTCAAATCCCCCAGAATGGACAGCACCGTGCCGAAAACGCCGATCAGGAACAGCGAAAGGTAGGATACCCTGGCTCCGTCCGCAAAATTCAGGGAATTGAAAATTAATCCCGCAAGAAATATCGCCGTGAGACTGAAGGCGAACGAACCGAACACCCCTTCCACGGTCTTTTTGGGGCTGATATCCGGACAGAACTTCCGATGCCCGAACATCCTGCCGGCAAAAAAGCCGCCCATATCGGAAATCCACGCGGAAAAAATCGCGATGAGGACATAAAACATCCCGTGCGCCCCCCCGAGCCTCCGAAGCCCCAGAAGGGTCCCGAGCGCCGTTGGAATCAGGAGGGACATGCTGTAAACGACGCCAACTTCCCGGAAAGTCAGGAAACTGTGATAGAAGAGAAGCGCCGCGAACAGGATGACCGTATAGGAAAAATAGGCGGTTTCCCGGCCAAGGTCGGTTTCGAGAAACGGATACACAGCGGCAAAGAGTAGACTTGGCAGAACCAGAACGGGATTTTTCAAAAGTCCTATGGCGAGAATAATCTCATAAACGCCGAGCACGGATACAAGGGCAATCGCAATGTTTAACGCCAGAGGAAAAGAATGGTTGAATACTACGATGGCGGCGATAAACAGGACGAGGGTCGCGGCGGAAGTGACTCTCTCTTTCATTTATAACCCCCCAAAGCGCCTGGTCCGGGCGGCGTATTCCCGTATCGCCTGATCGAGGTCTTTTGGCTTAAAATCCGGCCATAAAACGTCCATGGCCACAAATTCCGCGTAAGCGGACTGCCACAGAAGAAAATTGGAAAGCCGCTTTTCCCCGCTCGGCCGGAGAATCAAATCCGGATCCGGCTCCCCCGCCGTATAAAGCCTTGAAGAGACGGCCTTTTCGTCGATCTGCGAAGGATTCAGGCTTCCCTTAAGGACGTCCTGCGCCAGAAGCCTGCACGCTCTCGCAATCTCGGCCCTTCCCCCGTAGTTGAGGGCGATATTGAGAGTCATGCCGGTATGATCCCTGGAAGCGCGTTCGGTATCGCGGATCAGTTCCCGCAGCCTCCGGTCAAACACGCTCGTATCCCCCAGAAAACAGACCCGGATATTTTCGCCGAGAAAATTTTTCAGCGCGTCATCCAGATACTGCTTGAAGAGGTTTATGAGCGTCCTTACTTCGTTCTGCGGACGCTTCCAGTTTTCTGTCGAGAACGCGTAGACCGTCAGGTACTGGATTCCGATTCTGCTGCAGTATCTGACGATGGTTTTAAAAACACCCGCTCCGGCGGCATGGCCTGCCGACCGGGGCAGGCCGCGCTTTTTCGCCCAGCGGCCGTTTCCATCCATGATGATTCCGATATGCCTGGGCAAACCCCTCTCTGTCATAATCGGTTAAATCTCCATAATTTCCTTTTTTTTACTTTCCAGCATTGTGTCGGCTTTCCCGCAGTACCGGTCTGTCAGGTCCTGCGCCGTTTTTTCGTCATGTCTCAGTTCGTCTTCGGTCAGTTCCGATTTTTTCTTCTCGCTTTTCAGCTTCTCCATCGTGTCGCGCCGGATGGCGCGGACGGCGACTTTGCAGTCTTCACACATTTTGCTGATTTCCTTCGCAAGATCCCGGCGCCTTTCCTCCGAGAGAGGCGGAAACGACAGCCGGATAATTTTTCCGTCAAACTGCGGATTGATGCCGAGATCGGAAGTTTCTATCGCCCGTTCCACCGCCTTGCAGATGCTTATGTCCCACGGCTGAATCGTAAGCGTCCGGGCCTCGGTGACGGAAACGGCGGCCAGCTGGTTTACCGGGGTCGGGGTTCCGTAATAATCCACGCGGATTTTGTTGAGCACTGCGGGGTTCGCCCTGCCGGCCCGGACGGCCGCGTAGTTTTCCGAGAGCACGGAAAGACTTTTTTTCATGCGGCTTTCCGCATCGGCCAGAATCTTTTCCATTACGCATCCTCCTTCACAATGGTCCCAATCGGTTCTCCGCATACTGCCCGGACAATATTCTCGGGATCCAGGATACTGAATACAAGAATCGGAATGTGGTTGTCCCTGCACAGGGAAGCGGCGGTGCTGTCCATCACCTTGAGATTTTTGTTGAGAACGTCGAGGTAGCTGACGGAACTATACTTCACAGCCTTCGGGTTTTTCTTCGGGTCGCTGTCGTAGATCCCGTCCACCATGGTGCCTTTGAGGATAATGTCCGCCTCAATTTCCGCGGCTCTAAGAGCCGCCGCGGTATCCGTAGAGAAAAACGGGTTGCCGGTACCGCAGCCGAACACGACCACCCTCCCCTTTTCCAGGTGACGGACCGCGCGGTTCCGGATATACGGCTCCGCTATCTGCTGCATGGTGATAGCCGTCTGGACGCGGACAGTCAATCCCGTCTGCTCGAGGGCGTCCGCCACGCCGAGGGCGTTGATGGTGGTCGCGAGCATTCCCATGTGATCGGCCCGCGTCCGGTCCATTGTGCCGCTGGAGCGGCCCCTCCAGAAATTTCCTCCCCCCACGACGATACCGATCTGGACACCCATGTCCGCACACTCTTTGATGGCATGACAGATTTTATGCACTGTTTTAAAATCTATTCCATGCGTCTGAGGACCCGCAAGACTCTCCCCGCTCAGTTTCAGCAAAATCCTCTTGTATTTCGGCTGCAAATTCAACACTCCCGTCGTTTACTATTTATTTTACAATAAGAAAGGCACAATTTCAACTGCCGCCCTTTCGTGATTTCCGATTTTCCGGCAGCAAAAAGCCGCCAGATACTGGGTCTTCCGGGCCTGGCGGCTTTTCGGGCAGACCGGCGCGGCGCCCGTCCCTCCCCTTATTTTCTGCTTTTGATAAGGCGGCTTAGTTCCTCCATAAAACTGTTGATGTCTTTAAACTGGCGGTAAACGGAGGCAAAGCGGACATAAGCGACCTCGTCCACATTTTTAAGCTTTTCCATCGCGTATTTTCCAATGAGACTGGACGGAACCTCCCGGGCCAGCGAATTCTGAAGCATATTCTCAATTTCATCCACAATTTTTTCCAGAGTTTCAATCGAAACGGGCCGTTTTTCACAAGCCCTCAAAAGGCCGTTCATCAGCTTGTTCCGATCAAAGGTCTCGCGGGATTTATCCTTTTTGATCACAACAATCGGAACGGTCTCAATGACTTCGTAGGTAGTAAAGCGCTTCCTGCATTTCAGGCATTCCCTGCGCCTGCGGATCCGCTCCCCCTCGTCCGTCGGTCTGGAATCGATGACTTTGCTCTCCCCATATCCACAGTATGGACACTTCATTTCCTCATCCCTTCGCAGCTTTGCATCATCATACCATACCGTCCCGCCCCAGTTCAAGTAGGCGTTGAAATTTTCCCGCTTTCACGCGCGGGAGATAAGGCCTTCCACAAAGCGTTTCGCCCTGAGCAGCTCCCCCACCGCCCCGAAACTTTTCCGGTAAACCTCAATCATGACGCCCCCGTCAAAGCCGGAACTCCTCAGCACCTTCATCATCGGGGCATAGTCCATCGCGCCGGACCCCGGCAGAAGGCAGTCGGATTCGGCGTTGTGGTCATTAATATGCACATGGACAACGCTCTTCCCCATCGCGGACAGGAGCGTGAGAGGCGGCGTCCCGCCGCGCACCGCCTGCTTGACGTCAAAGACAAACGCGCAGTTTTCGCCGCAGACCTGCCGCATCCGGCGCACAAAGCCGGGATCGTCGCTGGAGCAGCTGCTGACATTTTCCTGCGCGACGGTAACCCCGAACGTTTTTCCCAGAAAATAGAGACGCTCATACCGCCGGAACGTCTCTTCCTCCGAAATACTGCGCCGGTCCCGCCGCTGTCCGTGAAGAACGAGAAGATCCGCTCCCAGAAGGTTGCAGGCGTTAAAATAACGGCGGTAAAACTCCAGGGCGTCCTCAAAACGCCTTTCATATTCCGAAAACAGCAGAAAGTTTTCATATCCGGAAGTGAAAGGATGAAGGGATTTGACTTTGCTTCCGCTCTTCTCCCCTCTGCGGCGGAGACGCTTCAGATAATCCCCCTTTAGTTCGCTGCAGGTATTGATAAATACCTCAAAATAACGAAACCCCATGGAAATCAGGGTGGAAAAGGAATCTTCCAGAAGCATGGGGTAAAGGCACGCAGTCGAAATCCCGGCCCGAATTCAAATTCACCGCCCTTAAGCAGTCTTTATTATATTCCGAATGCGCCCCGCTGTCCAGTTCTGTTCCGGAGGAAACCTTCCAAGTCAGGACTCCCCTTCCCTTTTTTAGAGCCTTCTTTAGTCCGGCTTGATTTTGCCCCCGGGTTCCGGTATAATGAGCAGGGAGAATTCCGGGGCGGCGCCCCATTTTCTTTCCCTGGCGCCGGGTCCCGGATTCTATTTCTGCCATAAAGGAGTAAATGCGAATGGCACTGCTCGGCGCCGGCGGAATCTGCAAATCGTTTGGAAGCACGGAAATTCTGAAAAACGTTTCCTTTGAAATACAGGAAAACGACCGGATCGGCCTGGTCGGGCGCAACGGCTGCGGGAAAACCACGCTCTTTCGGATCCTGACGGGAGATCTTCCGTGCGATCGCGGGACAATCAGCCTTTCCGGCCGCGCAGGCCTCGGATATATGGAGCAGCATGTCTGCCGCGATCCGGAAAAGCCCGCCTTCCGCGAAGTCCTGACTGTTTTCCAGCCTCTGATGGATATCGAGAGGGAACTGGACAAAATCAGCCGTCTTCTGGAAAAAGCCCCGGAAAATATGGACACGCTGATTCGGAAGCAGGCGGATCTTACCGAACGCTTCGACAGAAACGGGGGGCTGACATACCGCAGCCGGGCCAGGTCGGCGATGCTGGGGCTCGGCTTTTCCGAACGCGACCTTTCGATGCCGGTCGGAACCCTGAGCGGCGGGCAGCGGGCAAAGCTGCAGCTCGCAAAGCTGCTGCTCTGCGGGGCGAAACTTCTGCTGCTGGACGAGCCGACCAACCACCTCGACATTTCCTCCGTCGAATGGCTGGAGGATTTTCTCCGCGGGTTTCCGGGAGCCTATCTGGTTACGTCCCACGACCGGTATTTTCTCGACAGGACGACCAACCGGACCTTTGAGCTGAAAAATGCCCGCCTCCGGATTTATCCGGGCAATTATTCTTCCTATTTAGAGCTTAGGGACCGGCAGGTAAAGTCGGAAGAGCGGAAATATGAGAATACGAAGAAGGAAATCCACCGGCTTGAGGGGATTGTGGAACAGCAGCGGCGCTGGAATCAGGAGCGGAATTACAAGACTGCCGAAAGCAAGCAGAAAGCGATCCGCCGCCTGGAAGGCACCCTCTCGGCACCCGATCAGAAGGAAAAATCCCTGAAATTCCGCCTGGACGCCGGAAGCCGCGGGGGGAACGACGTTCTGAAGGTCGAGAATCTTGGGCTCCGGTTTGGGGACCGCGTTCTTTTTCAAAACGCGGAGATGGAAATCCACCGCGGGGAAAGAGTCTTTCTGATAGGTCCGAACGGGTGCGGGAAAACTTCCTTCCTGAAAACACTTCTTGGAAAATATCAGCCGTTTACAGGAACCTTTCGCTTTGGGGCCGGCATCACCGTCGGTTATTACGATCAGCTTCAGACCGGCCTCCATCCGGAAAAAACGGTGATGGACGAAATCTGGGACCTTTATCCCGGCAAGACGCAGACCGAGGTCCGGAATGCGCTCGCCGAATTCCTTTTCCGGGGCGACGAGGTGTTTAAGCCGGTCTCCGCCTTAAGCGGCGGGGAGCGGGCAAGGGTCCTCCTTTTAAGGTTGATGCTTTCCCACAGCAACTTTCTTCTTCTGGACGAGCCGACCAACCACCTCGACATTCCTTCCTGCGAGGCCCTGGAAAACGCCCTCCTCAATTACGGCGGCACCCTGCTTATCGTATCGCATGACCGCTACCTTATCAATAAGCTGGCCGACCGGATCTACGCCCTTTCCCCTTCCGGGACCACCGCCTTTTGCGGAAGCTACGACGACTACGCCGAATCGATGAGAAAAGAAAAGAAGGCCGCCCCCAAGGCGCGGTCTCCGGAAAAAAGCGAGTACCAAAAACGCAGGCGGAAAAACGCCGCCGTTCGAAAGGAAAAAGCGGAAATGAACCGCCTCGAAGAGGAAATCAGCCGCGGGGACAAGAAAATCAGCGATTGGAAGGCCGTTTTGAACACGCCGGAAAAAGCCTGCGACTATGAGGCGGCAATGGACCTTACGGAAAAAATCTCGGCTCTTCAGAAAGAAAATGAAGCCCGCTTCCAGAAATGGAGCGAGCTTGCAAAAAAATATGGCCTGTAAAAATGACGCTTTCTAAGAAAGACACGTTCCGCTACGATTTGCTCGGCACCTTTTCAAAACGGAACTGCTGAAGCTGCCGGATAAATTCCCTTGTGCCGTCGGAATCGTCGCCTTCCACCTCAATTTTCAGGGGCTTCGATAAATCCAGGCTGAAAATTCCCATAATGGACTTCGCATCTATCTTGTACTTGTCCGTTGAGAGATTGACAGGAAATTTATAACTGTTTGTCAAAGTTACAAATTTTTTAACCGCTTCAATGCTGGATAACAGGATCGACGTAGAATACATGGCAAATTTCCCCCATACTCCTAGATTCCTTTACGATATTCCCTTTCCCGGGCTTCTTGTTCTTTCGAGCGATTTAGTTCAATATAATCCAATTGCTTTTGGG
>ENA-UOOI01003648-UOOI01003648.1-fermentation-metagenome-genome-assembly--contig:-NODE-3648-length-11256-cov-34.886707_pt1 | contig 11256 bp, 7 predicted proteins | sample MGYA00245779_ERZ724027 | MGnify/ENA primary metagenome ERZ724027 (study PRJEB28704, sample SAMN03018318) | fermentation metagenome | biome: anthropogenic terrestrial biome; feature: soil; material... | reverse complement strand
CATCGTAGCCCTTATCAAATGTCATCGATAACATCTAAAACCCAATGAGTTTTTCATACAGCTTTATATATTTGTCAGCCGAAGCGTTCCAGCTGAAATTGCAGAGCATCGCGTTTGCTATGATGCTGTTCCAAACCTTCTTGTCATTGTAAAAATTCAAGGCGCGCTTTATCGTATAGACCATGTCATGTCCGTTGTAGTTTGTGAAACTAAAACCGTTTCCCTGCATTGTAAATTCGTTATATGAAATCACGGTATCTTTAAGCCCTCCGGTTTCCCTGACTATGGGAAGGGTACCGTATCTTAATGCGATCATTTGCCCTAGGCCGCATGGCTCAAAACATGAGGGCATTAAAAATAAATCCGCACCTGCATAAATATTATGAGCGAGGGTTTCATCAAATTTTATATTTGATGAAACCCTGCTGGGATACTTATCTTTGGCGCTTGTGAATGATTCTTCATACTCACGCTCGCCCGTGCCGAGTATTACAAGCTCCAAACCGCAGGATACTATTTCATCGAGCATGGATATTATGATGTCTATGCCCTTTTGAGGCGTGAGCCTTGATATCATTGCTATAATCGGTATGTTAGGTGAGACATCAAGGCCCAGCTCATTTTGAAGTTTAATTTTGTTTTCTGTTTTCTTTTCGATATGGCCGATACTGTAGTTTTGGAAAATCAGCTTGTCGGTTTCAGGATCGTATTCGTCATAATCTATTCCGTTGAGTATGCCGAAAAGATCTGAGCTTCTTGCTTTCAATACTCCATCCAATTTTTCTCCGTAATATTCGGTCTGTATTTCTTTAGAATATGTAGGGCTTACAGTGGTTAAAAGATTTGAATATATTATCCCGCCTTTCATAAAATTGACGCATCCATTAAATTCAAGCTTATCGGGCGTGAAATAATCGTCACTTAGATTTAAGAGCTCATTTAAAATTGTTTTTGGAAATATGCCCTGATATTTGAGGTTATGTATTGTGAATAATGTGCGTACATTTTTATAATATTCGCGGCATCTGCAGTAGGCTTCGAGGAATACGGGAATCAAACCGGTTTGCCAATCATGGCAGTGGATTACATCCGGCTCAAAGCCAGTATAGGGGAGGGATTCAAGCACGGCCTTGCAGAAAAAAGCATATCTTTCCGCTTCGTCGAAAAAGCCGTAGATTTTTTCCCTTTTAAAATAATATTCGTTGTCTATGAAATAGAAAATAACTCCATCCAGTTTGCATTCAAATATTCCGCAATACTGATTTCTCCATCCCAATCTTACATATATGTTTCTTTTATATATCATCTTGGATTTTAGCTCTAGTGAAATCGTGCCGTATAGTGGCATTATGACCCTTATATCGATCCCTTTATCAAACAAGGCTTTTGAAAGGGAACCTACGACATCTGCGAGTCCGCCGGTTTTAACAAAAGGCACGCCTTCCGATGAAACAAACAGTACCCTTAACATTGAGAGTCCTCCTTTAAATCACCGCACCTTTTGAGATTACAACAGGATAAATCTCCTGGCCTATCAAATTTTTGCTGCGCCTTATTATGACTTCCTTATCGAGTATCACATTTTCGAGTATGGCATTTTCATGGACCTCACTGTCTTGCATTATGATGCTGTTTTTAATTTTGGCGCCCTTATATATTTTGACACCTCTAAATAGTATGCTGTTTTCAACATTTCCATCTATTATGCAGCCGTCTGCGACTATACAGTTTTTAACGCAGGCATTTTCAGAATACATTGCCGGTACTACATCCATTACTCTGGTATGGACAGGACCCGATTTGATGAAGAGTTCTTCCCTGATATCAGAGTTTAAAAGATCCATGTTATACCTATAATATGCGTTTATTGAATTTATACAGGCAAGATAACCGTTAAACTTATATCCATATATTTTAAGTGAGCTGAGTTTTCGAAGCAGTATATCCTTTACAAAATCGCTTTCACCTCTGGATTGGCATTCGTCAAGCAAATAATCCAAGAGATCCTTTCCAATTATAAACGTATTCATATATATGTTATTAAATCTTGGAAGTGATGGGTTTATTTCCATATCCACGACCCTTCCGCAATCATTCACTTTTATAAGCGTGTTCTGCTTGAATTCATCAGGTGTCATTCCCTTTTTTTCTTTGTAAAGTATTGTTATGTCAGCTTCATTGTCGATGTGGTACTTCAATACGTCATGATATGTGAAACTGAAAACCATATACGTGCCAGAGACCAGCACATATTCCTGCTCGCTCCTTCTTATAAATCTCATTATGCTGTGAAGAGCGTCAACGCTTCCTCTGTACCATCCCTGGCTGTCGCTTCCTCCATATGGAGGAAATATGAAAAGACCGCCACGCTTGCGGTTTAAATCCCAGTCTTTGCCCGGTCCTAAATGGGTAAGCAATGAATTATAATGATTTTGGGTTATGATTCCAACGTCTTGTATGCCTGAGTTTACCATATTGGACAGCGCAAAATCTATTATCCTGTATCTGCTTCCTATCGGGACCGCCGCAATGGATCTATTCTTGGTTATCTCCTTTAGCTGAATGTGGTTTTCTGAAGCATCGATAACACCCAGCAATTCCTTCATAATGCCTTTGCCTCCTTTGCATCATTTTGGTAGAGATCATAAATATCCTGAAGCATCACGGAATCTATTTCCATGCCTTTTTCTACAACAGTGCTGTCCGGAATTTTTGCATTTTCGCCAATCAATGTGAGTTCAATTTGACGTGCTTTGCCATCCGGCCTGCGGCCTATGGTGCAATTATTTCCTATTGTAACCTTCTCAGCGATTATTGAATCTTCTATAAGCGTATTTTTACCTATCCTGGCATATGGCATTATTATGGAGTTCTTGATTATTGATGATTTATCGATAAAAACACCTGTCGATATTATTGAATGACGTACAGTTCCATATATGCTGCTTCCTTCAGAAACGATTGCTCTTTTGACATCAGCGCTAGGTGCTATGTAATGGGGCGGCAATCCCTGGTTCCTGCCGTATATTTTCCAGGTAGGGTCATATAAATCAAATATTGGAGGAAATTCAAGAAGATCCATATTTGATTGGTACAGGCTCTGTAGGGTTCCCACATCCTTCCAATAGCCCTTAAATTTATAAGCATAAATTACCATTCCATTGCTTAACATCTGAGGTATTATATTTTTGCCGAAATCATGCTCGGATTTTGCATTTTTATCATCGGCTATCAAATAATTTTTTAAAGTGTTCCAGTTGAATACATATATGCCCATCGAAGCTTTATTGCTTTTGGGATTTTTGGGTTTCTCTTCAAATTCATATATCCTGTTGTCCTTGTCAGTGTTCATTATCCCGAACCGATTGGCATCTTCCAGTTTTGTCTCTATGACCGCGATCGTAGCATCAGCATGCTTTTCCCTGTGATATTCTATCATTTTGCTGTAATCCATCTTGTATATGTGGTCGCCTGAAAGTACAAGTATATATTTGGGATTGAATTGTTCAATGAATTCTATGTTTTGCGAGATGGCGTTGGCAGTGCCTTTATACCATTCTCCAACCTTTCCTTTCATATAGGGAGGCAATACATATACGCCCCCATCGAGCCTGTCTAAATCCCAGGGCTGTCCATTTCCAATATAGGAATTAAGTTTCAAAGGTCTGTACTGTGTAAGCACGCCAACTGTGTCTATGCCTGAGTTTGTACAATTGCTTAATGTGAAGTCGATTATGCGGTACTTCCCTCCGAAAGGCACAGCGGGTTTGGCAAGATTTTTAGTTAAAAGTCCAAGCCTATTGCCCTGCCCTCCTGCGAGAAGCATTGCAATACATTCTTTCTTACTCATGCTTATACCCCCTTTTAGTTTATCAACCTAAAGGAAAATATTTAAAATAAATTATCATATCAATCATCAGTTTCTTTTTTAATAAGCTTAAGGTATAGTGCTCCAAGAGGCGGCACTTTTATCCTGAGTGAATAAGAAAATGACTGCCACGGTGTGGGATGTGCGATGATGACAGATGGATTAGCGATTCCTGATCCCCCGTATTTTGTGCTGTCACTGTTTAAAATTTCGCTGTAATCTCCCAAAGATGGAACCCCTATTATATAATCATTCCATACTACGGGTGTGAAATTGCATACGACGATTATTTGCTCCGGCGGATCCTTGGCAAATCTTATAAATGATATTATGCTCCTTTGGGAATCGTCTGCATTGATCCATTTAAAACCTTCCCAGCTATAATCGTTTTCCCACAATGGTGGTTCCCTTCTATATAAATGGTTTAAGTCTTTTACAAAGGAAAGGAGCTTATTGTGCATCTCATATTCTAAAAGGTTCCAATCAAGAGCACTGTAAAACCTCCATTCCACGAATTGCCCGAACTCACTTCCCATAAATAGGAGCTTTTTGCCAGGATGAGCCATCATGTATCCATAAAGCAGCCTTAAATTGGCAAATTTGGATCTGTAATCTCCAGGCATCTTATTTATGAGTGACTTTTTACCATGCACTACTTCGTCATGCGACAGGGGAAGTATGAAATTTTCAGAGAAGGCATAGGTCATTGAAAAAGTGAGCCGGTTATGGTTTCCCTTCCTAAAAAGCGGGTCAAGGGACATATAATCCAAAATATCGTGCATCCATCCCATATTCCATTTGTGGCTGAAACCTAATCCTCCCATATATGTTGGCTTTGATACCATGGGCCATGATGTTGATTCTTCGGCTATCATGAGAGTGCTTGGAAAGTCATCATATACGGCTTTATTGAGCTTTTGCAAAAAAGCAGCCGCTTTTAAGTTTTCATTTCCTCCGTGTTCATTCGGAATCCATTCCCCGGGTTTTCTTCCATAGTCAAGGTAGAGCATGGAACTTACGGCATCGACCCTTAAACCGTCTATATGATATATATCCAGCCAGAATATGGCGCTCGATATTAGAAAGCTTAAAACTTCAGGCTTCCCGAAATTGAAAACATAGGTTCCCCACTCTTTATGTTCGCCAAGCCTAGAATCCGCATATTCATAAAGCGGGGTCCCATCGAATCTTGCAAGACCCCAGCTGTCTTTTGGGAAGTGGGCGGGCACCCAGTCAAGTATCACTCCTATTCCCCTTTGATGGCACATGTCCACAAAATACATAAAATCCTTTGGCCTTCCAAAGCGGCTGGTCGGGCAAAAGTATCCGGTCACCTGATAGCCCCAAGAACCGTCATACGGATGCTCTGCGATGGGAAGAAGCTCTATATGGGTATATCCCATATCATATATATAATCCACTAGCTGCTTTGCATATTCCCTGTATGTTAAAAAGCTTCCGTCTTGTTTTCGCTTCCAGGATCCCATATGCATTTCATATATTGATAAGGGTTTATCATAAAGGGGACTGTCGGGTTTAGAGTCCATCCATTCCTTATCGCCCCATTCATAGCCGTTGATGTCATATAAAATTGAAGCATTTTTGGGGCGGACTTCGCTGCAAAAGCCATATGGATCGGTTTTTAGAAATATTGAACCATCCATGGAATGTACCTCATATTTGTAAAGGCTTCCTTCAGGGATGCCGTCTAAGGTAAGCTCCCATATTCCTGATTGTCCGAGCAGTTCCATTTGATTTGCATTGGAACTCCACCCGTTGAAATCTCCTACTATATTTACCTGGATGGCGTTTGGGGCCCAGACGCTGAATCTTGTCTTATTTTTATTTGCTGTTTTAATTATATGGGCTCCCAAAGAATTGTATGAATAATAGTTTTTGCCTTGATTGAACAAGTACAGTTGGTATTGGCTTATGGAAAGATCCTTTTCATGTTTGCTTTTCAATCCAATCACCCCGTTTAACATCATAATAAAATATTCGTTATCCTCATAAAAATTTCCTCCATATTTGACTTATATTATCGTAAATAATAGTTTATGTATTTTACTGGATCTTGTTAGGTTTAAACAATGCGACATTTGTATTATTTGACAGCATGTAGAGATGAATAAATTGTATATAAGCGGAATTTTATAGAAATGTTTGCTTTAGTTGTAATATAATGCAATATTATATATAATTGAAATTGGAATAAAAAATAGAATAGGTGCACTTCTAAGGGGGTAAAACTAATGCTGAGTAAAGTGAGAGTTGATTCCAAGGGTGTTGGTAAGCTCAATTTTAAGCTTCTCTTTTATCTTTCGATATTGGTTCTGCTTTTTACAGTGATTTTTATTACCTATGTATTTGGTTTTCATTCTAACTTGTCAGGGACCCTCAAAACTTCAATAATTGTTGCACTGGCCATATTAATCATATCCATAATTTCGATATACATATCCTTCAAGCAGATGTTTAAGCCTATAAACGATATTGCCGGCTACGCCAAAACCATATCAGAGGGTGAATTGAATATAAGCGATATAGGTTTGCAGCATGATGCTAGCATCAACATGCTGGCTAGAGCATTCAACGATATGAAATCCAACCTGCTTTTTTTCATAGAGCAGACCAAGAATAATATTTTGGTTATATCCGAATCAGTCGAAAGAATGTCCAAAAGTACCGAAATGAGTTATAAGGGCAATGAACAGGTTTCCGAGACCATACAGAAAATAGCATCCAAAACCCAAGAGCAGCTCGAACTTGTAAAAGGTACGGTGAATAATCTTGATGAGGTTTGCAAAAGGGTCGGCAATATAATGAGCCATATAAAGGACACTCAGGGACTTGCTATAAACACTATCAATATAGCTCAAAACGGCATAGGAAATATAAATGAATACAGTGAGCAAATGAATATCATATCATCGAATCTGGGGAACACATATGACTTCATACAAAAACTTAAAGGCAGCATAGAAGAAATAACAGGTATTATTGATTTTATAAAAAATATAAGCGAGCAGTTGAAGATGCTTGCCCTGAATGCTTCCATAGAAGCTGCAAGAGCTGGTGAAGCCGGAAGAGGATTTGCCGTAGTTGCCAAGGAAACCACGAATCTTTCCGATGCGGCCAAGGATGGCGTGGGAAGGATAAGCAGCCTGATTGTAAATATGATGGGAAACAGCAGTTCAGTGGAAGTGAGTTTAAATGATTCGATTAAAAATTTTGATAAAGGCAAGGAACTGTTTTCAAATGTAAGGGATATTTTTAATGAGATAAATAAACAAAGCAAAATCATAATGGAAAGCATGAAAAAGATAAATGATGAGGCCTCATATATAAACAATTCAGCTAAAGATACGACCGCAATAAGCCAGAAATTATATGATGCTTCAAACAAGGTCACATCAAGCACCCAGGAAGTGGCTTCAGTCGTTGAGGAAAGCGTTGCTGAACTTCAGGAAATAAACAATTCATCAAGCACATTGTCGTCAATGATTTCAAGCATAGAAAAGCTTGTTTCAAAGTTTAACACAAATGTAAAGCTTGTTGATAAAAAACCATCCAGGCATATCAAAATAGGCGTTGTATTTCCGTGCCATGCTGAGTTTTGGAAATCGGTAAAGCAGGGAATAATGTATGCTAAGAAAGAACTTTTAAGCAGAAATACTGATGTCGATTGTATTGAAGTAAGTGACATATCCGTAGGGAATTTTAAGAAAGCTTTGGAAGGTTTAATTGAAAAGGGTTATGATGGAATTTCCATAGTAGGGTATTATAAAGAACTTGTACCTTTAATAGATAAGGCCGTTGATAAAGGCATAGCGGTTGCCACGTTCAACGGAGATCTGCCTGAAAGCAAGAGGCTGGTATTTTCAGGGCAGAATCCATATGATGCAGGGCTCCTTGCCGGCAGGATGATGGCAAAGGAACTTAAAGACGGAGGAAGGGTAGGCATAATTACAAGTAATTTTGATATAAGCGATCACCAGCTTAGGATAGCTGGCTTTAAGGAAATAATCCAAAAAATAAAAAATATAAGCATAGCTTTTGAAGATCAAGCCCATGATGACGATGATGAAGCTTACGAAAAAACTAAAGCCCTGATCAGACAAAATGATGTGGACGGCATATTCGCAGTGGCAGGCGGTATTGCAGGAGTTGCTAAGGCTGTTGAAGATGCGGGAATGGGCTCGAAGATAAAGATCATATGTTTTGACTTTATAGAATCGACTATCAATTATATCAAGAAGGGAGTCATATCGAATTCCATAGGCCAGGATCCATTTGGACAGGGATACAGCCCTTTGATATACTTGTATAATTATATTGTATCTGGCCAAAAGCCATCCAATGATAAGATGTGGACGAGAATGGATGTTGTAAATTCTGAAAATGTAAATGATATATTGATATAGCAAATCTATAAAACTATTTATGGACACCGTGATTTGATGTAAAATCAAAATAGGTGTCCTTTTTAATTATGATATATAAAGTTGGATGCAAATGGTGTGGGGCATATTAAATATAGATTATGTTAAAATATAATGTAAAAATCAATATATTTGTTAAGCATGGACTAAATATATGATGATATAATTCTGCAGGAGGAAAGATGAAGTCTTATAAGGAGCTTTACAGAAGATTGCCCAGACAGTTTATAGATATCGTTTCAAAGCAATATGAGCCTGGCGAGTGTGATGATATATTTGCAGGTTATATGTGCAAAAGGCCTGTTACATTAAGGATAAACCGATTGAAGACCGATGTAAGACATGTCATGGACGTATTTAGAAAGGAAAATATAAAATATGAGAGAGTCCTTTGGTATGAAGACGCCCTAATCATCCGAAACAAAAAAGAGAAGGATTTGGAAAAGCACAATCTTTATCAAAATGGCGATATATATTTGCAAAGCCTTTCAAGCATGATACCTCCCCTTGTGCTTGAACCTAAAAGCGGATGCAAGGTTCTAGACCTTACTGCAGCTCCAGGGAGCAAGACTACACAGATTGCTGCATTGATGGATAATAAAGGATATATAATGGCAAATGAACTGAACCAGATAAGATCGGAAAGGCTTAAATTCAATATAGATCGCCAAGGCGTTAAAATTGCAGAAGTCACTATAGGAGACGGCAAAAAAATCGATGAAGCATACAATGAATATTTTGACGGGGTTTTGCTTGATGCTCCGTGCAGCGGTACGGGACTTTTTCTCGTTGACAATCCACAGACATATCGAGGCTGGTCCGTTAAGAATACACTGAGGCTCGTAAGAGAACAGAAGGAGCTTATAAAAACCGCTGTGCGTGTTTTAAAACCGGGAGGGGTGCTGGTATATTCAACATGTTCCATTATAAAGGATGAGAACGATGAAAATATCAACTGGATGATGGAAAACTACAAAAGCTTGATTTCGCCTGAAACTATAACCCTTAAACCTGATGGTTCAGGCTCAAAATACAACATGATGGATATAAATGGAATAAAGGACAGCATGATGCTTATATTTCCATCGGAATTATTTGAAGGTTTTTTTGTGAGCAAGTTCAAAAAGAAGAACTGACTTTATTTATATTCCATTAAATGGAAGCATATGTTATAATAATCCTGACAGACTAAGTATATTATGGAAATATGTAGGTGCATTTATACTTGGGACCATATTATAGATTAGAGATGGTTATGGAGGGATTATATGAACCGGAAAATTGCTGGTATGCTATTGGCAATGCTGATATCAATCGTGTTTACTTGCGGATTTTACAGTACCGGAAATGCTGCTTTAAAAAACGATCCTGAAATTGAAGAGCTCAAGCAAAAATATGAGAAGTTGGAGGCATCGGTGGCAAATCTTCAAAAAGAGGTAGAAAATCTGGAGGAAAGATTCCATGAGGAAATGGCTGTTATCGCATCGCTTAAGGCCGGGGAAGGCGAAGTGCTCCCCATCTACAGGGCTAATGTAGATGATTACAGCAGAGAGATTGGGATGTATATAAGCATGCCGCCTGAGAAATCCTTAAGGGAAAAGCTCGATATTATGGCTCAAAAGGTATCGCTTTTTTATTTCGAAGGCTTGCCGATTGAAGTTGCAGAAATCAAAACCGAAGATGACGGTCGTAAAATAGCTGTTATAGATCTAAAGGAGTCCCGGGAAAATCAATCAGCATCTGAACCTTCAAAATATAAGGGCGCATCCTGGGCCGCAGGTTATTTTCAAGGCTCAACCGGTGGAATTGAAACTTCTGTATGCTTGATCGAAACTTTCTTGCAAAAGGATTATAAAGGAGAATGGATTGACGGCGCAAGTTTTACTTATGAAGGAGGACGGGTTGACAATTTTGATCATATCGCAAACTTGGCCGGTACTAATTACAGGTAGATTGAAAGTGGGCATACAATATTGCATTTATTATAAAGCAGAATATCAAGACAAACTACCTTAATATTCTTGCCGAAGGCATTTTAAATTGGGTAGTTTGTCTTTTTTTGATATATCAAGCGAGGAGGTTAAACATGGGTAAAATACCATTCGATGATTTTGTAAAAGGACTTGATCTTGAAGTCGTATATGAAGGGGACCATCGCGACCTGGAGTTTATGACCAGCGATGTAAACAGGCCAGGATTGCAGCTGGCAGGATATTTTGATTATTTTTGTGAAACAGCCCTGAGGCTTCAGGTAATAGGCAAGATAGAGATGTATTATATAAATACTCTGGATGAAAAGCTGCGCAGGGAAAGGCTGGATAAATACTTTAGCTATCCTATAAGATGCATTATAGTAACTCAGGGGATGGACATACCAGAATCAATGCTTGAAAGCGTCAAAGAACATAAAGTGCCTATTTTCCGCTCAAAACTTAAGACCACTTATTTTGTGCATAATGCTATCGATTTTCTTGATTCCAAACTTGCCCCGCATGACACGATTCACGGAGAGCTTTTAGATATATATGGAATAGGAATACTTCTTACAGGCGAATCAGGGGTAGGCAAAAGTGAAACTGCTCTGGAACTCATAGCCAAAGGCCACCATCTTGTGGCGGATGATGTAGTTGACGTTAGAAAAGTATCTGAAAATCGCATCATAGGTGAACCGCCTGAGGCAACCAGATATTTTATAGAAGTAAGGGGAATAGGCATAATCGACATCAGAACAATGTATGGCGTCGGATCAGTGGTAGACAGCAAGGCCATAGATATGGTGATCAATATGGAGACATGGCAGGATGGAAAAAATTATAACAGGCTTGAAGAGGATATGGACTTTGAAGATATACTTCAAGTCAAAATTCCCAAGCTTACAATACCTGTCCGCCCCGGGCGCAACATATCCATTATTATAGAAGTGGCGGCAAGGAACTTCAGGCTGAA
>ENA-UOOI01003646-UOOI01003646.1-fermentation-metagenome-genome-assembly--contig:-NODE-3646-length-11261-cov-49.544351_pt1 | contig 11261 bp, 10 predicted proteins | sample MGYA00245779_ERZ724027 | MGnify/ENA primary metagenome ERZ724027 (study PRJEB28704, sample SAMN03018318) | fermentation metagenome | biome: anthropogenic terrestrial biome; feature: soil... | reverse complement strand
CAAAGCCGCAAGCGGAGGTTCTGCCAAAGCCGCAAGCGGAGGTTCTGCCAAAGCCGCAAGCGGAGGTCCTGTCAAAGCCGCAAGCGGAGGTCCGGTTCAGTCCTCTGAAAGGGTTTCTGGCAAAGCCATCCGGGAAAGAGCCATCGGCTCGCAGGGACTATCGGGAGGCAGCCTGCCGTATTGCGGATATGCGGAAACAGAACATGTCCGTGGAGGATATGGCGTCCTCCCTGCATATGGAAAAGGGGGAGATCCTATTTATACAGGGACTGCTGGAACAGAAAAGAAAAGATCTGTGAACAGGAAAGCTGTGGACGGGAGGATTCTTCTGGGCATCGGGATCGGGATGGTTCTCACCTGCATTTTGCTGCGGCCTCTTCTCGGCAGGAAGCCATCCGCAGCGGAGATAGAAGCCCGCGCACGGAGCATGGGCATGATCTATGAGCAGGAGGTCCGGGCTTTGCCGGAAGAAGACGGAGAGGGGAAGAAGAGCAAATGATACGTGGACTGTATACCAGTGCGATGGGGATGATTGTGCAGGAAAGGCGTCAGGCCAATGTTTCTCAGAATCTTTCAAACGTGGAGACCAATTCCTACAAGCAGCAGCAGATTCTTGCAGCGGCCTCCCATCGGATGAATGTGCTGAACCGGGCCAGTACTCCGGGAAGGCATTTGACGGGCATTGGCAGCATGGAGACGGGAACATCCGTTGACGGTACCTATACGGATGACCGGCAGGGGATTTTGCAGGAAACCAAAAATCCTCTGGATTTTGCCATTGATGGAGACGGTTTTTTTGCCGTTCGTCTGCCGGACGGACAGACTGCCTATACAAGAGACGGGAGTTTTCAGCTGGATGCCGGTGGACAGTTGATCACCGGGCAGGGCTATCCTGTTCTGGGCGCGGATGGGCAGGGAATCCTGCTGGGAACGGAGGATGTCACAGTGGATGCTCGGGGAGGGATCACGATGCCGGACGGACGGTCTGCTTCCCTTGCTGTTGTTTCATTTGCCGATCCGCAGGGCCTGAACAGACTGGGGGATAGTCTGTATACTGCCGGAGGACCGGTCGTCCCGGGGGAGGCCTATGAGCTGAAGCAGGGTTTTCTGGAAGGATCCAATGTGGATTCCCTGACGGAATTGGTCCGGATGATTGAAATATCCCGGAATTTTGAATCCAACCAGAAAGTTGCCCAGGCAATGGATGAGACCCTGGGAAAAGCCGTCAATGAAATAGGGAAGCTATAGAAATGAATAAAAAGATGAAGACGAAGGATAAGAGGATGAAGACGAAGGATCGATCTTTCGTTTCTGCGGACAAATTGAAAATGGGAGGCGATTGGAATGAACAGAATATTGCAGACCGGACGGGTTGGTCTGGACAGCGTTCAGAAAAAAATGGATACCATTGCGCATAATATTGCCAATGCGCAGAACCATGGATATAAAACCATGGAGGTGCAGTTTGAGGACCTGATCTATGACCGGCTGGGGGATAAAGGTACCCCCATAACACGCAAAGCTGCGGGAAAGCCAGTGCAGCTCGGCACCGGAAGCCGGGTAAAGACCATACAGCACCGGTTTGACAACGGAATACCGCAGGAAACTTCCAGGCCGTTTGACCTGGCGATCCAGGGGGAAGGCTTTTTTGGAGTGGAAGGGGAAAACGGAGAGACTCTCCTGACAAGGGACGGCGCCTTTTCCGTGGATGGCAGCGGACATTTGGTGAATGCTTCCGGACGCCGTGTGCGGATGGATCTTTTATCCCCGCTGACCCAATGGCCTGCCAAAGACATCGTTATAGATGAGAAAGGCCTTATGACATGCTCCGATCCGGTCACCGGGCAGTCCATAGATATTGGGAGAATCCATCTGTACCATGCGGCGGATCCGGCCATGTTGATCAATCATGGGGACAACACATTTTCCGCTGAAAGACCGGAAGACATTTATGAAGCCGGGAACCAGCCGGGCACAGACGGCTTCATCCATCAGGGATTTCTGGAAGGATCCACAGTGGACATGACTAAGGAACTGACGGATATGCTGATGACGCAGAGGGCCTATCAGATTAATACGAAGAGCATTCATGCGGCGGATGAGCTGTGGGGAATGACCAATCAGCTGAGAAGATAAAAATGGACGGAATCAAACGGCACTCCGGGCTGGAGTGGGGAGTGCCGGACTCTCTTTGCTCTCTGGAAACCCTACCTGTTCTCTGCCTTTTTAATTAACTTTATGTTTTTAATCTCGTAGTCGTTTAAATGTCCTTGTGGAAGGATATCATGATCCTCCGGGTAAGCATACCAGGTTTTCTTATAAAAGTAACTGGCATATTGGGGATTGTCAAAAGCATGTTGATGCCTGGCATAGATTTCATTTCGCGCATAGGGCAGATCCTGCTTTGAGATTCCTTCCAGATCCTTCTCTGTTAAATATCGGCTGCTGCTGTCCGGCAGAATGTAGGAACCATCAGTTGGCCCCAAACTCTCAGTACGATATAGCCTGAACTCTGGATACACGGTATGACATACGCTTGAGCCTCTTTTCTCAACGATTATTTTTACAAGGACATCATCTCCATCAAACCTAAGGGTGCCCCCTCCTTTATCCCTGGAGCGGTCGTCATAATTGACACCATCTGCACCTCCTGTACCTACAAATTCAAAATCAACCTTATCACCATGCAGCGTACCCAGACATTCTTCATTAATACCATTTGTCCCATCCTTTGTTAACAAGGCAAGGTCAAGATGAATCTGGTTATCCGACACTGAATTAAAATTCATGTAAGGATCTTCATCATAATCCCCTTCAAAACAGAAATTTTCATAATAAGATAAATTCACTTTATTGGACTCTTTTTCTGTATGGGCAGGAACATCTGGCTTTTTAGGAACAACTCTGGCGCTGCCAGTCGTTTTCTTTGGGCCAACAGACTTCTTGCTGCTGATTTGATCGTTTTGTGACTTTTTGGCAGTCTTTTGATCGGTCTGTGTTGCATCGGCGATCTTCTGATCGGTCTGCGTTGCATCGGCAACCTTCTGATCGGTCTGTGTTGTATCAGTACTTTTTTGATTGGTCTGTGTTGTATCAGCACTTTTTTGATTGTCCTGTGTTTTACCCGCATCCGCATGACTCGGATCGTCCTGTGTTTTGATGACAGGTTTATAATCCTCCTGCCCCTGATTGCCATCGTCCAAATTGGCATCCGGTGATGTGCTCACATTTGGAACCTGGACTTCGCTTTTCCCTGCATTGCTCTTGCCGTTCTCCTTCGTCCCTGCCTGTTTTGGATGATTACATCCTACCAATGTAAGGGACAAAATAAAAACGATGAACCACTTCATCCTCGTACTCATAACGCGATATCTCCTTTCAGTCCCATCTCAGTCCCATCAGAAACTTCTTCTCAGATACTTCAGCTTTTCTTCTGAAAAAAGCTTGTGATTGAACCCAGCAAAAGAATAAGCAGGTCAAAAATAAGTGTCCAGCCTATCATGCATTGATCTCTCTGGAAATCCTACCTGTTCTCTGCTTTTATAATCAGCTTTATGTTTTTAATCTCGTAGTCATTTAAGCTTCCACGCGGAAGAGTGTCCTTTTCATCCGGGTCAGTATACCAGGTTTTCTTATAAAAGTAACTGACATATCGGGGATTGTTGAATAAATGCCGATGCCTGGCATAGATTTCATTTCGCGCATAGGGCAGATCCTGCTTTGAGATTCCTTCCAGATCCTTTTCTGTTAAATATCGGCTGCTGCTGTCCGGCAGAATGTAGGAATCATCAGTACATCCGTTGTAATCCATACGATTGATCCTGTACTCTGGATACACGGTATGGCATACAGTTGAACCTCTTTTCTCAATGGTTGTTTTTACAAGGATATCATCTCCATCAAATCTAAGGGTACCTCCTCCTTTATCCCGGGAGCGGTCGTCATAATTGACATTACCTGCACCTCCTGTACCTACAAATTCAAAATCAATTTTATCACCATGCAGCGTACCCAGACATTCTTCATTAATATCATCTGTTCCATCCCTTTTTAATAAGACATAGCCAAAATGAATTTGATTATCCGTAACCGAATGAAAATAAACGAAACAGGGCTCTCCATCATAATCCCCTTCAAAACAGAAATTTTCATAATAAGATAAATTCACTTTATTGGACCCTTTTTCTGCATGGGCAGGAATATCTGATTTTTTGGGAACAAGTTTGGCGCTGCCAGTCGTTTTCTTTGGGCTAACAGACTTTTTGGCAGTCTTCTGATCGGTCTGTGTTGCATCGGCGATCTTCTGATCGGTCTGTGTTGCATTGGCGATCTTCTGATCGGTCTGTGTTGCATTGGCGATCTTCTGATCGGTCTGCGTTGCATCAGCACTTTTTTGATTGTCCTGTGCTTTATCCGCATCCGCATGATTCGGATCATCCTGTGTTTTGGTGACAGGTTTATGATCCTCCTGCCTCTGATTGGCATCATCCAAATTGGCATCCGGTGATGTACTCACATTTGGAACCAGGACTTCGCTTTTCCCTGCATTGCTCTTGCCGTTTTCCTTCGTCTCTGCCTTTTTTGGATGATTACATCCTACCAATGCAAGGGACAAAATGAAAACGATGAACCACTTCATCCTCGTACTCATAATGCGTTATCTCCTTTCAATCCCACCTCAGTCCCATCAGAAACTTTTTCTCAGATACTTCAGCTTTTCTTCTGAAAAAGCTTGCGATTGAACCCATCAAAAGAATAAGCAGGTCAAAAATAAGTGTCCAGCCTACCATGGATGATCTTCCTGGAAATCCTACCTGTTCTCTGCTTTTATAATCAGCTTTATATTTTTAATCTCGTAGTCATTTAAATGTCCTTGTGGAAGGATATCATGATCCTCCGGGTAAGCATACCAGGTTTTCTTATAAAAGTAACTGGCATATTGGGGATTGTCAAAAGCATGTTGATGCCTGGCATAGATTTCATTTCGCGCATAGGGCAGATCCTGCTTTGAGATTCCTTCCAGATCCTTCTCTGTTAAATATCGGCTGCTGCTGTCCGGCAGAATGTAGGAATCATCAGTATGTCCTCTAAACTCCACACGGTTCACCCTGTACTCTGGATACACGGTATGGCATACATTTGAGCCTTTTTTCTCAACGATTATTTTTACAAGAACATCATCTCCATCAAACCTAAGGGTGCCTCCTCCTTTATCCCTGGAGCGGTCGTCATAATTGACATCATCTGGACCTCCTGTACCTACAAATTCAAAATCAACTTTGTCACCATGCAGCGTACCCAGACATTTTTCACTAATATCTTCTTTTCCATGTCCTCCAATATATTTCATCAAATTAAGGTGAAAATAGATTTGATCACCTGCTACGGAATCAAAATTAACAAAACATGGATCTCCCATATAGTCTCCATCATAACAAAAATTCTCATAATAAGATAGATTCACTTTATTGGACTCTTTTTCTGCATGGGCAGGAACATCTGGCTTTTTAGGAACAACTTTGGCACTGCCAGTCGTTTTCTTTGGGCTGACAGACTTCTTGTTGCTGATTTGATCGTTTTCTGACTTTTTGGCAGTCTCTTGATCGGTCTGTGTTGCATCAGCAGTTTTCTGATCATTCCGCGTTGCATCAGCACTCTTTTGATCGTCCTGTGACTTATCTGCCCCTGCATGGTCCTGATTGTCCTGTGTTTTAGGATCCTGATCCGCCTGCCTCTGATTGGCATCAACCAAATTGGCATCCGGTGATGTGCTCACATTTGGAACCTGGACTTCGCTTTTCCCTGCATTGCTCTTGCCGTTTTCCTTCGTCCCCGCTTTTTTGGGATGATTACATCCTACCAGTGTAAGGGACAAAATGAAAACGATGAACCACTTTATCCTCGTACTCATAACGCGATATCTCCTTTCAATCCCATCAAAAACTATTTCTCAAACACTTCAGCTTTTCTTCCTGTGCTTTTCTTCTAAAAAAGCTGTAAATTCACTCTGTCAGCGGAAGTGGATAATATTCTCCGGATCTTCTCGATCCGCAAATTCCAGAAACTTCAAAGATCTATTGATTGTACCCTTACAGATGCGATTTTTGATTTGAGTTATTACAAAAGGGGGCAGTCCTTCGCTTTTCCACGTTACAACATTGCCAATCAACTCCCATCTCTTTAATCTAAATCGTTGAAAGTCTTAGACACTTTGAATATATTATATAGTATTCCGTGTGCTGCCTTGTTGTTATTTATTTCCATTCCTATTCAATCACAAAGGCCTGTGGATGTCAATGCCTGGTTATGGAAATATGTTCCTATTATTTTCCATGTTTTTTTGGCACAATAATTTTATTTATTCATAATGGCTCTCTGGGCTTCTACAGACGTCTTCCTCATGGCTCGACTATCTCTTCCTGTTTCAGGTTATCTGATCTTTATTTTTCTATTTATAAATAGTTTATTCTATTTCTGAAAAAGTCGGTTAAGTATTTATTCTTTATTCTGTTCACATATTGCCTGGATACTTTTAGTTTCCAGCGATTTACTTATCAGTTAGCATTCTTGCGCGAAATGAAATCTATGCCAGGCATCAGCATTCATTCAACAATCCCCGATATGCCAGTTACTTTTATAAGAAGACCTGGTATACTGACCCGGATGATCAGGATACTGTTCCAGGTAAAAGCTTAAATGACTACGAGGTTAAAAATATAAAATTAATTAAACAAGCAGAGAACAGGTAGGATTTCAAAAGAGCAAAGGAGCCCGAAAAGGCAGGAAGACGGGCTCTTTTTTTATTGAAAAAACGATCCAGGTGTATTAACATGAGAAAGGATGGATGGGAAAAGTTTTTTGGCAAATACCAGGGATGGGAAGGAAGAAGGAGACATTTTTATGAAAGTGGATGAAAATACCATTCGATATCTTGCAGGGCTGGCGAAACTGGAGTTTTCCGGGGAGGAAACAACACGGCTTGCAGAAGAATTTCAGAAAATATTCGATCATTTTGAGAACATCAGCGGGGCATATTCAAAGATGATGGATGAAAAACCGGAGCCCGCCTGGGAGTCAGTCCTTCGCAAAGACGAAGTGAAACCCTTTGGCAGCCGGCAGGAGCTTTTCCAAAATACCAAACCGATGCGGGATGGGTTCCTTATCGTACCGAAGGTTCTGGAACAGGAGAAAAAATGACAATTGATGAGATTCAAAAAGGATACCGTGACAAACGTTTTTCCGTGCGGGAGATTGTCACAGAATATCTGGAGCGGATCAGGAAACTGGACGGAACAATCGGCGCCTTCCTGACGGTATGTGACGATTCAGCACTTCAGAAGGCAGCGGAACTGGACGAAAAGAGGAGCAGAGGGGAAGAGACCGGACCTTTGGCGGGCATTCCCGTTGCCGTTAAGGATAACATCTGTACCAGAGGAATCCGGACCACCTGTGCTTCCAGAGTGCTGGAGGATTTTATTCCCCCTTATGATGCAACGGTAGTAAAAAAGCTGAAGGAAGCGGACGCCATCCTGATCGGGAAAGCCAATCTGGATGAATTCGCCATGGGATCCTCCACGGAAACCTCCGCTTTTCAAACGACCCGGAACCCATGGGATATTACAAAAGTACCGGGGGGTTCCTCCGGGGGCTCGGCCGCAGCCGTGGCTGCCGGATTTGCGCCGCTGGCCATCGGCTCCGATACGGGTGGATCCATTCGTCAGCCGTCGGCCTTCTGCGGCGTGGTGGGACTGAAGCCGACCTATGGCAGTGTTTCCCGATATGGGCTGGTGGCTTTTGCGTCTTCCCTGGATCAGATCGGGCCCATTGCCGGCAATGTAAAAGACTGCGCCCTGGCGTTTCAGGTACTGCGGGGCCAGGATCCCAACGACTCCACCAGCATGCAGCCGGATGCGGCCGGGATGCCTTCTTTCCCGTCCTGTCTGCCGGATCAGGGCATACGGGGCTGGAAGATTGGCCTGCCACGGGAATGTTTCCGGCATGGGCTTCATCCGGAAATTGAGGAATCCGTCCGGGAGTGCGGCCGACTTTTTGAAAAGATGGGGGCAACGATCCGGGAAATCTCCCTGCCGGTGTGGGATATGGGAATGAACGTCTATTATATCCTTTCCTCGGCGGAAGCAAGCTCGAATCTGGCACGGTACGACGGGATCCGGTACGGCATCCGGGCAAAGGATTACAATAATCTGGAGGAGATGATAGTCCATACCCGATCGGAGGGTTTTGGCTGGGAAACCAAGAGAAGGATTCTGCTGGGGACCTGTGTTTTGTCCTCCGGGTATGAGAAGGGCTACTATAAAAGGGCGATGCGTCTGCGGGACAAAATCCGGGCGGCCTTTCGGAAAGCCTTTCAGGAATATGATCTTCTCCTTTTGCCCACCACACCGACGCTTCCCTTTGATATCGGGAAACAGCACAGCGATCCGCTGGAAATGTACCTGGCGGATATTCATACTGTGTCCATGAGTATTGCCGGGGTCCCGGCTCTGTCCCTTCCCTGCGGGTTCAGCCGGTCCGGCCTGCCCATCGGCGTGCAGCTGGCTGCCAATCATTTTGAGGAAAACAAGCTGTTCTCCGCGGCAAGTCTTCTGGAAAGGGAGTTCGGACCCTCCGGCAGGAACACGCCGCCGGATATGCCGCCGGTAGGGAAAATAGTGGACAACATCTTAACGCGGGGAGGGAAACAGTATTGAAGCAAAAAATGAAGGGATCCCATGCGGCCGATGGGAATCATTTGTTTGAAACAGTCATTGGCCTGGAAATCCATGCAGAACTGAATACAAAGTCCAAAATCTTCTGCTCCTGCTCCACCCGGTTTGGCAGCCGGCCCAATGAAAATACCTGTCCGGTCTGCATGGGACTGCCGGGCACCCTGCCGGTGCTGAATGAGGAGGCGGTGCGGCTGGCAGCCCGGGCAGGGATCGCCCTGCACTGCTCTGTCAACCGGGTCAGCCGATTCGACCGGAAGAATTACTTTTATCCGGATCTCCCAAAGGCTTACCAGATCACCCAGTATGACCTGCCGCTCTGTGAGTCCGGATATCTGGATATCGAAACCGGGCAGGACAGGCCGAACGGGAAGCGCCGGATCCATCGGATCGGTATCTCCCGGATTCATCTCGAGGAGGACGCGGGCAAGCTGATTCATCCGGAAGGTGAGCCGGTGACCCTTCTGGACTATAACCGGGCGGGGGTGCCTCTGATTGAAATCGTGACCGAGCCGGATATGCGTTCTCCGGAAGAGGCGGCTGCCTTTCTGAAAGCGCTGAAATCCATCCTGGAATATACGGAAGTATCGGACTGCAGAATGGAGCAGGGGTCCCTGCGCTGTGATGTCAATCTTTCTGTAAGGGAAATGGGAAAGACGGATTTCGGCACGAAGGTGGAAATCAAGAATCTGAACTCTTTTCGGGAGATTCAAAGGGCCCTTGCCGCAGAAGCGGAACGGCAGAGGGAACAGTACTGCTCCGGGGGCCCGGACAGCATCCTTCCGGAAACCAGACGCTGGGACAACGGCAGGGGCCGGACGGTGTCCATGCGTACCAAGGAAGGGAATCAGGATTATCGATATTTCCCGGATCCGGATCTTCCTCCTGTTTTTCTTGACCGTTCCCTGCTGTGTCTGATTCGAAACGGGATTCCGGAATTGCCGGAGCAGAAAAAGGAACGGTTTTTGCGGGAGTATGGTCTGAACCCTTATGAGGCCGGACTCCTGACCGGTGAAAAGGCTCTGGCGGATTACTATGAGGAAGTCGTTGGCTTTGGTGTTGATTCCAGGGAGGCAGCCCACTGGATCCTGGATGAGCTGCCGCGGATCCGCAAGGATGCGGAAAACGGGGAAATTCCGGTGAAAAGCCATTACCTGGCAGACCTGATTCAAAAGATCGGGGAAGGCCGGATCAGCCGGAATACCGGGAAGGATGTCCTTATGGAAATGGCTGTAACCCGGAAGACGCCGGGAGAGATTATCCGGGAAAAGGGTCTTTCCCAAATCAGCGGTCCGGCGGAGCTGCAAAAAATAATACGGGATGTGTTGTCCCGGAATGCGGATGCGGTTCAGGATTATAAAAAGGGCAGCGCAAAAGCCATCGGGTTTTTAATGGGACAGGTCATGAAGGCGAGCCGGGGCAAAGCCAATCCCAATCTTGCCAGGAGCCTTCTGGAAGAGCTGCTTTCCTGATTTCTGCCTTTCCGGATCTATGCCTGCAGATCGCCGGGGACTTCGCTGGTAGATTGTTCCGGTCCTGCATAGTTTTACACGTTTTGGGTTTCAATTCCCCTGGTAGTCGTTCTGAAGGGAGCGGACCATGCTGCGAATCTGCGGAAGGGAAGCGAGAACCATGCAGATGATCAGTTCCACCAGCAGATAGCTGCCGTTATACCCAAGGGAATACAGGACGGCAGGCTGTCCCCCGGCATACTCGGAGAAAAACACAATACCAGTCAGGAAGTGCATTAAAAATCTGCCGAAAACCCCGATGATGCAGGAGACGGCAAGGTTCTTCCGGTACAGCCCGGCCAGCCCAAGGAGCCCGAAGGCAACGGGATAATCCATGAGAAACTGGATCCAGTGTATGATGGAACCGCCCTGGATATACTGGAGAAACCCATAGGCGATGCCGGCCAGCACTCCGGGAACCGGCCCGAAGATATAGGCGAATATCATAATGGGCAGCATACTGCCCGGAGTGATGCTTCCGCCCTGCGGCAAACGATACAGCCGGATGTAGGATAATACAAAGGACAGGGCAATGCATGCACTGGCATAGACCAGCATGTGGGTGGTAAAATGCACATTCCTGCTTTTGCGCAGAAGAATGACTCCGCCAATTCCCACAAAGGCGAGCAGAATAAGAATGATAGTGGTACCTGGAGTAAATTCCGCAAATTTTCCAAATACGTCGGATAAAGATTTTGGCATGAATAGTTCCTCCCAATATATTTGTACATATAAAACCGGGAAAGATCACATTACGGTCCTGAAAGAAAGGATCATAAAACAAGAGCCAAAAACGATGGAAACCGTAAAAATAAAAAGGCAGAAAAAGAAGCTTTTTCTGCCTTGCAGGTTCAGGTGTCCGTTCAGACACAGTATGCATAACAGCTTCCCTACGCAGGTATTAACCTACAGGTTCAAAGGGTGGATCGAAATCCTCTCAGCCATGGCTCCCCCAGCAGTCCTATATGCCTTTTGATCTATTATAGCACCGGATGTCCTTTGCTGCAATCCAATAAGATTTCAA
>ENA-UOOI01003645-UOOI01003645.1-fermentation-metagenome-genome-assembly--contig:-NODE-3645-length-11262-cov-4.960471_pt1 | contig 11262 bp, 10 predicted proteins | sample MGYA00245779_ERZ724027 | MGnify/ENA primary metagenome ERZ724027 (study PRJEB28704, sample SAMN03018318) | fermentation metagenome | biome: anthropogenic terrestrial biome; feature: soil; material... | reverse complement strand
GCAGGGATTCGAAGGGGAGCTGTACTGAATGACGTGCCTGTGGCACGTCAGAGCCAACGGCTCCGTCCCCCATTGTCACTTTGTGACATTTCCCCCACACAGTGGGGGAATCTTCAGCGACCGACCAAGGCGCACAGTTCGCGCCGCGAATCGAATCCCACCCTCTCCGCCAAAGGGGGCTGTTGCAAAATGGAAGTTTTGTGACAGCCTTTTTGGGGTGTTAAGGAATCTCCGATTTAATCTGGACTATCCAAGAGAGAAGAAAGCTGGTAAAATAGAACCATCAAGACATAAAGTGGTGCGGAAACATGAAAAAGCAGCAGACCTTTACGGATTTAGAATATAGCTGCCGGAAGAAGAAAACGCGGCGGGAAGAGTTCCTAAAAGTCATGGACGAGATTATTCCTTGGGACGAGTGGGTCAGTGTCATTGCGCCGCAATTACCCTACCGGTAAACGTGGCTGTCCTCCCGTGGGTGTCGAGCGGATGTATCTGCCGCAGATCTGGTTCAATCTTTCCGATCCGACCACCGAGGACGCGATCTGCGACAGCTATGCCATGCGTAAATTCACCGGCATTGATTTCATGATCGAAAATGTACCGGATGAGGCGACACTTTGCAAGTTTCGATATCTGCTGGAGGAAAACGGTCTGAACAAGCTGTTCTTCGACACCATTAACCGCGTCATGACAGCCACCGGTCGCATTATGAAGGGCAGCACGATCGTGGACGTCACCATTATCAACGTGCCCAGCTCCACGGCGTCGACGCCGGCAGCGGGCTGGTTCACACGATAGAAGTGACTGCTGCCAATGGGAACGGCTTGATTGAACACCGGAAATCCTCTGTCCGCTGCAAGGTGGAGCACGCTTTTCGCATCATTGCATTATTAAATGTCAATTTGGCTACACGAGAATCCGGTACCGGGGCCTAATGAAAAACGAAAACAGGCTGTACGCCACGTTCGCATGCGCAAATCTTTACATGCTGGCGATAACCTGCTGGCGATAACCTGACAAGGGAGAAGTGCGCCTATTTTCGCCGAATCGTAACGAATATGGCATGAAGTATAACGGAAAAACTCCTCGGCACTGCTTATCTGTACTGTTTTCGGCCTGATTTCAATGTTTGTGCTTTAAAATATTTCATTTGTTCAGAGGTTCCCTAATTAATATAGTTCCCAATTAGTCGTTTTTAATGGATTTGTAGAATTACGTTCAATCAAAGAAAAGGGAAGAATAATATTTTCTGTATTCTTATCTTGACAATTTTCAATCTTTCCAAAAAGCAGTTTTGCAGCCATCTCACCCATACGGCGCTTCGGAATATTGATTGTTGAGAGCGATGGGGTCAATAATGAAGAAATAAAGATATTGTCGAAGCCGATGATTTTTATATTTTCAGGAATGGCAAGACCATATTCATGAATTGCTTTTATTGCGCCAATTGCCATAAGATCGTTAGCGGCAAACAGCCCATCAAAGGTGATGCCTTCATTCAGCAATTTTTTGGTTTGGACATACCCGCTAATTGATGAAAAGTCTCCCTCTCTGATAAGACTTTCATCAATAGGTAAAGCGTTGTCTTGAAGCGCCTTTTTATATCCTTCTGTTCTCCGAGTGGCCCACGCGGCGTTCTTTGGGCCCGTGATATGGGCAATTGTCTTGCAACCCTGCTTTAGCAAGTGCAAAGTAGCTTGGTAGGCTCCCTCCAAATAGTCAACCGCTACGGAGTCAATATGATGCTCCGTCAAATCGCGCTCAATGCTGACGACAGGAACACGCTTTTCTTTATAGTGAAGAGTGGATAAAAGTTGGAGGTACTCTTTGTCGTTTTCCCTCGCCAACGAATCTACAATAATTCCATCCACTCGGTTTGACAACAATATCCTTATGTATTTTTTCTCATATTCAAAATTATTGTTTGTCGGAAAGAATGTAACGCTATAATTCTTTTCCTCTGTAACCCTTTCAATTCCTTTGATCACCTCAGGGAAAAAAATGCTGTCGATAGAAGATACGACAAAACCGATTGTTTTTGTCGTTTTACTTTTTAAGCTACTTGCTACTGGATCCACCTGATAATGAAGCCTTTTTACTGTATTGAGCACTTTTTTTTCTAATTCAGGGCTGACCTTTCGGTTTCCTGTCAATACATTGGAAACAGTAGCGATAGAAACTCCGGCAGCTTTCGCTACTGCTCTGATGGTCAACATAATATCACACTCACTTATAATAAGATTTTCCAGATCTGAGTCTTAAAAACAGCAAAGTATTAGCAACGATAAAACGTTTTATACACCAATTATACTATAATCGCTTTTAAAAATCTATAGTTGCCTTATTAGAAATAAATTTAAAACGTTTTAAGAATATAAAACTTAAATAACGAGTAAAATTAATTATAATATCAATAAATAACCAATTTATTTGATAATAATCAAAATATTTTAAGATTTATCATTGACAATAACGTTTTTAGATTGTATACTACTACTATGTTTAAAAACGTTTTAAATATCAAGGAGGTCCATACCTATGACGAAAGCAGAGTTGGCACAGAAAGCGTTGGAAGAGGGAGAAGGGATCTTCCGCTTAACTCCGACATGGGTTCCAAGATCCTTTTGTCGCCCGGGCAAAAGGATTAAGCTGCACCCGGATGATTATTATATTTTCGGCCTGAAAAGGGGCGGCGTCGACGAACGCTGGTTTTCGTCGACGACCCATGCGGAAAACGGCCCTGGTACACCGGAAGACGAGGGCCTGAGCTATATCGTGGTCGATCGGAACGGGAAAGAAAAAGTTTTGCTCAGGGATGCGGTTTCTTCCTTGAGAGAAAAGGTCATTGGAGAACATCTTTGGAACAAATACGGACGCTGGCCTATGTTCTCGAAGTTTTTCGATAACCAGGGTCCTCTCCCGCTCCATATCCACCACAGGGATGAACATGCGAAAAGAGTTCATCAGGCCGGAAAACCGGAAATGTACTTCTTCCCGTCTCAGCTCAATAATCACGGTGGGGAATTTCCGTTTACCTTTTTTGGTCTCAATCCTGAAACCACAAGGGAGCAAGTCAAACAGTCACTCGAAAATTTTCCCAAAGGCGACAATAATCTTCTGAATCTATCCCGCGCTTATAAAATAGATCTCGACACGGGCTGGGATGTGCCGCCGGGGGTGCTGCATGCACCGGCAAGCCTTTGCACTTATGAGCCGCAGTTCGCCTCAGATGTATATGCCATGTATCAGTCTGTTCTGTATGGCGGCCAGTGTGTGCCGGAAGAACTGCTTTGGAAAGACTGCCCTCCGGAAGAGAAGGGAAATTTCGACTATCTTGTCGATGTAATCGACTGGAAACTTAATGTCGACCCCGATTTTCATAAAAACAGGTTTATGCCACCGATCCCGGCCAGCGACTTGAAAGAAATGGAATCGAACGGCTATAAAGAAGAATGGATTTGCTATAAGAGCGATAAAGTCTGCGCGAAACGACTTACTGTTTTGCCGGGACGTACGGTTACCGTTAAAGACAGTGCAGCATACGGCATCATCTGTCTGCAGGGACATGGCAGGTTCGGAAAGTGGAATTTGGAAACCCCTGCCCTTATCCATTATGGCCAGCTTACCAACGATGAATTCTTTGTTACGGAGAAAGCGGCGGAAAAAGGTGTTACTGTCGTAAACGAGTCGGATTGCGACAGTATTGTAATATTAAAGCATTTTGCTGAAAATCCGGATTTAAAACTTACGAAGGAGAAATAAAATGCGTTTATTCAGCAGGAATCAATACATAGGACATCCGTCTCAACTACTGCGAATCAATAATTATAAAATGGTAGGCGGTTTCGCCGATGGTCTCCGAGCCGCCGACATCCAGAACGGCAGAATCAGCGTCACCGTTTCGGCGGATCGGGGAATGGATATTCCGTTCTTAAACTATAAGGGCGTAAATATCGGGTATATCGCGCCCTGCGGGATGGTTTCGCCCCAATATTATGACGACAAGGATATGGGGTTTTTCCGTGGCTTTACCGCGGGCTTTTTAACGACGTGCGGCCTTACGCATATGGGCGCCCCTTCCGAAGTGGACGGACAGAAATATGGGATGCACGGCAGAGAATCCAACATCCCGGCGAAAAATTTCTGCACGAAACTTATCAGTGACGAAACGTCCATGGCGGCCGTTCTGAGCGGCGAAATGGATCAGGCTTTGCTTTTCGGAGAAAAACTAAGCCTGGAGCGCAGATTTAAGATTGCCTACGATCAAAAATTCTTCCATTTCACCGACCGTGTGACAAATAACGGCTTTTCAAGAACACAGCACATGCTTCTCTATCACTTTAATATCGGATACCCCATGTTGGATGAAAGCGCGGAGATTCTTATCCCCGCGAAAACTGTGGCAGGGCGCGAGCCGTATTCGCAGTTCGATATTGCAAACCGCCTGCATGTGCCGAGCCCAATTCACAAATATCGGGAAATGTGCTATTTCTATAAACTGAAGCATGATCCCCAGAACTGCTCCTGCGTTGCGGTCTACAACCACAACCGGGGCCTTGGCATCTGTATAGAATTCGACACTTCTGTGCTGGATCATTTTACGCAATGGAAAATGGTCGGGGAAGGAGAGTATGTAATCGGCCTGGAACCGGGCAATGCGACACCGCTTGGCGTAGAGAAAGAGAAAGCACTGGGCCACCTGAAGTATCTTGAAGCCGGAGAAACCAGAACCTATGAATTTACAATCAGTGTTTTGGAAGGGAAGGAAGACCTTGAAGCCCTCAAGCACAAAATCGGGCAATACTGATTTTCTCCTTTATGCATATAAGCCGATGATACGGTTCTTTACATAGATGTAACGAACATGCTTAAAAACGACGGGATCATGATTTTTGGGGAGGTGTTGTCGGTTGAAAAAGGTCATCTTAAAATTGGAAGACATTACGAAAACTTTTCCTGGAGTTCTGGCTTTGAACAAAGTCAGCTTCGATCTGTACAGTGGAGAAGTCCATGCCATCTGCGGAGAGAACGGCGCGGGAAAATCAACGCTGATGAAAGTGGTGAGCGGCGTTTATCCACCAGACGGCGGAACTATGTATGTGAATGGAAAGAAGAGAAAATTTTCCAATCCAATGGAGGCTTTTGAGAGCGGAATTTCTATTATTTATCAGGAAACGAATCTTTTTGAAGAAATGACGGTTTTGGAAAATCTGTTCATAGGGCATGAGATACATAAAAAGGTTGCGGGAATTTCTGTCCTGGACTATTCCTCTATGAGGGAAAAAGCAAAAGCAGTTTTCAAACGGCTGAACACCAAAATCAATCTCAATACCAAGATTAAAAACCTCGGCATGGCTCAGAAGCAGATGGTTGAGATTGCAAAGGCACTGACCATTGATATTAATATTCTTATCCTCGACGAACCTACGGCGTCCTTGACGGAGAGGGAAGTGAAAGCCCTCTTTGAAACCATCCGTCAGCTTAAGAAGCAGGGCTATGGAGTCGTCTACATCAGCCATCGCATTGAAGAAATCTTTGAAATATGCGACCGGGTCACTGTAATCCGGGACGGTACCCATATCTCCACAAAAAACGTATCGGATACCAATGAAGAAGAATTAGTTGCCGACATGGTAGGGCGAAGCCTTAACAACTATTATCCGAAAGCAGAAACGGCAATCGGTCAGGAAATCTTCCGAGTTGAAAGACTGTACGACAACGGATTTGTGACAGATGTAAGCTTCACTTTAAAAAAAGGCGAGATTCTCGGCTTTGCCGGCCTTGCCGGCGCCGGCAGAACGGAATTGATGCAGGCGATCTGCGGATTGTCGAAAAGAATAAAAGGAGACCTCTATATTGACCAAAAGAAAGTCAAGATTGAAAATTATAATCAGGCGAAAGCGAACGGAATCGTGTACGTTTCGGAAGACCGCGGCAAATACGGTTTGATTATTGACATGAGCATCGCACAGAATATCTCGCTCCCACAGCTTCAGAACTTTTCCAATCGATATCATATTTTAAACCTGCGCAAGGAACAGAAAACAGCTGATCGGTATATCAAAGAAGTTGATATCAAGGCACCTTCAAACGACTTCTTGGTGACCAACCTGTCGGGAGGAAATCAGCAGAAGGTGTCAGTAGCAAAGGCGCTGGCTCTTCACCCGAAAATCCTGATTATGGATGAGCCTACTCGCGGCGTGGATGTAAACGCAAAGGCAGAGATCCATAAAATCATCAGTAAACTGACCCAACAAGGTCTATCCATTATTATGGTGTCCAGCGAACTTCCGGAACTTATTGGTATGTGCGACCGCACTTACGTGATGCGCAACGGGAAAATCTCAGCGATGTTCCTACATGAAGAATCGACACAGGAAAAGATTCTAAAAGCGGCAATTTAGCCGAAAGAAGGTGAAACAATGAACCCTACAGAGGAAAAAAGCAATGGACACAAAATTTTGACAAGAGAATTTTACCTGGGAGCCTTTTTAGTCGCATTGCTTATCTTTTTAAAATTTACCACGAAAGGCTTTTTCGCGCTCAATAACGTAATGAGTATGCTGAACATCTTCAGTTATACGCTGATTGCTTCCATCGGGATGAATTTCATCATCATTACCTCGAACATTGACATTTCGACCGGCGCGTTAATTTCAGTCATCTGTATTACTTTGGCGGCCGTTGGGAAAATGGGTCTGAATTTCTGGGCTCTGCTGCTGGTGAGTATTATAGCGGGCGCGCTTCTGAGCGGAATCAATGGAGTCTTTATCACCAAACTTGGAATTCCGGCGATGGTGGCCACATTGGCAATGAGCCAGATTTTTCAAGGAGCTTTGCCCTTGTGCGTCGACGGCTCCATTTACGACCTTCCGCCCTCGTTTACCTGGTTGGGCTTTCAGGCGAAAATTTTCGGCGTAGTTCCTGCAAGCGTCCTTATCATGTTGATTATTACCGCTCTTGCGCTGATCTTTATGCGCTATTCCAGCTTTTCTAAAAAACTATATGCGATCGGAAACAATGCGAAAGCGGCGCGCCTGGCGGGCATCAATGTGAATAAGACCATTCTCGTCACCTATTTGATTGCTGGAACCCTCTTTGGTATAACCGCCACCATTTTGGCCACCGCCAGCCAACGCGTTACCACAACAATGGGAAGCAACCTGGAGATGACCTTCATTGCAGCCGTCGTTTTAGGAGGGACAAGCACGGACGGCGGGACAGGTAAAGTTATCGGAACAGTTATTGGAGCGCTGATTCTCTCCATGATCACCTCAGCGACCAATTATCTGGGTATCAGTTCTGACTGGTCCGATGCGATTAAGGGCGCCATTATCATTGCCTCTGTAATCGTAAGTTCTAAATCTGTCGGCCAGAAAAAACGAATTCTCGGCACGACGAACGTCGCGGTACAGAGCGGGGGCAGGTAAAATGAAAACAAAATCGAAAAAATTTAGATTTTCCTTCAATATGATTCTATTTTTTCTCTGGCTGACAATCACTGTCCTGATCGGGATTTTGGCTCCCCAGTTTTTAACGTTTAATTATTATGTAGGTGTAGTGCTGCGGGATGGAGTGGAAATCGGCCTGGTGGCCCTGCCCATGACCATGATCATTATTACGGGCGGCATTGACCTTTCCGTAGGGAATACCATGGTCCTTTCGGCAATGCTGGGCGGCATGGTGGCGCTCAGATTTGGCGGCGCGGCCGGTCTGCTGGTTACCATGCTGATCGGTGCGCTGTGCGGCCTTTTCAACGGCTTTTTAATTGCGAAAATAAAGGTTTCCCCCATGATTACCACTCTTTCTACCATGTTTTTGTATTTGGGTTTAGCTAGGGGCATCACAAAAGGGGACAGTGTATATTCCTACAATCTTGCTTCCGGAATGGGTAACATGTCTTTAGCAGGAATTCCGGTACAGCTGTTTATTTATGTTTTAATGGCGATTCTCTTCTATGTAATTCTTGCAAAATCCACGTATGGGCGGGAGCTTTATTCAATCGGACTGAATGAAAATGCTTCGATTTATTCGGGAATCAATACGGAACGGGTCAAGATTATCGTATATATGCTGGCAGGTCTGATGTCTTCCGTTGCGGCGCTCATCTGGCTCGGGCGCTTCAACGCCCTTAAGTATGACGCGGGGTATAACTTCAACCTGAAGGTGATTACCATTGTGGTTTTGGGCGGCACCAGCATAACGGGCGGATATGGCGATATAAGAGGAACCATTGTTGCCACTTTGATTATCGCCGTTCTCTCGAATGGACTGACTGTTTTGAATATTCCTGTTGCGGCGCAGACGATAGTGCAGGGCACTGTTCTGATTATCAGCTTGGTTTCCCTGAAATTTATCAATCAGCGCAAAATCAGGCAGAAAATTATTAAAGTCAAAGCGCCCACGGCCCAGTAAAATTATTTTTGCGTGCTATAAGGGATGAATCTTTATAGATACATTATGCAAGGAGGAGCAAAAGATGAAAAGGTTAAAAAGCGTACTTTCCGTGTTGCTTGTCTTGACCATGGCAGTTTCTATGGGAGCATGCAACAGCACATCGGCCCCGGCGGGGGCGTCCCAAAACCAATCCGCATCCGAAAAAGAGGAAACCATAACAGTTGCGGTGCTTCCCAAATTCAAGGGAGAAAATTACTGGGATGCGTGTAAGACTGGGGCGCAAGAAGCGATTAAAGAGCTTCAGACAGAAGGTAAAAAGGTAGAGATGATTTATGACGGGCCTCCGCAGGATCAGGCGACGAACCAGAAGCAGGTCGATATTCTGGAGGGCTGGATTGCCCAGAACGTCAATGCGATTGTGACAGGCGTGATCGATCCCGGCGCCATTTCCCAAACGCTGCAGAAAGCGAGGGATAAAGGGATAAAGGTCGTCACATTCGACTCCGATTCACCCAAAGCGAGGGATTTGTTCATCAATCAGGTTTCCTTTGACGGCATTGCGGAAGGGGTGGTAAAAAGCGCGTCCGACCAGTTGACCAGAAAAGGATATGGTCCAAACCATAAAGCCAACGTAGCGATTATTTCTCAGACTAAAACCGACACGAATTTGAACGGATGGATCGCCGCCATAAAAAAGCTGCTTGCGACCAAAGAATACAACTGGATGGTTGTTCAGAACGAGAATACTGATATTTATTATCCAGGGGCCGATGAGTCGGAAAATTCCAAGACTGCGTCTACACTTTTGGGTCGCATGGGCGGTGGTGCGGATCAAATCAACTGTGCGATGGGGATCACGTCCATGTCCTGCCCGTGTTTGGGGGCCGCTTATCAATCCGCCGCATCCAAGCCGGATAAGGATTCTGTGGTCATTACCGGACTCGCCACTCCGAATGCGGTAAAATCCTATATTTTGGATGACACCAATCCGCTGAAAACCGCCGTTCTGTGGAAATGCTCCGATTTGGGATATCTGGCCGCGCAGGCGGGATATCAGCTTGCGAGCGGTGAGCTGGCGAAGGACGCAACGTTCATTAAAACAAAGCGCCTGGGAGAAAGGTCAATTTCAAAGGACGGCACCATCGTTTTGGGCGACGCTCTCATCATAACCAAGAACAACGTTTCACAATACAACTATTAATGGCACTTCCATATTAAAATTTGTTCCGTCAAAAATGTCTGCAGAGAATTTTATTTTCTGCAGACATTCTCTAAAGGGTGGAACGGAAAAAGGTGAATGTGCAATATGAAAACATATTATCTTGCTGTCGACATCGGAGCTTCAAGCGGCAGGCATATCCTCGGCCATGTAGAAAATGGGAAAATATCACTGCAAGAAATTTATCGCTTCACAAACGATCTGGATAAAAGGGACGGCCATCTTTGCTGGAATCTGGACCGCCTTTTCGCCGAAATCAAAAACGGCCTGAAACGCTGCGCTGAGCTGGGAAAAATTCCAAAGAGCATGGGTATCGACACCTGGGGGGTTGATTTTGTCCTGCTCGACGGGAAGAACAGAATCCTCGGCGATACGGTTTCTTATCGCGACGCGCGGACGGTTGGAATGGACAGGCAGGTGAACAGGTGGATTACTTCAGAAGCTCTCTATGCGCGCACGGGCATTCAGAAGCAGACGTTCAATACAATCTATCAGCTTGTCGCGCTGGAGCAGAGCGATCCGGAAAGCCTCGGTCGGGTTCAGACCTTTTTGATGATCCCGGAGTACTTCAATTTTCTGCTGACCGGGGTCAAGATGAACGAATACACCAATGCGACCACGACCCAGCTGGTCAACGTAAAAACCAGAACATGGGATACGGAGCTAATCGAGCAGCTCGGCATGCACCCTTCCGCCTTCGGCACGCTGCATCTGCCGAAAACCACGGTAGGAAACCTGTTGCCGCAGGTGCAGGCGGAAGTCGGTTTCGACTGCCGTGTGGTACTTCCGGCCACGCATGACACCGCTTCCGCCGTCATGGCCGTGCCCGGCGAAAACGACATCTACCTCAGCTCCGGCACGTGGTCGCTCATGGGGGTAGAACGCATGAAGCCGGACTGCGGCGAGCTTAGCCGCAAATTAAACTTTACCAACGAGGGCGGATATGACTACCGGTACCGATACCTGAAAAACATCATGGGGCTTTGGATTGTGCAGTCCGTACGGCGTGAGCTCAATAAAAAGTACAGCTTCGACGAGCTTTGCGATATGGCGCGTGCAAGCGACGGCTTTGCGTCGTTAATTGACGTCAACGACGCATCGTTCCTTTCTCCCCGCAGCATGATTCAGGCAGTCAAAGAATACTGTGAAAAAACAAAACAGCCGGTGCCTCAAACGATTGGGGAATTGTTCGCCTGTATCTATCACAGCATTGCCAGAAGCTATGGCAAGACGGTGGCGGAGATTGAAACAGTGACCGGAAACCAGTATCCCGTTCTTCGCATCGTGGGTGGCGGCGCCAAGGACGATTATTTAAACAGCCTGACGGCGCGGTATACACACAAAAAAGTGTTGGCCGGCCCGGTGGAGGCAACGGCGCTTGGGAACCTGATGGCGCAGATGCTGGCAGATAATCCGTTCTCTGGGCTTTTGGATGCCAGAAACGCAGTGGGAAGATCTTTTCCAATTAAAGAATACACATCTGATTAGCGTAATGCCGACGGGCTATGCCTGTGAACGGACCGAAAACCAAATGTAAATTATGATACGATTACCAGACGGATGGTTGTCTGCGACGTAATTCTTAGCCGCCTTTTAAAGCGACAGCGCGGTGCGGTAATTCTTCCTCATGACGTCGCAGGAATGGC
>ENA-UOOI01003644-UOOI01003644.1-fermentation-metagenome-genome-assembly--contig:-NODE-3644-length-11264-cov-44.340173_pt1 | contig 11264 bp, 7 predicted proteins | sample MGYA00245779_ERZ724027 | MGnify/ENA primary metagenome ERZ724027 (study PRJEB28704, sample SAMN03018318) | fermentation metagenome | biome: anthropogenic terrestrial biome; feature: soil; material... | reverse complement strand
TGTGCTGGAAGGCATCCATTCTGGCATTGGTCCGATCCAGTTTTTTCGATAAGTTCCGGATGTCCTGCAGTACGGCGGTATCCGGCGGGGAGGAAACGGCCTCCGCATCCGGCTCCTGTTTCTTCCTGCGGATGGTTTGTTGTGTCTTCTTTTTTTCGTCCGACCTGTTTTCCCGCATACTGCGGTTCGGGTTTCCGACAGACCATGTAAAGTCAGGAAAACCATCCCCCAGGTCCATCACCGAATGGGACGCGCCGTCCAATGTTTTGGTAATGTGCAGATAGGGGATCGGTTCCGGATCCGGGATTTCCCGGGCGGTTTCCCAGTGCTGGTCCGCCGGTTTCTTCCGGCTTACCATGCCTTTCTCCCCCTGGATCCAGGAGCAATGGGGTTCTTTTCCGGAAAAAATGCAAGGAACCTGGATGGGATCGGGGCTTTCCCATACACAGATACCCGAATCAGCAGAGTCCGGTATTCTGGCTTTGGTATCAATTTTTTTGTAATTCAGACGGTGTGTCTGATTGGTATCTTCGCACCATACCATATGCAGGAACCCGTCAGAATCCACTGTACCATTGAAATTGCTGCATCTGTCCGTCGTCTGAAACAGAGTGGCAGGTCCCGACCAGATCTGTTGTATGTTGTCAAACCGGATGAGGCAGCATTGCGTGTGGTTCCGAAGGGTTTTGGTATAGACACACACAAGATTTCCACTCTGATCACTTGTGATCAGCTGAGGCATGGCATTTTGATCGGTGAGAAAATGCAGGAAAACCTTGCTTTTCCATCTGCCATTTTCGGAATAGGAATGCACGAAGGATTCCTGTGCCCGTTTCAGGGAGTTTTCAATATAATATAACAGATGGACATGAGAAGCGTCGGATAGAACCGAAAGCCAGGAGATATCCTCAAATCTGGAGGAAACACGGTATACCAAACGCTGGTACCACTGCTTCCCGTCCCATTCATAATAAATCAACTGCTTTGCCAGGGTATAGGCGAGCAGGCAGATTCGATCCTGATTGTCCATGGTACTGCTGAAAAAGCGGACGGTTTTTCCGTCAATCGGTTTTTCTTCCGTCCATTGGCTGTTTTCCCTGCAGGTATATTGTATCTTTTGCTGATCGGAAAGGGTGAAGAACCATTGCTTGCCCAGGGAATCTTCCATATAATAAGGGAAGCCGATGTTTGTCATGGCAATTTCCTCCTTATCCTCCATATTGCATTACGATTTCAAAGCATTCATCTGATATAAGCTTATGAAAGGCCGGTATAAAATATCACTTCCCAACCAGGCACAATCAAATTGACATTCACATATCATGGCTAATGAGAGAAGGGAGTTCTCTCATATTCCATTAGGAAAAGGGGGTTTATTGATGTCTTTTTATTCCTACAAGAATGAAGGGAATCCTCGTTGCCCGGGAAGGATCGGATTTGACGGATTGAAGAACATACTTGAGAAGGTCTGCGTTCAGGTGAACAAAGTCTATGACTCCTGTTTACAGCAGGAGACAATAAACGATGTGAGGATTGTCCTGAAGGAAGTCTGCAAGAGTCATACGAATTTCATGCCTCCGCTGACGTTTGTCAGCTGCCGGAGCACGTCGGTAAAGGGAAAACTGGTTGGAACCCGTATTGACAGACTGCAGGACCGCCCCAACTTCGCCCGTATCCGTACCAAAGTGGAGATACCGATTGAAGTGGTATTTGAAGACTGTGAAGGACGGCAGGGCACAGGTACAGCCATTATCACCATACCCAAGGATGTTGTTCTCTATGTGCCGGATGAGTCTGTGATCCCGTTCCAACTGGAGAGCATTGTAAATGCAATCTGTGTATCCGGGCGGTTTATACCGGGTGATACCTTCCGATTTGATGTCGATGTTTGTCTGACCATTATACTCAAGATTATTGCCAAGGTGGAGCTGTTGATTCCCGCATTTGGCTTCTGTGAAATTCCTCCCTGCGAAGAGTTCTCGGAATCCGTATGCGACGATATCTTCAATCTGCCTCTGTTCCCTCCTCAGCTGGAAGATGTTTGTGAGGACAGGAACAAACCCAGGAATGAACCCAGGAACGAACCCGGGTGCGATCCGGGATGCGCTCCCAAAAGAAGCCTCAGCATTCAGAAAGAGGATAAGAAAGAATGAAGGCAGGCTGAAGTGGGAAATATGGCAGGAATTTCAGCAAAGGAAAATTGAGGAATTCCGAAAAAGGGCATGCTATTTCAATAGCTGCTCTTTTTTTTTGTGAGGTGAGCGGAACGCCGGATACGCCATGCAAAGGCAGTGTCGTCCGGGTGGAAGGGGAAGGAGCTTGTCAGGATGCCGGTATCCGGATATAATGGATGATGGCCTTTGTTAAGGCAGGATGTGGTCTGTCTGACGCGGGCGGCAGGGGGGAAAGAGCAAAAAGGTAAGGAGTAAGGAACCGTGAAAGCAAATATACTGGTCGTGGATGATGAACAATCCATTGTGGATTTGGTTGAAGTCTACCTGAAAAACGAAGACTACAGGGTTTTCAAGTTCTATAACGGACAGGACGCCTTGAATTGTGTGGAAAGGGAATCCGTGGATCTGGCAATCCTGGACGTGATGCTTCCGGACGGAGATGGGTTTTCCATCTGCCGGAAGATCCGGGAGAAGCATAATTTCCCGGTCATTATGCTGACTGCGAAGGACGAGGAGATTGACAAAATCAACGGTCTGATGCTGGGTGCGGATGATTATATCACTAAACCCTTTCAGCCTTTGGAACTGGTTGCCAGGGTAAAGGCACAATTACGGCGGTCCCGGCAATACAACACATCCAAACCGGCCCGGGAGGACCACACCATTGTGTTTTCCGGTCTGGTGCTGGATCGGGACAAGCATACCTGTATGCTGAATGAACGGATGCTTTCCCTGACTCCCATTGAGTTCTCTGTTTTATGGGAACTGGCGTCCAGCCGGGGGCGGGTGGTCAGTGCGGAGGAATTGTTCCGCAAAGTCTGGGGAGGCAAGTATTTTTCCAGCAGTAACAATACCGTCATGGTACATATCCGGCATCTGCGCGAGAAAATGCACGACAGTGCAGAACATCCGAAATACATCAAAACGGTATGGGGGGTGGGATATAAAATTGAAGGATAAGCCCTTCCAGTCAACATTTACGCGAAAAATGATTCTTCGGTGCGTCCGCATGGGACTGCTTGTCTCGCTGGGGTACGTGCTCCTTGTGGTTGCCGCATTTTTTCTCATTCACAAGGGGATCATCTGGCAGCCATCTCCGCTTTATGACTTTCTTAATACCATGGAACCGTTTGTTGTTGTGATCGTGATTCCGATAGGATGGCTGATTCTGATTCTGGCTGTCATTTATCTGCAATGGAAACGAACCGTAGGATACATTGAACGGGTCGTGACGGCAAGCGCAGACCTGGTACAGCCGGACAAGGAATTTGTCCGGCTGCCGGAGGAGCTCCGGGAGGTGGAGGACAGGATGAACCAGATCAAGCGTACCGCGCTGAAGAATGAACAGGAGGCAAAGGAGGCGGAGCGGCGCAAGAACGATCTGGTGGTCAACATTGCCCATGATATCCGGACGCCGCTTTCTTCCGTCATTGGATATTTGAGTCTTCTGGATGAAGCGCCGGATATGCCGGAGAAGCAGCGTAGAAAATACACCGGCATTACGCTGGAAAAAGCATATCGGCTGGAACAGCTGCTGAATGAGTTTTTTGAAATCACACGGTTCAATGTCACCTCCATTGTGCTGAATATGGGGGAGATCCATCTGGCCTTCATGCTGCAGCAAATGGCAGACGAATTCTATCCCATGCTGTCCCCGCAGAACAAAAAAGCGGTGGTGCAGGCACCGGAGGATCTGATTTTGTGGGGGGATGCGGACAAGCTGTCCCGGGTGTTCAACAATATTTTGAAAAACGCCATTGCCTATAGCTATGAGGGGAGCACCATTGTCATCACCGCCGTGGAACAGGAAGGAAAGGTAATCATTCAGTTTACCAATCAGGGGGATCCGATTCCGGAGCAAAAACTTTCCACCATTTTTGAACGATTTTTCCGGCTGGATGTGTCCCGCTCCTCCAGGACAGGAGGGACAGGACTGGGACTGGCCATCGCCAGGGAAATTGTGACTGCCCACAAGGGCACCATTACTGCGGAAAGCGACGAGACCAAAACCAGATTCACCGTTGTTCTGCCAAACCGCAGGAGAAAGCAAGGAGCCTGAAGAATTGGATCTTTGCAAAATCCTAATCCTTTCGTAAGCCTTTCTTAAGGTTTTGACAAGTTAATATTTCCATCTGGTCTGTCTGTTTTTGATAAAATGAAAGCATGGAAGGGCAGGTCATTTATTTTGCCTGCTTGAAAATAAGGAACGATCAGAGGCAAAAGGAGTCATTTTAAATGAAGAAGACAGTCGCTGTTTTATTTGGCGGAAATTCCACGGAATATGAAGTTTCACTGCAGTCCGCCGGTTCGGTCATAGAGAATCTGGATCCGGAGAAATATCATATCCTGCTGCTTGGCATCACCCGTCAGGGAAAGTGGATGAAATATGATGGCGGAGTGGAGCCAATCCGGCAAGATACCTGGTGGCAGCATTCCTCCTGTGTCCCGGTTATCTTTTTACCAGGCTGGGAAAACCATGGAATAGTGGTGCAGGAGGAAGGAAAATGCAAAAGGATCCCTGTCGATGTGGCGTTTCCTGTCCTGCACGGAAAAAACGGGGAGGATGGCACAGTGCAGGGTCTGCTGAAGCTGATGGGGATTCCCTGTGTAGGCTGCGGCATTCTCAGCTCGGCTCTCTGTATGGACAAGGACATGGCTCACCGGCTGGTTCAGCTGGCAGGGATCAGGACGCCGGATTCCGTTGTACTGCATTCCCAGCTGCCGGATGCGGAGCTGCGGGAGCAGACATCGGGGCTTCCTTATCCTGTTTTTGTAAAGCCGGCCAATTCCGGTTCTTCTTTCGGCATTACCCGTGTTTCCGATGCGGATGAGCTGTCGGATGCGGTGAAAAAAGCCTTTCAACATGACGGTAAAGTGGTCGTTGAAGAAGCCGTTCCCGGCTTTGAAGTTGGCTGTGCCGTTCTGGGCACGGATCCCCTTACCTTCGGGGAAGTCGATGAGATCGAGCTGTCCCGGGGATTTTTTGATTATACCGAAAAGTATACACTGAAAACTTCAAAAATCCATATGCCTGCCAGAATTGATGCGGATACGGCGAAGCGGGTGAAACAGGCAGCGGCGGTAGTTTACGGTACTTTGGGCTGTTCCGGGTTTGCAAGGGTTGATTTTTTCCTGACTCCCCAAAAGGAAATTGTGTTCAATGAAGTAAACACAATTCCCGGTTTTACCACACACAGCCGATATCCCAGTATGCTGAAAGGGATTGGTATAACATTTGAACAGATGGTGGATGAGATGATCCGATTGGCGGTGGAGTCATGAAAACATTTCAATTTGGTGAGAGTGACGTTTCAAGGGGAAACCTGATTCTGGTCAACCCGTCCCATCCCCTTCCGGACAAAAGGAAAATGGATCGTTTGACATTCCTGGAGTCTTCCTTTTTCTGTAATGGGTTGTTCGTATCCGATGGGGAAAAGATCTGTGCGACTGCAGAGTCCGACAGGGCCGGCTCCGTCGCCATGGAAAGCCAGGCGGCAGAAATGCTCCTTAAGGTGATGATGCAATTGAATGCCGGAGACAAAATCCTTCCGGTCAGCGGCTACCGTACTTTACAGGAGCAACAGACGATTTATGCAGATTCCCTGCGGGAAAACGGCGCAGAATATACCGGCAAATATGTCGCCGTTCCGGGATGCAGCGAGCACCAAACGGGATTGGCTATCGATCTTGCTGAGAACCGGGAGGAAATCGACTTTATCTGCCCGGATTTTCCGGATGCCGGGATCTGCAGACAATTCCGGCAATTGTCCACTGCCTATGGCTTTATTGAGCGGTATCCTGCCGGCAGGGAACAGATTACGCAGATCGCCTGCGAGCCATGGCATTTTCGCTATGTGGGATATCCTCATTCGGAGATCATAAAGGAAATGAATGATACATTGGAAGAGTATATCCAATATCTGAAATGTTTTTGTCCGGATCATCCTTTGGGATACCAATGTGGCCGGTATGCATATGAGATTTTCCATGTCCCGGTTCCACAGGATCCAGGGCAGAAAGCAGTCGCGGAGATTCCGGATCAGGTCTCCTGTCAGGTTTCCGGCAACAACGAGGACGGCGTTGTAATAACCTTACAGAGGAATGTGTTATGACGGATACAGGAAGCGGATGCGTCATGGATGCAGTATACCGTGCGGAGAACAGAATGAATCCGGGCAAAGTGGAATATGCCGGTATTGACTGGTTCCGGCTGATTGCCGCTTTCCTCGTTGTTTCCATTCACACTTCACCACTGGCGGACTGGAATCAGACTGCCGATTTTCTTCTCACGCGCATTCTGGCCCGTGTGGCTGTTCCCTTTTTTCTTATGACTTCCGGATTTTTTCTGTACTCAAAGGAGGAAGACGGGGCGCTGCCCTTTGGCAGATTGGCTGCGTTCCTGAAAAAAACGGCGGCTTTATATGCGATAGCGATCTTGCTTTATCTGCCGTTTGATATCTATAACGGGACCATACAGGAATGGAAATATCTGCCGAATCTTCTGAAGGACATTGTTTTTAACGGTACCCTTTATCATTTGTGGTATCTCCCTGCAGCGATCCTCGGTGCCTGCATTGTCTGGCTGCTGCTGAAAAAGGGGAACGCCGGCCGGGCAGGCTTTGTTTGCCTGGTTCTGTATCTCATCGGATTGTTCGGAGACAGCTACTATGGCATATCCGAAAAGATCCCGTTCCTTGAGGCGGCTTATCGGAATTTGTTCCGGCTTTTCGATTATACGCGCAACGGTCTGTTCTATACCCCCATTTTCTTTTTGATGGGTGCACTGTTCGCAAGGCAGGCAAACAGAAGGGAGGAAACACATCTGTTCCGGCAGATTTCAGGGAAGAAGTGCATCGCCGGGCTTGCATTGTCCCTTTCCCTGATGATTGTGGAAGGATATCTGCTGCATCGTTTTCATCTTCAGCGGCACGACAGTATGTACTTTTTCCTTCTGCCCACCATGTTTTTCCTGTTCCCCTGTCTTCTTTTTCCTTTTAGCGGAAAGGATAACCGGTCACTGCGAAGCCTCTCCATGATCATTTATCTGGTTCATCCTGCGGTTCTTGTTGCCATTCGCGGATTTGCAAAGGCAGTGGGTCTTGAGAGCCTGTTGATCGAAAACAGCTTTCTTCATTTTCTGACCGTCGCTCTGGGCTCTTTTGCCGCCGCTGCCCTGCTGATCCGTATCGGAAATCGCAGACACACATTCACGGGTGTCGGTCTCATATACGGAAATCCGGAACGGCTTCCGCAGACAGGCGGGCATCCAACGCCTTCCGACAAGGGACACCGGGACCGGGCATGGGCGGAGATCCATCTGCCCAGTCTTCGCTGGAATGTGGAAGCACTGCAGAAAATGCTTCCTGCCGGCTGCCGGATCATGGCGGTGGTAAAGGCAAATGCATACGGGCATGGAGCAGTGCAGGTATCGACTTATCTGAACCGCATCGGCGTGAGGTGCTTTGCGGTCGCCACTATTGACGAAGGAATCAATCTTCGCAGACATGGAATCAGCGGTGAGATTCTGATCCTTGGCTATACCCCCGTGGAAAGAGCTCCTGAGTTATATCGTTACCGGCTGTCCCAGACTGTGGCGGACACGAAGCATGCCATGGAGCTGGATTGCTTTGGGAAACCGATATCGGTGCACATCAAAGTGAACACCGGTATGAACCGTCTGGGGGAGAGCTTCCGGCATGCAGAAGAAATTGCTTCTGTCTTTGCCTGTAAGAATCTTAGCATTGAAGGCATTTTTACGCACCTTTGCGTATCCGACAGCCGGAAAGAATCCGATATCGATTTTACCAACCTTCAGATTCGCTGTTTCTATCAGCTCCTGTACCGATTGAAATCAGAAGGGATACCTATTCCCAGGGTGCATGTGCAGAGCAGCTATGGTGTGCTCAATTATCCGTCACTTTCCTGTGACTATGCCCGAATCGGGATTGCGCTTTACGGTGTATTGAGCACGCCGGATCCCCGGACAAAGTGCCCTTTGGAATTAAAGCCGGTTCTGGCTCTGAAATCCAGGGTGACTCTGGTAAGGAATATTGGTCCCGGGGAAGGGGTCAGCTATGGCAGGAAATTTATTGCACAGAAAAAAACGGTCGTCGCCGTAATTTCCATTGGATATGCAGATGGTTATCCGCGGGATCTTTCCGTCGGGAAAGGACAGGTATTGATTCATGGAAAGCGCGCATCGATTATCGGCCGTATTTGCATGGATCAGCTTATGGCGGATGTGACGGGAATCCCGGATGTGAAAAGGGGAGATGTGGTCACGCTGATCGGAAAGGATGGCATGGAGAAGATTACCGCGGAGGAAGTGGCGGAAAACGCCGGAACGATTACCAACGAATTGCTCAGTCGATTGGGAGATCGCCCGGAACGGATTTTCCTTGATTCCTAACTTTGGATTCCTAACCTTGGTTGATTCGTAACCTTGGTTCAAAAAAGGACATCCCGGAAAAGGGATGGCCTTAAGGTGTATTCCTGCTTCCGGAGTAGCCGGATTATCCGGAAGACCGGATTCTGTTGCCATCATACCATTATGAAAAGGATGCCGATTCCCCGGATGACCAGGGCACATAGCCAGGCGATGACACATTGGCCAACCGCAATTGCAGCTGCCCATTTCCCGCCCAGTTCCCTCCTGATGGAGGTAATGGCTGCGACACAGGGACTGTACAGCAGACAGAACACAAGCAGTGCGGCTGCAGATACCGGGGAAAGCACGGACAGGAGGACTTCCTTGCTTCCAAACAATACCGTAAGGGTGGATACCACGCTTTCCTTTGCCATAAAACCGGCAATCAGCGATGTCACAATGCGCCAGTCCCCGAAACCCAGAGGGCGGAAAATGGGGGACAGCAGACCTGCCAGTGCAGCCAGAATGCTGGCCTTTGAACCCGTAACGACATTCAGCCGAAAGTCGAATGTCTGCAGAAGCCATACCACGATGGTCGCGACAAAAATAACGGTAAAGGCTCTTTCCAGAAAATCTTTTGCCTTATCCCAGAGAAGACGTACCACATTTTTGCCACCTGGCATACGATAATTTGGCAATTCCATTACAAAAGGCACGGCTTCTCCCTGAAACACCGTATTTTTGGTCAGCAGGGCGACAAGGACGGCAACAAGAATTCCGAGAAAATACAGGCTGGTCATGACAAGGCCGCTGTACTCCGGGAAAAAAGTGTTTGTAAAAAATCCGTAGATCGGAAGCTTTGCCGTACAACTCATAAAAGGAGTCAGCAGAATGGTCATTTTGCGATCCCGCTCGGAAGGAAGGGTGCGGCTGGCCATGACCCCTGGAACCGTACATCCGAATCCGAGCAGCATTGGCACAATGCTTCTGCCGGAAAGTCCGATTTTTCGAAGCAATTTGTCCATTACGAAGGCGACCCGGGCCATATAGCCGCTGTCTTCCAGGATGGACAGGAAGAAAAACAGGGTGACGATAATTGGGATAAAGCTCAGGACGCTGCCAACCCCGTTGAAAATCCCATTAATAATGAGAGAATGCAGGACATTGTTGATATGCCCGGCTGTGAGAGCCGAGTCCACTGCTCCGGAGATCCAGTCAATGCCGGATTCCAGAAGGTTTTGCAAAAACGAGCCGATCACATTGAACGTAAGCCAGAATATCAGCGCCATGATTCCGACAAAGGCAGGGATTGCGGTATATTTGCCGGTGAGAAAGGTATCGATCTTCCGGCTTCTTTTATGCTCCTTGCTTTCTTTCGGCTTTACCACCGTTTTGTCACATAATGCCTGGATGAAGGAGAACCGCATATCTGCAATTGCTGCCGCATGGTCGAGCCCGCCTTCCTTTTCCATCTGAAGGATAATATGATCCAGGGTCTCTTTCTCATTTTGCGTCAGATTCAGGGATTCACGAACTGTGGCATCTCCCTCAACCAGTTTCGTTGCGGCGAATCGCAGCGGGATTCCGGCAGCTTCTGCGTGATCCTCTATCAGGTGCATAATGCTGTGCAATGCCCTGTGAACCGCTCCGCCGTTTTTTTTGCTGTCGCAAAAGTCGATTCTGCCTGGCCGCTCCTGGTATTTTGCAATATGGAGCGCATGCTTTATCAGCTCATCGACACCTTCATTCCTGGATGCAGATATGGGGACAACGGGAATGCCGAGGGTTTCCTCCATCTCGTTGATATCGATGGTGCCGCCGTTGCCCCGTACTTCATCCATCATGTTCAGGGCCAGCACAATTGGTACATTCAGCTCCATCAGCTGGAGGGTAAGATACAGGTTGCGTTCAATATTGGTGGCATCCACAATGTTTATGATTCCGGTTGGTTTCTGATCGATAATGAATTGTCTGGATATCATTTCTTCATTGCTGTATGGTGATAGGGAATAGATCCCCGGCAGATCGGTTACGAGGGTTCCCGGATGACCTTTGATGGGTCCGTCTTTCTGATCAACGGTAACGCCTGGAAAATTGCCGACGTGTTGGTTGGCTCCGGTTAACTGGTTGAACAGGGTGGTTTTCCCTGAATTCTGATTTCCTGCCAGGGCAAAGGTGAGCTTTGTACCCTTTGGCAATGGATTTTCCTTTGTTTTTACGTGATATTTCCCACTTTCCCCCAGCCCGGGGTGCACGATTCGGTTTCTCTCCAGTGTCGTTTCATGCTTTACCATCCGGGGTTTCTTCTGTTCCAAATTTTTTTCCGTTATCCCTATTTTCTGGGCATCAGAAAGCCGCAGGGTAAGTTCATAGCCATGAATCAATAATTCCATTGGATCGCCCATTGGTGCATATTTCATAAGCGTCACTTCTGCACCCGGTATGATTCCCATATCCAGGAAATGCTGCCTGAGTGCACCTTTCGCGCCTACTGAGGTGATCACTGCTGTTTTTCCGAGCTCCAGATCCCTTAATGTCATAGATCTTTCAAGTCCTTTCTCTCAGGCTTCTGCCAATATCCTCTTCCTTTTTCCAATAAAGAATCCTTTCAAAAGGTTCCTTATAAGTTAGCAACAGCTAACAACATAATTATGCTACGCCATTCACGGGCATTTGTCAAGATATAAAGGCTGCAAAGCAGGCAAACTGATATCCATATGGTG
>ENA-UOOI01003643-UOOI01003643.1-fermentation-metagenome-genome-assembly--contig:-NODE-3643-length-11264-cov-95.836917_pt1 | contig 11264 bp, 9 predicted proteins | sample MGYA00245779_ERZ724027 | MGnify/ENA primary metagenome ERZ724027 (study PRJEB28704, sample SAMN03018318) | fermentation metagenome | biome: anthropogenic terrestrial biome; feature: soil; material... | reverse complement strand
ATTTATGGATCCTTTATTGAACATCTTGGTAGAGCCGTATATAACGGTATATATGAGCCTTCTCATCCAACAGCAGATGATATGGGGTTTAGAAAAGATGTTTTAGAAATGGTAAAACAATTAAATATACCGATTGTGCGTTATCCCGGAGGTAACTTTGTTTCCGGTTACAATTGGGAAGATGGGATTGGTCCTAAAGAAAAACGCCCCAGGCGTGCAGAATTAGCATGGCATGTTATTGAGACGAATGAAGTAGGTATGATGAATTCCAAGAATGGGCAAAGCGTGCTAATACAGAAGTAATGCAAGCAGTTAATCTGGGAACAAGAGGCCCTGATGAAGCTCGTAATCTTCTTGAGTATTGTAACTTTCAAAAAGGAACCTATTATAGCGATCTTCGTCGAGCCCATGGATTTGAAGAACCTTTTAATATAAAAGTATGGTGTCTTGGAAATGAAATGGACGGATCCTGGCAGATTGGAGCCAAAACGGCTGAGGAATACGGTAGACTTGCATGTGAAACTGCAAAGATTATGAAAGAGCTGGATCCAAGTATAGAATTAGTTGCCTGTGGCAGTTCAAGTCTATTTATGCCTACCTTTGGTAAATGGGAAGCTACGGTATTAGAACATACGTATGATTATGTAGATTATATATCACTTCATAATTATTATGGCAACCCTAAAAACGATACGAAAGCTTACCTTGCTTGCTCCATTGACATGGATAACTTTATAAAATCTGTAATAGCTATCTGTGACTATGTGAAAGCGGTTAAACATTCTGATAAAACAATCAATTTATCATTCGATGAGTGGAATATTTGGTTCCATAGTAATGAAGCAGATAAGAAACTGGAGCGCTGGCAGATTGCACCACATCAATTAGAAGATGTATATAACTTTGAAGATGCATTGGTTGCTGGCTGCCTTCTTATTACACTATTGAAAAACTGTGATCGTGTAAAAATGGCTTGCCTTGCACAACTTGTCAATGTTATAGCACCGATAATGACAGAAAATGGAGGGGGTGCATGGGCACAGACGATATTTTATCCGTTTATGCATGCTTCAAATTACGGTAGAGGAGTAGCTTTAGCTCCTGTTGTAAGTAGCGAAAAATATGATACAGAGCGTTTGAAAAATGTACCATATGTAGAAACGATTGCAGTAATGAATGATGAAAAAGGAGAATTAACTATATTTGCTGTAAATCGTTCCTTGGAAGATGATATTGATTTAGAAATTGATTTGCGAGAATTCGAAAACGCTGAACTAATAGAGCATATTGTTCTTGAAAATAACGATATGAAAGCAACCAATACGGTAGATAAGCCTGATAATGTTGTACCACATAATAATGGGGTTACAAACGTTGGTATTGATTCAGCTACAGCAATATTAAATAAGCATTCATGGAATGTGATTCGCTTACATATTTAATAAAAAAGCCGCTAGATGAAGTATTTGGCCCCTTTATGATTTCACTGGATAATCCGGAAAGAATTGATCCTAAGGAAGTGAAGATTACTGGTAAAATTTTTTTGTCACCGTTTAGCTGGAATGTATTGTGCTATAGAGTGAAATAGAAATACCATATTAATCAGTATGGATAGGAGGGTATTATTGATGAAAAAACAATTAGAACTATTTGATACAGGAAAACCTTTCCATAATTATGCAACCTATTCGGTGGGAACCGGTCGCATGGGTTTGGCGTTACAACAGGAATATCAAGAACATTTAAAATATGTACAAGAGAAAATAAATTTTTCATATATCAGAGGACATGGGTTATTCTGTGACGATGTCGGAATCTACCGAGGGATTGAAAAGGATGGGGAACGAGTTACATTTTATAATTTTACTTATCTGGATCGTATTATTGATTATTATCTTGAAGTAAATATTCGTCCTTATTTGGAGTTGGGCTTTATGCCCAAGGCTTTAGCAAGCGGAGAACAAACAGTATTTTATTGGAAAGGAAATGTAACACCGCCAGCCGATTATGATAAATGGGCAGAACTTATACAGGCTACTTTAACTCATTTGATTGATCGGTATGGAAGGGAAGAGGTCATTACTTGGCCGATTGAGGTATGGAATGAGCCAAATATCGGCTTCTGGGCAGGTACTATGGAAGAATATTTTAAGTTATATGAGTATTCTGCCCGTGCAATTAAAGAAGTGGATTCTGGTTTTAGAGTCGGTGGGCCTGCAATTTGTGGCGTGGATACAGAGAACTGGTTACATTCATTCTTTAAGTTTTGCCAGGATAATAAGGTGCCTATCGATATGGTTACACGACATTGCTATATGGCAAAACAACCAAAATTGGTAGGGCATTATGTTTATCAGGAAATGGTTGATGCCACGGATATGATCGATGAGTTAAAACTTACCAGAGATATCATGAATCAATATGATATCGTAAAAGATAAAGAACTGCATATTACGGAATTTAATAGTTCCTATGATCCGACATGCCCTGTCCATGACACAACCTTTAATGCAGCCTTTATTGCCCGAGTATTAAGTGAAGCGGGAGATTATGCAGAGAATTACTCTTATTGGACATTTAGTGATGTGTTTGAAGAAAAAGATGTTCCTTCCGCGGTATTTCATGGAGGTTTTGGTTTGGTTGCAAATTATTTAATTCCTAAACCGACATTCTATACATTTGAATTCTTTTCTAAGGCTGGAAAGGAATTGATTTATCGCGATGATAATATTATTGTTACGAAAGACGAAGATGGCAGGTACTGTCTCATAGGATGGAGTTATCATGATCCCAGAGATGGAAAAGCTCTTGATACCATTTCCTATGAGATAACATTACCTACCAAAACAGTACAATATTGTTGCATCACAAAAGCAGTGGGCGGTAAACACGGTAATGCGGCTCAGACATGGAGCAATCTTGGTAAGCCTCGTACGCTGAACAAGGAACAGACGAAAATACTACAAGAGGCAGCTAATCCATTGAGATCTGATTCTAAAATCATTACAAAGGACGGTAAAATAACGGTAAATATGGATATCGAATGGAATTATCTTATTATGATGGAATTGCTTCCGGTTAATGATATAACAGATACTTACTGGGAGTTTGATAAGAAGGAATTTTACGGGCTAGAGTAGAAGACAATTTAAATTTTTATTATATGGTTCGTTATACTTTATAGACGGATTAAGTTGATAGATAAACATTACATTTCAAAAGATGTTTATCTATCTTTTTGTGTGATTCTATTATTAAAAATAACATCCCGTCGAAATATATAGATTTCAGCGAAATGACACGTTAATAATATATAAGATAATATATTTCAATCCATATCAAGCTTAAGTAAACTGATGACGTTAGAATTATATCATGAGTAAAGAACTCTCGTAATCTTGCATTCCATTCGGAGATTACAAGCAAGCTTATATCTCTTCATTCCGTTTTTATTATATCATGAACTTGAAAAACATGTTCATGATCTTTAGCTCCGATCGCATATTACAAGCAAGCTTGCATATGTCACTACGCTTTTGTTTTATCATAAATTTTAAACATAAAACAAATGGAAATTAAAAACATAAACGGAATAAAATTAAATCAGATAAAAATCCATGGAATAAAAAGTAAACATATGGTTGACAGACAAAGCTTATCAATATAACGTTTTATATAAGATAACATGGAATGATGATTTTAAGGAGGTACCTATGATATTTGCACATTTGGAATTTAATAATAATGGAAATGTACTAGAACAGACTTTGGAATCTCACTTAATTGCAACAGGTAATATGGCTGGAAATATTGGACAACATGTTGGAATGGAAGCATTCATGAAATTAGCTGGTTACTTACACGACTTAGGAAAAGCTGATCGGCTTTTCCAGGATTATATTCGCAATAAGACAAAACAACAGGTGAATCATTCTTCTGCTGGAGGACGCATCCTGGATGATTTGATTTGTGCAGATCAGGAACTGACAAATTTAAAACACAGCAAAGCAAAGTTTGCTTATTTTCAAGAATTATTAACTTATATCCTTTTGGCTCATCATGGGCTATATGACTTGATTCCTTATGGAAGTACCGAATATAAAACATACCAAAGGCTTCGTTATGATGAAGACGGGGATTACCATTATGCAGAGGATGTAATCCCACCCTTCATGGGTGCGTGGATTGAAATATTATTAAATATCCGTAAAATTAGCGGAAGTTTAGACCGGATACAAGAGAAATTAAATATATTGGCAGTGGAACTGTTTGACAAGTATGCGATTATTATCATACCGGAAAATTTAGTCAACATTCTTGCAGAATATGAGGAAATCGAATTTATCGAGAAACCAAAACGGATCTCTTTTGAGGTAAACCAGGAAAGATTGGTTTCCTGCATTAATCCGGTGCAAAGCGGCGTTTATAACCTGTTCGGAGAAGGCGTCTATGCCGGAATTATTGATTCGGGAATTGATTATTCCCACCCGGATTTTCGAAATGAGGACGGTACCACCCGGATCGCTGTTTTATGGGATCAGACCATCGCCGGAAATCCCCCGCAAGGGTATGACATCGGAACCGTTAATATCAGGGAGCAGATCAATGAGGCACTTGCGGCACCGATGCCGCAGAGAATGGATATTGTACCAAGCAGTAATTCCGGCGGGCATGGCACCTATGTGTGGTGTTTGAAAAATAATTAGGAACCACTAATACCAGTTTCGTCTAGATAAACTAAATATTATATGATAAATTATTAGGTAAGGGATTGGACCTATGTTAGATGCTGGGATTAATAAGATGGAGATAAATTATGAATAATATTAGATATGTAGAGTTTGACGCTAGCCATTCGGGGGACTTTGTATTTGATATTCCGAAAGGGCATGATTGCTGGTTACTTGTATTAACACAGACACCGGCTATTTTCTATGTAGATAATGATTATGTAGAATACCCGCCTAATTGCGCAGTGTTATACAAGCCAAATCAGAAAATATATTACCAAGCCAGTTCGGATAAATTTATAAATGATTGGATAAGGTTTGACTCTGACGAAACTTATGTTACATCAACACCGATACCTTTTGGTGTCCCTTTTATTCTTCGGGATCCTTCATATTGCCATAAAATATATCAATTGCTGGTCAACGAACATATATTAGATAACGATTATAAAGATATTTCAATTGATAATTTATTAAGAATATTATTCAATAAATTATTGGAATCATATAATTACAAATATATAACTCCTTTTTACAAAGACCTTACAAATATAAAAATGGAAATATACCGTAATCCGGATAAAGAATGGACAATTGCAATGATGGCAGATAAATTAAATATTAGTGCAGGATACCTGGAAAAAATCTATAAAAAAACCTTTGGTATTACTTGTATGGATGACGTTATAAAAAGCCGTATTAATCTGGCTAAGAAATATTTAATGTATCACCATTATACGATAATAGAGATTGCATCCCTTTGTGGATATCGAAATATTGAACACTTCTATCGTCAATTTAAGAAGATTACGGGGGTAACGCCGAATGCATTCCGAAAATCTTCTAGTCAGACAATGAAATGTAGTGAAAGATAATTTTATTTAGGATTACATATTGATATCTATAAAAAAATCAAGTCATTGGACCATGGCTTGATTTTTTTATTGGTATTATTAATAGTGATGAAGATAAATCATCTTATGCTTAGTTTATATCATTGTTTTATACATATTATTCACTTAAAATGTATCATATATGGGGCCAATATAAATATGGGTATAATGTATTATATTGACACAAGTCTAATATTAAATATGCAATCTGTACTTAATATATATATACGCCAGGCTTGGCAATTATCAAATGATGAGAGGTGCAATATGAAAGAGTTAAAGAGTAAGCAGGTGAAACTTTGTGATGGCGATTTAAGAAGACGAGAAATTGCTAACAGAGAGTATCTAATGAAATTGACCAGTGAAAATCTTCTGCTTAATTATAAGTTGGAAGCCGGAAGATATTCAGGAAGAGAACTTGATAGTGATGCGCATAGAGGATGGGAATCTCCGGTATGTCAATTACGAGGACATTTTCTGGGTCATTGGCTGTCGGCCGCAGCCATCCATTATGATATGAGTGGTGACATGGAATTAAAGGCAAAAGCGGATGCCATTATCGATGAATTGGCAGAGTGCCAAAAGGATAATGGTGGTCAATGGGCAGGCCCGATTCCTGAAAAATATCTTTACTGGATTGCAAATGGAAAGGAAGTTTGGGCTCCTCAATATACACTCCATAAAGTATTTATGGGCTTGATTGATATGTATCTCTATGCTGAAAACCATAAGGCTTTAGAAATTGCAGATAAATTTGCCGATTGGTTTGTAGAGTGGAGTGGTAAATATAGCAGAGAAAAATTTGATGACATACTTGATGTAGAAACTGGTGGAATGCTTGAAGTATGGGCAGAGCTTCTTCATATCACGGGGAAAGATAAATATAAAATGTTGTTAGAACGCTATTACCGAGGCAGGCTATTTGATCCGCTGCTGGCAGGTAAAGATCCGTTGACTAATATGCATGCCAATACAACCATACCTGAAATTCTTGGCTGTGCCAGAGCCTATGAAGTGACCGGAGAAGAAAAATGGATGGAGATTGTAAAGGCATATTGGAATTGTGCTGTAACTGAGAGAGGGTGCTTAGCAACAGGTGGACAAACGTCAGGTGAGATCTGGATGCCTAAGATGAAGATGAAAGAAAGATTGGGAGACAAAAACCAAGAACATTGTACGGTATATAATATGATACGGTTGGCAGAATTTTTGTTCAGACATACAGAAGATCCCACTTATATGCAATATATCGAATACAACTTATATAATGGTATTATGGCGCAGGCGTATTATCAGGAGTATGCTTTAACCGGGAGTAAACATGTTAATCCCTCAACTGGATTACTGACTTACTTTCTTCCAATGAAGGCTGGATTACATAAGGATTGGAGCGGTGAGACCGATAGCTTCTTTTGCTGTCACGGAACGATGGTACAAGCAAATGCTGCTCTAAACAGAGGGATATATTATAAAAATAAGGAAGAGATTTTTGTCTGTCAGTATTTTGATTCTGAGTTGCAAACAAAAATTGGAGAAGATGATATAACAATCATCCAGAAGCAAGATAAAATGAGTGGGAGCATGATGAATTCCTCCAATACTGCCGGCAGTCAAGAGGTGAACGAAGTTACACTACTGCATGAAAATATGCCAAAGTATAGGAAACATGATTTTGTTGTACGAACTTCTACTGTAAAAACTTTCACCATTCGCTATCGTATTCCTGAGTGGATTATGTCGGAGGCAATTATTTATGTAAACGGTTCGGTACATGGTAAAACATCAGACAGCAATAAATTTTATAAAATAAAACGAGAGTGGAAGGATGGAGATACAATTAGTATCATCCTACCTATTGGCATCCGCTTTATTCCACTTCCCGATGATGATGAAATAGGGGCTTTCCGCTTTGGTCCTGAAGTACTTGCAGGTATCTGTGATACGGAAAGATTACTTTACGTAGAAAACAAAGATATTGCTTCTGAAATTATGATGGAAAATGAACGGGAGTGGGGTAATTGGCGCTATTTCTTCAAGACAGTAAATCAAAATCCGGTAATTCAATTAAGAAGAATAAGGGACATCGGATATGAACCATATCAGATTTATTTTAAGGTCAAGTATAAATGATGCACAAAGTCTATATTCGGAAGATAATACATAGCAATGGAGGTATTTATGCTAATTGTTGATAAGAGGCATGGCAATAGAATTAAAGGAGTGAAGCGTACTCAAGGGGCACTGATTTTGTCCACAAACAATGGAAAAATTAAATTGGAACCAAAATCCTCAGAAATTATTCGTGTGGTCTATACACTTAAAGATACCTTTTCTGTCCAAGAAAAACCCGGAATCATATGTAAAGCTGTTTATGATGAATGGAATTATAATGAAGGGGAAAATGAGATTACCCTAACTACAAGAAGGATTACGCTTCGAATTAATAAAGAAACAGCGTCAATACAGTACTATGATAATAAAGGGAAACTGCTGTTGAAAGAAAGAGATTATGAAAGTAAAAATTTAGAGGAGTTCTCTGCATATAAAACTGTAATTGATGAAGATACGAGGGTTGAAAAAGTTGTTACTCCTGATGGTGCTAAGGAAGTTGTAAAAGATGCGAACAAGGTTTTTGATCAGAAACTTTATAGAACCAGACTATATTTAGAGTGGCAGGAGCAAGAATCATTATACGGACTTGGACAAAATGAAGAGGGATATTTAGACTTAAGGGGAACAACAGTCTTCCTACATCAAGCGAATAAAAAAATTGCAATTCCCTGTCTAGTATCTAGTCTGGGATATGGTATTTTGGTAGATACCTATAGTCCGATGATTTTTAATGATACTAATTTTGGCTCCTATCTATATACAGAGGCTGATTATGAGATGGATTTTTACTTTATATATGGTAATGACATGGATGGGGTTATTCGTGGGTATCGTTATCTGACAGGAAAAGCAACCATGCTGCCTAAATGGACATTTGGCTTTATACAATCACAAGAACGATATGAAACAGCGCAAGAATTAATTGATGTAGTAAAAGAGTATAGAAAAAGGAATATTGGTTTGGATTGTATTGTTCTGGACTGGTGTTCATGGCAAGGAAATCTATGGGGGCAGAAGACATTTGATCCTGAGCGTTTTGCAGATCCCTCTGCCATGATGGATGAACTACATGATAATCATGTAAGCTTGATGGTATCTATTTGGCCTAATATGAGTAAGGAGTGCGATAATTTTAAAGAATTCAAGGATAAGGATTTATTTCTACAAGCTAGTAGTGTCTATAATCCTTATATAGAGGAAGGAAGAAAACTTTACTGGAAGCAGGCAAATGAGGGACTATTTTGCCATGGTATCGATGCATGGTGGTGTGATTCTAGTGAACCCTTTACACCTGAGTGGAATCATACCTGGCAACCTGAACCAAGTACTATGTATCATGAATATTATAATACAAGCAGTCAGCATATTCCTGCACAGCTAACAAATACTTATAGTTTATATCATGCAAGAACAATGTATGAAGGGCAACGTGATACAACAAATGAGAAAAGGGTTGTTAATCTTACCCGTAGCTGTTACACCGGTCAGCAAAGATACGGAGCCATTCTATGGTCCGGTGATATATCTGCAAATTGGATCACTCTGAAAAGACAAATTACAGCTGGCCTTAATTTTTGTGCCAGTGGTATTCCGTATTGGACATTAGATATTGGTGCTTTCTTTATTAGGAAGGGTGTTCAATGGTATTGGGATGGGGATTATGAGAAAGGTTACGATGATCTTGGATATGTAGAACTATTTACAAGATGGTTTCAATATGGATGCTTTTTACCGATATTCAGGAGCCATGGTACAGACTTTAGAAGAGAATTGTGGCATTTTGGAGAAAAGGGAGATATCTTTTATGATACAATAATTAAATTTAATCAATTAAGATACCGGCTTATGCCTTACATTTATTCAATGGCAGGTAAGGTATGGAAGGATGATTATACCTTGATTAGAATGCTGGCCTTTGATTATCCTGAGGATGCAATAGCAAGAGGTATCGATGATCAGTATATGTTCGGTGAAAGTCTAATGGTTTGTCCGGTGGTTGAACCAATGTATTATGATAAGAATGGGGTGCCAATCGAGGGTTCTTCAAAAACCAGAGAAGTATACCTTCCGAAAGGATGCTGGTATGATTTTTGGACAAATAAGTATTACGAAGGGGGACAAACCATAACAGCAGATGCACCGATTGATATCATACCATTATTCGTAAAAGCAGGTAGCATCCTTCCGATGGCTCAGTTTATGCAATATGTAGATGAGATACCAAACGCACCGATCGAGCTGTATGTTTATACGGGTAAGGATACTGAATTTGAATTGTATGAGGATGAAGGCAACAGTTATCGATATGAAGAAGGTGAATATGCCATAACAAAATTGGTATGGGATGATAAAAATCAAGAACTAGTTATTGGTGAACCAATCGGATACTATAAGGGGATGACAGGCAACAGAGAATTTAAGGCAGAAGTAATTGATAATGTTTAGGTGTTAAATAAAAGGAACCTTTCGCTTTTATTCTTTTAATGAACCTTATCTACAATGCATAAGTATCTTATCTTAATTATCATGAATTTAAGTTGATATAATTTTGATATTTAGATATAATTAACATAAAAACGTTTTACCTGATTGTCCTATGAAAGGATTTGATGAATTGGTTACATTAAAAGAAATTGCTAGGATGTGTGATGTTTCAATAACTACCGTATCTAATGTGTTAAACGGCAAGCCAAAAGTTAGTGAGGAAACTAGGCAAAGGGTACTTGAGGTGGTGAAACAAACTGGATATCAGCCAAATTATTTTGCCCAAGGAATGCGAAAACAGAAGACTAGAATTATTGGTATTATTGTAGAAGATTTGGATTTGTTTAGTACGCCACCTATAGTAGAGGCTATAATGGCATATTGTGATGATAATAATTATCGGACTTTACTTATAAATTTAAGACTCTATGACAAATGGCAAGACACGTGGTATTCTGATGAAAAAAAATACAATCAGTACTTCAACCAACGATTCGTGAATTGTTATCAATTAAAGTAGACGGAATTATGTATGTGGCCGGACATTGCCGGGACATCAACTATTTTATGGATGATTTTAAAATTCCTGCTATTATAGTATATGCTTTATCGGCATCATCCAGATTTCCCTCTGTTGTGTTTGATGACGAAAAGGGTGGTTATGATATAACTAAATATTTAATTTCAAAGGGGCATCGTAAAATAGGTGTGATTGCAGGAAGTGCTAATAATTTTCATACGCAAAAGCGAAGTTTGGGCTATCAAAAGGCCTTGTTCGAGGAGCAGATTTTATTTAATCCGGACTGGATTAAGCATGGAGACTGGGAAAGGATGTCTGGATATATACAAGCTGAAAAGATAGTAAAAGAAGGCGTTACAGCGATTTTTTGTATGAATGATTTGATGGCAGCCGGTGCATATGATTATCTTTATGAGAATAATATAACCGTGGGACAGGACATTTCTATCGTTGGATATGATAATAATGAGATTTCTGAGTACCTAAGACCCGCGCTTACGACCATTGATATTCCATTGAAAAAAA
>ENA-UOOI01003642-UOOI01003642.1-fermentation-metagenome-genome-assembly--contig:-NODE-3642-length-11266-cov-3.097761_pt1 | contig 11266 bp, 7 predicted proteins | sample MGYA00245779_ERZ724027 | MGnify/ENA primary metagenome ERZ724027 (study PRJEB28704, sample SAMN03018318) | fermentation metagenome | biome: anthropogenic terrestrial biome; feature: soil; material... | reverse complement strand
CGCTTATCTGTGAACCGACTTTGTTTACTATTCCCGAAGCTCTTGCGGGAATAGTAAACAAAGTCGGTTCACAGATAAGCGAAGATTACAGGGATAAGAATTTATTGCTGGTGAGCATATTAAAAGGCTCGGTCGTTTTTATGTCGGACCTGATGCGGGCTGTTACCATACCGTGCAGCATAGACTTTATGGCAGTGTCGAGCTACGGCTCGGGCGTAAAGACTTCGGGCGTTGTAAGGATAGTAAAGGACTTGGATATAGACCTTAAGGGCTGTGACGTCCTGCTTGTGGAAGATATACTCGACAGCGGCCTTACTCTTAGTTACATACTGGAGCTGCTGGGGGCGCGTTCCCCTAAAAGCCTTAAAGTCTGCACTCTGTTCGACAAACCGAGCAGAAGGACGGCCGACGTTAAGGCCGACTACTCCGGAGCCGTCGTCCCGGACGAATTCATAGTCGGATATGGTTTGGACTATAACCAAAAATACAGGAATCTCCCGTTTGTAGGCATCCTTAAACCGGAGGTTTACGGTGATTAAGCGGCTGCGGGCGCTTATGTAAGGAGTGAATGATATTTGGACAACCGGAAATCACTTAAAAATATTTTTTTATTCCTCGGTATAACTGTAGCTATACTGCTTATGCTTGCGATGGTTTTCAACAACCATACGGGGAAATCATATAATTACTCGGAAATACTGTATTATTTTGAGGACCAGAAGGTAAAGAATTATTCCATAGATCTCGGCAGCGGCGAGATGATTATCGTCCTTAACAACAATACTAAGATTTCTTATGTCGCGCCTGACTCCAGTGCGATGCTTTCAGACATAAAGCCTTATGTTGAAAAGTACAACAAGGAACATCCGTCAAACCGCATGACATTTAACTGGAAACGCCCGACGGATACTTTTTGGCAGTCTACGCTTCTGCCAATGCTTGTTATAGGCGCTATATTCATGCTGTTTTGGTGGCTTACGATAAAACGCCTCAACGCTACCATGGGCGACGCGGGCAAGCAGATGAACTTCGGCAAAGCGAAGATAAAGCAGATGGCGGACGAAAAGCGCAAAACCACTTTCGCTGATGTTGCCGGGGCCGATGAAGAAAAAGAGGAGCTAAGGGAGATAGTAGAGTTCCTTAAGAACCCGCGCAAGTACAATGAACTTGGCGCGCGCATACCGAAAGGCGTGCTGCTCGTAGGCCCTCCCGGCACGGGCAAAACGCTTTTGGCAAGGGCTGTGGCCGGAGAAGCCGGCGTTCCGTTTTTCTCCATCTCAGGTTCTGACTTTGTGGAGATGTTCGTGGGCGTAGGCGCTTCGCGTGTACGCGACCTTTTTGAACAGGCAAAGAAAAATTCACCGTGCATTATTTTCATAGATGAAATAGATGCCGTAGGCAGGCAGCGCGGCGCAGGCCTCGGCGGCGGCCACGACGAGCGTGAACAGACGCTTAACCAGCTGCTTGTTGAAATGGACGGCTTCGGCGCCAACGAGGGCGTCATAATGATAGCTGCGACGAACCGCCCGGATATACTCGACCCGGCGCTGATGCGCCCCGGACGCTTTGACAGGCAGGTTATGGTCGGATACCCCGATATAAAGGGGCGCGAGGCCATACTGAAAGTACATGCGCGCGGCAAGCCGCTCGCGCCTGACGTTGACCTTAAGACCATAGCGAAGTCAACGGCCGGTTTCACTGGGGCAGACCTTGAGAACCTGCTGAACGAATCAGCCCTGCTTTCCGCACGAAAAAACAAAAAGGCAATTACCATGTCCGAAATTGAAGAGGCTACTATAAAAGTTGTTGTAGGCACGGAAAAAAAGAGCCACGTTATGACGGACAAGGAAAAAAGGATCACAGCTTACCACGAGGCGGGCCACGCCGTGGCGACGTACTTCTGCCCGCTTGAGGATCCGGTGCATCAGATATCAATAATACCGCGCGGCATGGCGGGCGGTTATACAATGCAGATACCGGCGGAGGACAGGGCTTACAAATCGCGCAAAGAAATGCTTGAGGACCTTATAGTTATGATGGGCGGCAGGGTTTCGGAAGCACTCGTGCTTGACGATATATCGACAGGCGCATCAAACGACATACAGAGGGCGACAAAGCTTGCGCGCGGCATGGTGACAAAGTACGGCATGTCGGACGTCTTAGGGCCTATAACCTACGGCCAGGATGAAGGCGAGCCTTTCCTTGGGCGCGACATGGGGCATATACGCGACTACTCGGAGGACACTTCGGCGGCTATAGATAAAGAGATTAAGCGGCTGCTTACAAATGCTTACGATGATACGGAAAGCATTTTAAGTGAACACGTGGGTAAGCTGCACCTTGTGGCGAGGTACCTGTTCGAGCATGAGAAGATGGGCGCGGATGAGTTCAAAAGCCTTATGGAAAGTGACAGCACCGCGGAGCTTCTGCCTTATCCCATCGGTAACGCTTTGGACAATGCCGTGGAGACTGCGAAATCGGAAGCGGAAGAAAAAAGCGAGTAAAGCGCTTCCCCATACGGCGGCCAAAGTTTTCCGGAAGCGGCAGGCGCTTGGTTTTTGTATTTTGCTGTATAAAAATGTAGTTTTAAGGGGAATGTCAAGGCATTTCCCTTTTTGCTGTCGGCGGGCGGGTATGCCCAGCCGGTACGGAAAAACGGCCGCTGTATTGAGCGGCGCGGGCACCGCCCATTATTGCGTATAAAGATTTTATTTTGAATATTTAAATATATAATTAAGTAAAACGGGGGTCAATATGGCAAAAAAAAGTGTTTACGGCAACGAGAGCATATCGTCCCTTAAAGGGGCCGACAGGGTACGCAAGCGCCCTGCGGTTATTTTCGGCTCAGACGGTATAGAGGGCTGCGAACATTCCATTTTTGAGATATTATCTAATTCCATTGACGAAGCGCGTGAAGGCTTCGGCAAAGAAATAGTTATAACGCGCTTTGGCGATTTATCGGTTGAGGTTGAGGACCACGGACGCGGGATACCGGTCGAGTACAATAATTCGGAAAAACGTTATAACTGGGAGCTTGTCTTCTGCGAGTTGTACGCGGGCGGAAAGTACAACAACGATTCAGATGAAATTTACGAGTATTCGCTTGGGCTTAACGGCCTCGGCCTTTGCTCTACGCAGTATTCGGCGGAATATATGGACGTGGACATACGCCGCGACGGCATGCGCTACACGCTCCGCTTCGAGCACGGTAAAAACGTCGGCGGGCTTACAAAGGAGCCGTACAAGGGCAAAGACACGGGTACTAAAATACGCTGGAAACCGGATCTGCAGGTTTTTACCGATATAGACGTCCCGCCTGAGTATTACAGCGACATACTAAGGCGGCAGGCCATAGTTAACGACGGGATACGTTTTATATTTAAAGACCAGGCTCCCGACGGGTTTAAAACAGAGGAATTTTTTTATGAAAACGGCATAGTTGACCATGCGAAAGAGGCAGCCGGAGAAGAACCGCTTACTCCAGTGCAGTTCTGGCACAGTGAGACCGGAACCCGCGACAGGGAGGACAAGCCCGAGTATAAAGTCAAGATAAACGTTGCCGTTGCTTTTTCAAACCAAAACAACATCATAGAGTATTACCATAACTCGAGCTGGCTTGAACACGGCGGCGCCCCCGAAAAGGCAGCCAAAAACGCGTTCGTTTACCAAATAGACAATTATATTAAACAGAACAATAAATACAATAAAAATGAGAGCAGGATAACTTTTCCGGATGTCGAGGACTGCATAATACTTATAATCTCGTCATTTTCCAACCGCACTTCATATGAGAACCAAACTAAAAAAGCCATAACAAACAGGGGCATACAGGAAGCCATGACCGTAATGCTGCGCCGGAACCTTGAGATATATTTTAAAGAGAATCCGGCCGACGCTGAGAAGATAGCTTCACAGGTGCTTATAAACAAGCGCAGCCGTGAGGATGCGGAAAAAACGCGCAAAAGCCTTAAGAAAAAACTGACGAGCGGCATGGATATGTCGAGCCGGGTGGCAAAGTTCGTCGACTGCCGCAGCAAGGACGCCGCGGAACGCGAGATTTTTATCGTGGAGGGCGACTCGGCCCTCGGCGCCTGCAAGCAGGCGCGCGACCCCGACTTCCAGGCGATAATGCCTGTACGGGGCAAAATACTCAACTGCCTTAAGTCGGATTACGGGAGGATATTTAAAAGCGACATAATAACCGACCTTATGAAAGTCCTTGGCTGCGGTGTTGAAGTTAAGTCAAAGGCAAACAAAAACCTTTCTTCTTTTAACATGGACCTTCTGCGGTGGAATAAAATCATACTCTGCACCGACGCGGACGTAGACGGCTACCAGATACGCACTTTAATACTTACAATGCTTTACAGGCTTACGCCGTCGCTCATAAAAGCCGGTAAAGTCTACATTGCAGAGTCGCCGCTTTTTGAGATACAAAATAAAAACGACATATATTTTGCCTATACGGAAAGTGAAAAAGATAAGATCCTTGGCAAACTCGGCGGCCAGAAGTTTACCGTGCAGCGCTCGAAGGGGCTTGGCGAAAACGAGCCGGACATGATGAACCTTACGACTATGAACCCAAAAACGCGGAGGCTTATCAAAGTACTGCCGGAGGATGCGGAGAATACCGGCAGGGTGTTCGACCTTCTTTTGGGAGACAACCTTGACGGGCGTAAAACATACATCGCCGAAAACGGCCGGCGGTACATGGATGAAGCCGACTTGAGCTGAGCTTTAAGCCCGGCTGTAAAAGAGAAAAATAATAAAGCGCAGGTGTTTTAGATATATGCCTAAAAAACAACCCGCCCGCCGCCCAAGGGCACACGGGGTTATCAACGGCGCGGGGGAAATAGTAGAGCAGAAAATAACCGATACTTTAAAAAATAATTATATGCCTTATGCCGTCAGCGTGATAATGTCGCGCGCCATACCGGAAATAGACGGCTTTAAGCCTTCGCACAGGAAGCTCCTTTACACTATGTACAAGATGGGGCTGCTGAGCGGAGGCAAGACAAAAAGCGCAAACATAGTTGGCCAGACTATGAAGCTTAACCCGCACGGCGACGCCGCCATTTACGACACCATGGTTAGGCTGAGCCGCGGCTACGAGGCTTTGCTGCACCCGTATGTAGAGTCCAAGGGGAACTTCGGCAAGTTTTATTCGCGTGATATGGCATACGCAGCCTCAAGGTACACAGAGGCCTGCCTTGCGCCTATATGCGAGGAGCTTTTCCGTGACATAGACAAAGACACCGTGGACTTTACCGACAATTACGACAATACTATGAAAGAACCGTCGCTTTTGCCGGCACGGTTCCCGTCTGTGCTTGTAAACGCCAACACCGGCATAGCAGTCGGCATGGCGAGTTCCATCTGCCCGTTTAACCTTGCGGAGGTATGCAAAACCGCCGCGGGATGCATAAAAAATCCGGAACACGACATCATGTCCACGCTTTTGGCGCCGGACTTTCCCGGCGGCGGGCAGCTCATATACGACAGGAAAGCGCTTGAGGAAGTTTACAGGACCGGACGCGGCTCGTTTAAAGTGCGTTCGCGCTACAGGTACGACAAAAACGCCAACTGCATAGATATAACGGAGATACCGCCCACCACGACGGTCGAAGCTATAGTGGAAAAGATAATAGACCTTGCAAAACAGGGCAAAATACGTGAGATATCTGACGTGCGCGACGAAACGGGGCTTGACGGCCTGAAAATAACCATCGACCTTAAAAGGGGCAGCGACCCCGAAAAGCTGATGTGCCGCCTTTTTAAGCTTACGCCGCTCGAGGACAGCTTTTCATGTAATTTTAATATACTCATAAACGGTGTGCCGAAAGTACTCGGCATAAGGGGCATATTAGCGGCATGGACAGACTTCCGCGCCGGCTGCGTGCGCAGGAGGACGCAGTTCGAGTCCGACAAAAAGGAAGAAAAGCTCCACCTGCTAAGGGGACTTAAGGCCATACTTCTCGACATTGACAAGGCCGTCGCCATAGTGCGTAAAACGGAAGAAGAAGCCGAAGTAGTGCCTAACCTTATGATAGGCTTCGGCATAGACAGGGCACAGGCCGAGTATGTTGCCGAAATTAAGCTGCGCCATTTTAACCGTGAATATATAATGAACAGGACGAAAGAAACGGAGCAGCTCGAAAATGATATCGCGGGCTTAAAAAAGATACTCGGCAGCGAAGCCGAGATTAAAAAGATAATAGTTTCGGAGCTTGCGGAAACGGCGGAAAAGTACGGGAGGCCGCGCCGCACGATGCTGATATACCCTAATGAAATCGAAGAAAATTACGAGGAAGAGGTGCCGGATTACCCCGTTAACCTTTTTTTCACGCAGGAAGGGTATTTCAAAAAAATAATCCCGCAGTCGCTGCGCATGAGCGCTTCGCAGAAGCTTAAAGAAAACGACAAAGTGCTCCAGCACGTCGAAAGCACTAATGCGGCTGAGATATTGATATTTACGGACAAAGGCAATGTCTACAAAACGGCGGCAAACAACTTTGAGGACACGAAGGCGAGCGCTTTCGGCAGTTACCTGCCGGCCGAACTCGAAATGGAAAACGACGAAAGAGCTCTGTATATGGCTGTTACGAAGGATTACGGCGGATATATGCTGTTTTTCTTTGAAAACGGCAAGGCGGCGAAAGTCGACCTTTCGGCGTATGCGACCAAGACAAACCGCCGCCGGCTTGTTGGAGCCTACTGCATGAAGTCCCCGCTTGTGTGCTGCGTGCAGATAACCTCAGACTGCGAGTTCCTGCTTACTTCATCACGCGGCAGGCGGCTGCTTTTCCACACAGGGGCCGTCGGAAGCAAGGCCTCGCGCTCGTCCCAGGGCGTCGCCGTGATGTCGCTGCGCAGGGGCGACAGGCTCTTTAACGTGAGGGAGTACGTCGAGGGCCTGCTTAAAAACCCCGACAGGTACCGAAAAAAGATACCCGCGGCGGGGTCCTTCGCTCCCGAAGGGGAAACGGGAGGGGAACAGCTCACATTTTAAAAAAAACACCGCCGGCAAGCCAATAGCCTGCCGGCGGCGGGATTACAAGCGGCAAACGCTTACGCTTGTACATCCGTACTTTATATTATCCGCATTGCGGCGCAATATACGTTCTTTTCTTATTTGTTTATTTTTAATATTGAATTTCAAATTAACAAATTTATAAATTATGGTATAATATAAAATCAGTGTAAAAAACAGTGCGGCATTTTACGGCTTGCCCGCCGCGTTTTGCAGGCAGGCATATGTTTTATGCACCGTGTTTGTAAAAAGAGGGAAAATTTTAATGGATGTCAGGAACGATTTAAGAAATATAGCAATCATAGCACACGTCGACCACGGCAAGACAACCCTTGTAGACCAGCTTTTGAGGCAGAGCGGCATTTTCAGGAGCAACGAGGTGGTCGAGGAGCGCGTGATGGACTCCAACGACCTGGAGCGCGAACGCGGCATTACCATACTTTCCAAAAATACTGCCGTACGGTATGACGGCGTAAAAATAAACATCGTAGATACCCCCGGCCATGCCGACTTCGGCGGAGAGGTCGAACGGATACTGATGATGGTGGACGGCGTGCTCCTGCTTGTAGACGCGTTTGAGGGATGCATGCCGCAGACGCGGTTTGTTTTGCAGAAGGCGCTGAACCTTGGCAAAAAGCCGCTCGTTGTAATAAACAAAGTGGACCGCCAGGGTGCAAGGCCGGCCGAAGTAGTTGACGAAGTGCTGGATTTGTTCATAGAACTCGGAGCTAACGAAGACCAGCTTGACTTTCCGGTGGTTTACGCGTCGGCGCGCGACGGCTACGCAAGCAATGCGGCCGACGTAAAAGGTACGGACATGAAGCCTCTGCTTGATGCGATTTTAAAGTATATACCGGCGCCTAAGGGCGACTTGAACGGGCCTTCACAGGTGCTGTTCTCAAATATAGACTATGATGATTACGTTGGCAGGATAGGCATCGGCAGGGTAGAGCGCGGCGGTATAAAAGACGGCGAGAGCATGGTGCTCTGCCACCGCGACGGAAGCCGTGAACAGGTCAAAATTTTAAAGCTTTACCAGTTCGAGGGGCTTAAACGCACCGAGGTGACAAGCGCCAGGCTCGGCGACCTTGTCGCGGTTTCAGGCATTACGTCGCTCAATATAGGCGAAACGGCCTGTGCGCCGGAATGTGTTGAGCCTTTGCCGTTTGTCAAGATAGACGAGCCGACGGTTTCAATGATGTTTATGGTAAACAACAGCCCCTTTGCAGGACGCGAAGGAAAATATGTTACGTCAAGGAACCTGCGCGACAGGCTTTCGAAGGAAATAGAAACTAACGTCGCTCTGCGCGTAGAGGAAACGGATTCAACGGACACGTTCAAGGTTTCAGGGCGCGGCGAACTGCATTTGTCCATACTTATAGAGGAAATGCGCAGGCAGGGTTATGAGTTCCAGGTTTCAAGCCCGACGGTTATATATAAAACGGTTAACGGCAAAAAGTGTGAGCCCATAGAGCTTTTAGTCGTTGAAGTGCCTGAAAACTACGTAGGCCCGGTAATGGAAAAGCTCGGCCCGCGGAAAGCGGAGCTTGTCAACATGAACGCGCGCAGCACAGGCATTACGCATCTTGAGTTCAAGATACCGGCCCGCGGCCTGATGGGTTACAGGCAGGAGTTCCTTACGGATACAAACGGCAACGGCATAATGAACAACATCTTTGACAGCTACGAGCCTTACAAAGGCGAGATAGCAAGGCGGGCCGAAGGCTCGCTCGTAGCGCACGAAACAGGCGAGGCCACGGGCTACGGCCTGTTTTACGCGCAGGACCGCGGCAGGCTTTTCATAGGCCCAGGCACGCAGGTGTACGAAGGCATGGTGGTTGGGGCAAGCCCTAAAACCGACGACATAACTGTTAACGTATGTAAAAAGAAACACGCCACTAACACCCGCGCTTCAGGTTCCGATGAGGCGCTCAAGCTGACGCCGCCAAGTATAATGAGCCTTGAGCAGTGTCTTGAGTTTATAAAGGAAGACGAGCTTGTTGAAGTGACTCCGGAGAGCATACGCATGCGCAAAATGGTTCTAAATAAAGAGCAAAGGATGAAACTTGCGAGCAGGAAAAAACAATGAATTTCATTATTTTGGATTTAGAATGGAATGGTGCTTACAGCAAGCGGTATAAGCGGTTTGTCAATGAGATAATAGAATTCGGCGCGGTTAAAGTTGACGGTTCTTTTAAAAGGCTTGGAACGTTTGAGGCGCTTATAAAACCGCAGATAGGCAAAAAGATAAGCGGTAAAGTAAAAGACCTCACGAGCATAACCAACGAGGACCTTGACGGCGGGCTTCAGTTTTTGCAGGCCATGTCAAAGTTCCGCAGGTGGGCTGGCGACTGCGTCATCATGACGTGGGGGACGTCCGACATCCTGACGCTCATTGAAAACTGCCGGTACTTCTACGGCAGCCGCCGCGTACCGTTTCTCATGCGGTACGCCGACCTGCAGGCCTACTGTGAAAAGATGCTCGGCTGCGCCGCCGGCTGCGACCAGGTCGGCCTGGGAACGGCGGCGGATGCTTTAAACATAGACGCAAGCGGCTTTGAGCATCACCGTGCCGTAGACGACAGCATGCTCGAACTGATGTGCTTTGAAAAGCTGTACGATGCATCCGCACTTTTACCATTCATCCAAAATGCGTGTACGCGAAAATTTTACGACAGAATAGAATTTAAAACAGCGTTTATCAAGGACCTGAGCCATCCGCTTATAAACAGGAAAGACCTTTCGTTTAACTGCGACGTGTGCGGACGCCCGGCACGCAGGATGAGCGAATGGAAGCTGCAGAACAACAGCTTTAAAGCCGAATTTTTCTGTTTGCGCTGCCGGCATAAGTTTTACGGCCGCGTGCGGTTTAAGCTGAAATACGACGGAGTAGCCGTAAAAAAGGCTATACTGCAGGTAAACGATGAAGACGCCAAACGGATTAAGGCGGATAACCTGTGACGCTGGGCGGCGTTTTATTTACGGCGGTATATGTGATTTTTTGATATAATATTTTGGCATGATATAATATAATATAATTATACTGATACAGGCAGATGCAGCATTTGTTTAAAATTACGCTGCCGCGGTTTTATGAGAGCTTTAAGGGGGCCATGCAGATGCGGACGGTAATTACAATAGCAAGGCAGTACGGCAGCGGCGGCCGCGAGATAGGCCGCAGGCTTGCGGAGAAATTTCAGGTGCCGTTTTACGATAAGGAGCTTATCGCTTTGGCCGCGGAAAAGAGCGGCATGGACGCCGGCGTCCTGTTAAGGGCAGATGAAAAGGCAACAAGCAGCCTGCTTTACTCACTTGTTATGGGGGACTATTCGTTTGCGGGCGGGGTTCCTTTTGTAAACAACAAACCTGTTAACGACAGGCTTTTCTCACTTCAGGCGGAAATCATACGCGAGGCTGCCGAGAAAGGCCCGTGCATCATAGTAGGCAGGTGCGCTGACGATATACTTTCCGGACGGAGCAACGTTATGAGCGTATTTATTTACGCCGACAAACAGTCGAGGCTCGGCACAATAACCGGCCTCTACGGTGTTGACAAAGGCGAGGCATCCAAAGTGCTCGTTAAGCAGGACAAACAGCGTGCAAACTATTATCAGTTTTATACGGGCAGAAAATGGGGCAAAACGGAGAATTACGATTTATGCGTTAATTCTTCGGCATTCGGGGCGGACGGTTCCGCAGAGCTTATATCAAAAGCCGTAAGCCTTTTTGAGTTGTAGAACCCGTTTGTATATTATTGGCGGTTTTATAGATATGACGTGCGAAGGATGATAAGATGCTGCAATACGAAGAGTTAAAGCTTGCCCTCCAGTCGCTTGAGCCTGAGCTTAAGGACCTTGCGGAAGCGCTCGGCCTGGAAAACATGAAGAAAGAAATAGCCGAGCTTGACGAAAAAGCCACAGCGCCGGGCTTTTGGGACGATATGGAGAAGTCGCAGAAGATCTTACAGCGCTCAAGTTCGCTTAAAGACAAAATCGGCTCTTACGAAAAACTGAAAAGCGGTTACGGCGACTTGATGGCGCTTATCGAGCTTGCCGACGAAGAAGAGGACGAGTCGCTCCTGCCGCAGGCGCAGGAAGAATTTGAAAACTTTAAAAACGGTCTTGAGTCCATGCGCCTGACGACGCTGCTTACAGGCGAGTATGACTCGAAAAATGCCATACTTACTTTCCACGCGGGAAAGTAAGTATGGCATTTTTCGAGTCATACTCGCCTGTA
>ENA-UOOI01003640-UOOI01003640.1-fermentation-metagenome-genome-assembly--contig:-NODE-3640-length-11268-cov-4.520378_pt1 | contig 11268 bp, 8 predicted proteins | sample MGYA00245779_ERZ724027 | MGnify/ENA primary metagenome ERZ724027 (study PRJEB28704, sample SAMN03018318) | fermentation metagenome | biome: anthropogenic terrestrial biome; feature: soil; material... | reverse complement strand
TTGGGTCAAAGTGGAGGTTGTTTATTCCTTCGGACCTTGCTTACGGGCAGCAAGGTGCAGGGGGTTCCATAGAACCCAACTCAACTCTTATTTTTGAGGTGGAGCTACTGGGGATTGTATAACTTTACTCATACTAAATCACATACACAACATAAAGAAAAGTTGATTTTAACGGATAAATGATTTAATTTAAAGAAAAATGAAAAAAACAATTTTGACTACTTTCAGCGTAGTGGCTGTAATGGCCATCACGATGGTTTCCTGTGGCGGTGCTTCCACGCCCAAAACATCCTTGAAAAATTCAGTGGACAGTGTTTCTTACGCCTATGGGGTGAGCATGGCCGATCAGGGTTTGGTGCAATTTCTTGAACAAACCGGAGTGTTGGTAAACACCTCCAATATCGAGTACGACTATCAGATGAGAATTGCATCTGCCGATTCAACGCAGAAAGAAGCTCTTCAGAAAGAGATGGCTGCAAAAATCGACTCGGTGAACAAAATCAACGCACCCAAGCTCAATGATTTTATTAAAGGATTGACTGAGGGGATGAATCAGAAGGAGAAATCGGCTTATGCCAACGGGCTCAGTATTGGGGTGCAGTTCTCTCAGCAGATGCTTCCGCAGTTCAATAGCATGCTCTTCGGATCAGATTCTACCAAGAAGGTAAACAACGACCAGATACTGGCCGGTCTTATCTCCGTATTAAAGAACCAGCAGCTGGCAATTAGTAAGATGGAAGCCAACGGATTGATTCAGTCTGAAGTGGAAAAAGCCCAGGCAGCAGAAACCGCCCGTCAGGAAGAAGAACTGAAAAGCCAGTATAAGGACAGCATTGCTGTAGGCGATGCTTATATGGCTGAAAATGCCAAGAGAGAAGGAGTAATTACTTTGCCCAGCGGATTGCAGTATGAAATTCTCCGTTCAGGGAATGGACCGCTTCCCACCGATACCGACCAAGTGAAAGTGCATTATCACGGTACCCTGATCAACGGAACTGTATTTGACAGTAGCGTTGACAGAGGCGAACCTGCCATCTTCGGCGTTACGCAGGTAATTCCCGGATGGACCGAAGCACTGAAGTTGATGCCTGTCGGTTCAAAATGGAGACTCTATATTCCTTACGATCTGGCGTATGGTTCAACTGACAGAGGAACCATCAAGCCTTTCTCCAACCTAATTTTCGATGTAGAGTTGCTTGGAATAGAGAAGTAGATCTATTTCAACACCCATATAAAAAAGAATGGCCTTTTGGTCATTCTTTTTTTTTGTCTTTAAGTATTTAAATCTGCCATTTGTTTTGACTATTTCTCATAGAATTTGTCGATTTGATGTTAAAAAAGAGATTTTGTTTGGCATTATGTTGCAAAATGATTCTTAATGAATTATATTTGCGACTTTGTAAAAGAAAGAGAGGATTGTTGAAGGTTTATTATTTGTTAAAAAAGTTAAGGGCGCAACGCCAACATCCTTTTCAATTTTGATGTCAAAGCGGAAAAAATGTAAATAAAAAAGCATTATTTTAAGCTGTTTGGTGTTTTTTTATAAAAAAAAGTGCAAAAAAAAAGGTAATTAAAATAATTGATATATATTTGTGAATTGGAATTGTTTCTATTCAAATGTTAATTGATTAGGAGCGAAAGAAAAAGAACAATTGAATTTAAATTTACTATTGAGCATTAACAAACCACATTCCCGGAATGGTAAATTGAATAAATAAATTAATAATGACAGTGATTAATTAAAAAGTAGAGTTTATGAAAAGAAAACTAGCAATGTTTTTAACCCTGTTCTTTGTTGGGATAGGGATTATTACCGCTCAGACCCAGGTACGGGGTACTGTGGTAGATGATGCAGGTGAGCCTGTGATTGGAGCAACTATCCAAATCAAAGGTACATCTCAAGGAACGGTTACCGATTTTGATGGTAATTTTTCTTTGTCAGCCCCTGCTGGTGGTACGCTTGTTATTTCCTATGTGGGCATGCAAACTCAGGAATTGCCTGTTAGGGCCAATATTAGAGTTGTATTGCTTTCGGACACTGAAGTCTTGGAAGAATTAGTTGTAACGGCAATGGGTATAACCCGAGAGAAAAAAGCGCTTGGGTATGCTGTACAGGACTTACAAGCTGATGAATTAGTTCAGGCTGCCAATAATAATTTGACAACAGCCTTACAGGGGAAAGTTTCCGGTATAGAAGTTACACCTTCATCCGGTATGCCTGGTGCTTCAGCAAAGTTAACTATACGCGGGTCACGTTCTTTTACCGGTGATAATACACCATTATATGTTGTTGATGGAATGCCTGTCGCGTCAACCTCAGATTTGAACACCGATGATTCTGTGACCGGATCAGACTTTGCAACTCGTTCCATTGATATTGATCCTAATGATATTGAAAGTGTAAATATTCTTAAGGGGCAGGCTGCTTCTGCACTTTATGGAATGAGGGCTTCAAATGGTGTTGTAGTAATAACAACAAAAAGTGGTAAAGGTGCTAGAAAAGGTAAGCCAGAGATTACTTATAATACCAGTTTGTCTTTAGATTTTTTATCGATAATGCCTGACCTTCAAACGGAATATGCACAAGGAACAGGAGGTAACTATGGGTGGAATTCATCCATGTCGTGGGGACCAAAAATTTCAGAGCTTCCTAATGATCCTACTTACGGTGGAAATACTGACAATGCAAACACTGCAAGAGATGGTAAAAAAGAAGGGATGTATTATGTAAGACAACGTGCTAATGCAGGTCTCGACCCTTGGGTTATTCCTCAGGTTTACGATAACGTCGGGGAATTTTTTCAAACAGGCCATGTGTGGAATAACTCGTTGAATGTTGCTCAGGGTTTTGAAAATGGAAATTATTCATTTTCATTAGGTAACTCAACTTCTAAAGGTATTGTACCATCAACAGGGATGGACAGATATAACGCTAAGTTTTCTGCAGAGGCAAAATTACACAAAAATTGGAAGACAGGCTTCAGTGGGAATTTTATAGCCTCAGAATTGTCAAAGCAAACAGGAGCGAATAATGGTATTGTTGCCACGGTTTTTCCGGCTCCTCCTAATTACGATCTCGCTGGAATCCCTAATCATTATGAAGGTGACCCATACAGACAGAATACCTACAGAGGTACTGGTGGCTTCGATGGCGCATATTGGGGAGTTCAACACAATAAATTTTCTGAAACAACCCATCGATTCTTTGGGAATACGTATCTCCAGTATAGCACAAAACTGAATAGTATCGATAAAACACTTGATTTGAAATATCAGATTGGCGATGATTCATATACAACAAATTATGATGATGTCTGGGGATATGGACATTCAAATGGAAGAGGAGAGGCTGATCATTACGCTGTTACAGTAAATCAATTCAACTCACTTCTTACTGCTAATTTCAGATGGGACGTGAATGAAGATGTCGTTTTTGATGCATTAGCAGGTAACGAACTAATTCATACAACACGAAAATTCACAGAAGCATATGGTCGTGATTTTAATTTTTCCGGATGGAATCACATTGATAATGCTTCTGTTTATCAGGCAACAGATACATACAGGAGAACAAGGACGGTGGGTACATTTGCCAATGTTGGATTATCTTACAAAAACTACTTATTTCTAAATGGAACCGGACGTTATGATGTAGTCTCTACTATGCCACGTGGAAACCGATCTTTCTTTTATCCATCTGTTTCTTTGGGTTTCATCTTTACTGAACTTGAGAGTTTAAGGAATAATGTTCTTACATTTGGTAAAATCCGTGCATCGTATGCAGAGGTTGGGCAAGCAGGTACCTATTATGATTCATATTATTTAACCCCTGTTTACGGAGGAGGTTTTTCAAGTGGTACTCCAATCTCTTATCCGATTGGGCCTGTGGTAGCCTATACGCTAAATTCAACCATATATGATCCTAATTTAAAACCACAAAATACAAAATCGTATGAAATTGGCTCTGATTTGACATTTTTCAACGGATTATTAAATTTGAATTACACCTTCTCGCGACAGAATGTGAAAGATCAAATATTTGAAGTTCCCTTAGCCGGTTCAACTGGATCAGGATCTTTAGTAACAAATGGTGGCTCAATTCATACGAATGTGCATGAATTTACATTAGGAATGAGTCCTGTAAAACAAAAGAATTTCAATTGGGACTTTGCATTTAACTTTTCTAAAATTGATAACTATGTAGATGAATTGGCTCCTGGTGTAAACAATATTTTCTTGGGAGGCTTTGTTGAACCTCAAGTAAGAGCAGGTATAGGATATAAGTTTCCCGTAATTTATGGAGTTAGCTATTTAAGAAACGAAGCAGGTCAAATTGTTGTAGATGAGGATGGATTCCCTCAGGCTGGTCCTCTCGATGTGATTGGAACTGTATCTCCAGATTTCCAACTCGGATTCAATACTACTTTTGAAATATATAAATTCCGTTTGTCTGCTGTGATGGACTGGAAGCATGGAGGGAAAATGTATGCAGGTACAGCAACCATGCTTGATTATTATGGAGTGAGTCAATATTCTGCAGATCTGAGAAATTCTGGTACGTTTATGTTTATAGAAGATGCTGTTAAGGTTACAGGAACAGATTCAGAAGGTAAACCTACATATGCTCCAAATGATATCGAAATAGAATCTAAGAATGCATTTGCATACTTAAATGCAATGAATAATATTTCTGAATCTTTTGTTATAGATAATTCCTATGTAAAGTTACGCGAAATTGCATTAAGTTATCCCATCATAAGCAAGGAAAATGTTCGGTTGTCTGCGAACATATTTGCTAGGAACCTTATTTTATGGTCTGCTATCAAAGGATTTGACCCAGAAGCTTCCCAAGGGAATAACAACATGTCCGGTGCATTTGAGAGATTCTCTCTTCCAAGTACTTCAAGCTATGGAGTAGGTTTTAATGTGAAATTTTAATTAAGAATAGAATATGAAAAAGATATATAATTTATTCAAAGTATTATTTGGTGTTTTCATAATATCTTTTGGACTTAATGGATGTTCAGAAGATATAATGGACGATATCAATAAGGATATAAATCACACTCAGGATGTTCCCGCCAAATTTATCTTAGCTGACGTAATTACATCTACAGCTTTTTATAACGTTGGAGGTGATTTAAGTACATACACTTCAGCCTATATTGAACATGAGGTCGGAACACACAACCAATTGTTTAGAGCTGAACATAGAGAAGGTGAGCCAGCAGTGTCATCTACTTTTAATAATGTTTGGTTCAATCTTTATAATTCTTTGAAGAATGCTAGAATAGTTGTGGACAAAACTTCTGCTGGCGGACCTCAGGAAGGTAATAATGTAACAAAAGGGATGGGGGAAGTTATGGTTGCGCTGAATTCTGCAATTTTAACCGATATGTATGGTGATGTTCCCTGGTCTGAAGCAGCAGCTCCAACCAAAATACCTGAAAATTTTAATCCAAAGATAGATAAACAAGAAGATATATATAAGAGTATTATTTCTACACTTGATCAGGCGATTACGGATCTTCAAGGAACTGATTCTCATGCTTCAGGTTCTGTTGGTGGGTACGACTTACTATTCGGGGGTAATAAGTCCAAATGGATAAAATTAGCTTATGGTTTAAAAGCGCGCTACACTATGCGTTTGTTAAAACGTTCTTCCAATGTGACAGCGGATTTACAGAAAGTAATCGAGTATGCTGATAAATCTTTCACATCAGCAGATGAAGAAGCAGCCTTCAATGTCTATGATGCTTCAAATTACAATCCTCTGTTCGATTTTCAATGGAGTCGGGACGGATTAGCTGCAAGTCAAAGTATGTCGGAGAAATTAGTTGCTCGTAACGATCCGCGATTGCGTAGAGTCTTTGTTGGAGCTGATTGGATGCAAGTTACGGGTGTAGATGATGAGAATTTCTTTATGGCACCTAATGGAAAGAATGTTGAAAGACAATATTTTTACAATACATCTATTTTCGTATATTCACAAATAGCTTCTACTCAATTATTAAGTTATCATGAAATTTTATTCTTAAAAACTGAGGCGTTAGTTCGCTTGAATAAAGTTTCTGAAGCTATACCTGTATTAAAGGATGCCGTCATAGCCGCTATAGCTAATACTGAAAAAAGTGTGTCAGCTGCAATGAATGCACCCGCTGTTAACGGTTATGGCGGACTTGGTGAAACTTCGGATGCAATTACTCCTGAAGAAGCCAATTTATATTTCGTTACAGAGGTCTTGCCATTGTTTACGATAAATCCACTTAAGGAAACTATGATTCAAAAATATCTTGCATTCTTTGGTGCATCAGGTGAATCTCAGGAAGCCTATAATGATTACAGAAGAATGAAAGCATTAGGCGAAAATTTTATTGAATTAAAGAATCCGAAAAATACTCAAAATCTATTCCCTCTTCGTACTCCCTACGGTGCGGATGATGTAACAACGAATCCGGCTGTCGAACAAGCATATGGCGATGGACAATATGTCTATTCTGAAAATGTTTGGTGGGCAGGAGGTACCAGATAATTGATAAGTGAACAAATATAAATATAAGAGACCGGCTATAACTGATTTAGTCGGTCTCTTTCTTGTGTGTCGTGTATGGTACTTAACTTGGTGGCGAAAGTCCACTATGGAGGTTTGTAATCGTCAGCCATTAGCCGAAGACAAGGGTATCCATCGTGAGGTGGCATCCGAAGGAAGTCCCAGGAAAAATTCCGCCCCGAGAAACACGAATCATATCAGCCATAACCGTTGGGACGAAACTGCAAAACAAGTTAAAGTCCAAAGATTATACGGACAATGGGATGTAAATAAGGCGGGGACATAGAATGAAAGTTAAGAATCTTACCGCTAGAGGTCTCACGAACATGTGTAAACAGAGTATGAAGCATGGTCAAAACAAGTTCATCGTGAAAAATCAACAGAAGACATAGTACCACATCACGACCAGATATGAGAATATATTAACCCCCTAATAGCATGAAATAAATTTGGCAAATCAGTTTGACACTTTAATTTTATAAAATTATGATAAGAGAAAGGCGTCATAGTGCAAGGATCAGAAGCTCTAGATCATTCAGAAAGTTGAAGTCAATGGATTACAACCAACGCTTCGAAAATATCATCTGTCTCAATCGTTGTTTCATAAATGGAAACGCAGGTTTAATGAAGAGAGCATGACAGGACTCGAGGCACAATATCCAAAAGTTGATCCGGAGAAAAGGAGGATGGAACAGGAAATCAAACGGCTCAGGGAACTGGTCGGGAAATTGAGCCAGTAGTTGCGGTTTAAGGATGAACTCTTTAAAAAAACAATTTTAAAACAGGATGTCACGCAAGTAGTCGAGTTATTTGAAGACCAGGTGCCCGTTACGAAGCGATTAAAGTGCAGCGGTATTAATTCGGGGAACTTTTACTATGAGTCAAAAGTGGGAAATCCGGACGAAAAACAAGTTCTACAAGCTTAAAGATAGATGGAAGTATGGCTACAAATCATGAAATTGAGGAGAAGTTTGATATTCCGGTGATATAAACCCACTTATTAAACTTTCATTTTGACAAAGTTATCTTTTTTGAGGCTTTAAGCCGCTTCATCACCTTTTATTCACCTTGTTTCGGCTTAATTTAAGTCTAATCAACTCTATTCCACTCCCATTAGGAGCCATATCTATTCAGGTATTGTCACGTCCTTGAATAAGTTACACATACTATAAATAAAAACAGGGCGTTGAATTGAATTATTCAGTAAAACTATAAACAAGAATCAGGACGACACGAAGTGTCGATTCTTTTAACAAAAAGAATTGTTACTTTTTCGCCTAGAAAAGATTATCTTTGCGGATTAGATCTGGGGAAAAGAAATGCAGTTTCGTAATTCATTATTAACCTTCCTGGCCATCATTGCTTTGGGTACCTCGTGTAATAACGGCAACGATAATGTAGTGCTCCAACGTTTAACTACGCTAGACGCTGTGCTAGACACGCACCCACAGCTGGTATCGGATAGCCTGACATCATTGGATGTGAACAGACTTTCCCGTGCAAACAGGGCCTATTACAATCTTTTAAAAGTAATTTCGGACGATAAAACGTATGTAAATTTCGTCAGTGATTCACTGATAAACTCGGTCAGCGATTATTATCGCCTTCGTGATCCAAAAAGCAGGAACTACATCAGGGCGCTGGCTTACCAGGGTATCGTGCGTACCCGCATGGGTGTGAAAGACAGTACGGTGTTTGAACCGCTTAAAGAGGCGGATAAGCTCTTTCAGGAACAGCTTTCGCCGGATCCTACCCTGGGGTATCTCATCAACTATTTTTTGGGGAATATTCACTACAACAACCGGAATTATACCACGGCAAACGAATACTTTTTGCGAACCCTTGGTTTTGCCCGTCAGGAAAAGGATTCCATGCATATCTTCGATACCTTGCTGGCTCTTTACTGGAACGAGATGCAACAAAAAGAGTTTGTGAAAGGAAAAACATACCTTGATTCGCTCTCCTCCTATTTTAATAAACTGCCGGGTAAAGACTACTTTATATTAAATGCTCAGTCCGTCTATTTCGATATTGTTGATGAACCGGAAAAAGGACTTGAAAAAGAAAAAGCTAAGTTATTGCTTTATGATAAGCAAGAGGAGAACATTGACCTCTCGAGAGTTTATTTTAATATTTCTGATAGATATGTGTCCTTAGAACTGCTAGATAGTGCGATGATCTATGCACAGATGGCGATAGATGTGATCCAAGACAGTGCATATCTTTATAACTATCTCTATTACGAAAATGTGGCAAATATTGCTGAAAAACAAGGAAATAACACCTACGCTAATATTTACCGAAAAAAAGCTGCAGAGTTGTATAAAAATTCTGTAAACGACCGGCTGAATACACAAATTGCCGAATTGGAAAAGAAGTATGACCTCACAGAAGCTGAGAATGCCACATTAAGAGTGCGGCAGCAGAACTTTCTCATTATTATTTCGGCTTTGTTGTTGTTGATTATCGTTACCTTTATCGCGATGTATGCCTGGCGGGAACGGAAAGTCGGCAAAATGAAATTGCTGCAGGCGGAACAGACCGTGAAGCAACAGGAGTATCAGGCAAATATTCTGAAAGAGGAGGCCGGTAAGCGTAAATGGTTGTTGGAACTCTACAGCAACATCTCCGACAGGCTTACCTTCCTGCACGGAGAAGTGGGCGCGCTTTCACAGAAATACATCACTTCCAACCCGAAGGTCTTTAAAGAGCTGGAGAAAATCATTAAAAGTACCGATACCGATTTGCGGGATATCACGAAAACACTCGCTACAGACAACGAAACATTTTATGCCTATACCCATTTGGACGATAAAGATGGAATTCTGAATACCAACGAAAGAATGCTGCTCATGTTGTTGGCTTGCGATGCCGACAACAGGCAGCTGGCAACATTCATGAATACTACCGTGGAAAGTATCAGGGTGAGAAAATCGCAACTGAAGCGGAAAATGTTGGAAAAAGGACTGAATTTGGATATTTTCAAGGAGTAAAAGGCGTTAAAAGCGTCTTTTGTAATGATCAGTAAATCACGTGTTTGTGTTTGTTTTTGGCGTTAAATTGCAATAGGGGTGTTGTTTTTCGTTGGCGGATTGCATTATCTTTGTGTCTGTAATTTATAAACAGATAAATCTTTTTTTGTTGCTTCGTCGTTCGAAAATAAGTAGGACCCGAATCGTGATAGAGAATCGTGAATATTAAAAATACCATTCAAAAAAATAAATAAAATATGAAAAGAACATTTTTCTCATTATTGCTGATTGCTGTGTGCAGCGCATTTGTGTTTCCTGCGAATGTTAACAACGAAGTAAAAGACGATCTGGAGGATAAGATTGCTCTTAGTAGAGAAGGAGGCACTACGCGTGTTGCCAGTCGCATGTTTAGCTTGCAGGCCGTCCCTGTGGAGCCGGTGGTGGAGGCATACAACTACCGCAACGTTGTAGCCATCACGGTACAGAACTACAGAGGCAGTGCTTGGGTAGAAATTGTGGGAAACAAAGGGGCAAAACAAAGCTTTTTTGAGGTATACGACATGGGTTTCGATGCCATCAGCCTCGGTGGCCTTCCGGCAGGAGAATACACCATTCGTATTACATTGGGAACGGAAGTTTTTACGGGAACATTTAACAAAGGGAAGTATGGAAAAAACTAATGCCAATACCCGGAAACAGAACCAGGTGCGCAAATATCTGCTCACAGATGTGGAATCGTGCACGTTCACCTTCTCCGACGGCCTCAAAAGCAAGGTGATGCCGTCGCCCGACAAGGAGATTGTGTTGGTGAAACTGATTCCGCGCGCCTCAAAATCGAAAAAGTTTGAGGACAGCGTGCTGAAGAACTACATGTCGGCTAAAAATGTAAACGAACTGGCCCAGATGTGCCGCTACGACTGTGTAAGGACCTTCACCCGCCATTTCAAGAAAAGTTTCGGCGAAACTCCCTATCAGTGGATGCTCGACCGAAAAATGGAGGAGATTCAATCGTTGGTGCTGAACTCTGACATGACGATCACTGAAATCTCCAAGATGTACGAATTTAAAAATGTATCGCATTTAGTGAATGCCTACAGCAAACGTTTTGGTGTCTCACCACACAAAAGCAGGTTATTGAGCGCTATCTGACTCAATCCCATTTTACAGACAAATTTGTCAGCACAATCTTCATGGAAAAATTACGCTAATCGGTGTTGGTGAACACAAGAAAGCGCCCCCGCAAGGAGGCGCTTTCTACATTCTTATTGTCGCTTTATCGTTTCCCGTTCTTATATCCATCGCACATAAGCAAAGTCCATCCTGTGAGGCAGATCGGGATTGCTGGGGTACACACGCAGGCCGTACTGATGGTTGCCGGGATCGTTCAGCGCCTTGCGGGTTTCGAAATAAAGCAGCGACCCTTCGGTTTTTACCAGATCGAACAGGTATGATTCTACAAATTGTGGCTTTTGACTCATCGCGTCGAGGTCTACCACCACACATTCTACAGCAAGATCACACTGCATGTCCTTCCGGTCGATCACTACCTGCCCGTAGATTTCTTTGTTGGTGCCATCGTAATCCATCTTCTGATTGGGATTGAATTCCAGCTTCACCACTTCAAACTTGTCCCACTTGGAGGCTGTGTCTTCTTTCCACTTCACAATTTCTTTCGCTTTCGCATAATTGTTTTCGTTAAGCAGGGACGAACGCTTTGCCAGCTTGTTGTAGAAAAGATGATAATAA
>ENA-UOOI01003638-UOOI01003638.1-fermentation-metagenome-genome-assembly--contig:-NODE-3638-length-11279-cov-3.622951_pt1 | contig 11279 bp, 11 predicted proteins | sample MGYA00245779_ERZ724027 | MGnify/ENA primary metagenome ERZ724027 (study PRJEB28704, sample SAMN03018318) | fermentation metagenome | biome: anthropogenic terrestrial biome; feature: soil; material... | reverse complement strand
GCAAATAGATTGCCTCGGATGCATGGTGCCGCAGTTGTTCCGTTATCCTCCCGGCAAGTGTGTCGAGGTCTGCCTGGGCATGGGCGTACAGCATATACCCGAGGGCAAAAAGGCAGATGAGAGTTTTCTTTTTCATGAGACTAGTTCTGAATAATTTACCGTTCTCATATCTTACCTGTTTTATATGTGCGAATATAAGTACTTGTTTTTGTACTTGTAAATATTTTGAAGATTATTTTTATCATTTTGCAGATCACGGGTATTCTGATATTTACATCTGGTTACAGGTCAATCAACCAGGTCGTCATTGAGCGCTAAATACCCGAACTGGATCATATCGTCAAAGGCAAACAGTAACCTTTCGTTTCGTTCATCATAACAGAGATCGAGTATTTTATATCCAATATCCAGTGTTTTTATATAATCACCATTAATATTGAAAACCAATAGTTTATCAGGATAGGTATTTCCATGCATATCTCTTCCCGAATAGGAGGCTATTATTTTATCACCCCTGAAAACAACATCTTTAAAATGGTAAATCTGGATAATTTTACCATCGTTCCAGTTATTTCCATATACATTGTATTTCAGATTTCCGTCCAGGTCCATAATTGTCATAAGGTCATGATTAGCGTAACATTCCACAAAAGTTTCATGTTCTATGGATGCAGCTATGCCAATACGTTTTGTGCGTACTTTGGGATGGGTGTATCTCATTTTCACTACCCCTCCTGTTTGCATATTCCATTTTCCCGCAGCTTCGTTATGTCCCACATTACCGGTGGGTTCTATAATTCTTGCATAGCACAAGGTATCATTGATATATAGGTATTCACTGGGAAATTGGATGTTATTCAATTCTTTCTTTACTTCCGGCATATAATAAGGATCGTTGAGGACACTATCAAGCGGGTAGTTGAATATTTTTAGTTTGCCATGGTCTGACACATACAATTCTTTCTGTTTCTCATTTACTCCGATATGCCCCATACCTGTGATCTCACCCGGTCCCTGACCTTTGGGTATAGCACTCGTTATGTATGCATAATTATTTCTGTTGAATAGGTGGATAAGCATATCGTAGGTTCTATAGTCGCCAATGATCAGGTAATCATCTACAAGATATAATGCGGCGATAGAACCGATCATCACGTCTTCTATTTCTATTTCCTGAACCCTGTCTTTCACATCTATAATGTTGTTTCGTTTGCTTTGATGCTTTTCCGTACCGGTGTTGGCTGTACAGCTCCAGAGAACTGCCACAAAGGATAAAATGACAAGCGTGAATAAATTCTTCATGATCTTCTTTTTTCAGTTATCTTATTCTTTATATTTTACCAGCATAATCACCGGATTGGCTTCCTCATTCAATTTCTCTGCAATTTCTTTCAGTTTGCCTTTCAATTCGTCATTTTCATATGCCTCAACAAGGTGGCTGGCTGCTAAATTTTGGAAGGTCGCAATTACACTGTTTACCGGATGCGAAGTCATATCCACTTCTTGTTTTTTTGCATAATCACCATTGAATACGGATGCATTGAATATAGCATTTTCCTGCTTGTCGTACATTAAATCGTTAATTGGAAATCCTCTTCCCGTTGTAAAGTCAAACATTTTTTTCATGGTTTGCATGAAATAAAAACGGTCGGTAAGAGTCCCCATGGTAAGAAAAACTTCAGGATCTGTGGAGGGGGTTTTTACAAGAAACGGGATCAATTTATTCTTTTGGGGCACATAGTTGTACACTGTATCAGATGATGTTTCAACAAGCAGCCAAGTGTCATGATATGGAATTATCGGGCGCACAGAGGCCGTAGCCGTCCCCTCTCCCTCCCGCACAATCGGTGCTTTGATTACGTCAAAAGGAATTGAAATATTTTGGGTAATACTCCCGTCTTGTTTCGATATAATGGCATGATACGATTGGTTGCCTCTGGGCTCTCCATCTTTATAATATGCCGAATTATCGTAACGGATCAGATTGTCGTTATCATAATTGAAAATATTCCAATAATCAGAGCCCTCAGTATGCGCAAAACTTCGTTTGAAATTGCCCGATAAATCGTACACGAATATTTTTTTCGAAGGGGAACAATTGACAAATATTTCATTGTTTTCCTCATCAAGCACAATCCCGTTGATAAAGTTATACTCTTCGGCGCCCTGCCCCCTTCTGTTTATCTTTCTTAATGCTTTACCGGTTTTTCTGTCAAAAACAAAAATATCCCCGTCGTTGATCCAGTTTTTCACTAATATGTATTTGTTCCCTATTGCCAATATATCACCCTGAGTAACAAATTCATCATTGGTTTCCAGCGGAATGTATTCCACATCCATAAAGTCCTGAAGAATCAACTCCTTCTTGGGATAATTTGCCGTTACGTCAACTGTGATAAGATCACCCTGTGTGCCGGACCGTTTACATCCTCCTATTCCTGCCGTTATAAACAGGATAATTGCCAGAATTGTAGTTTCTTTTTTCATACGATAATATTTATTTTTTACGTCAAGATGTATGGAACTCGCAATAATAGATGTGTTAATTTGCTGATTTACTGATTTGTTGATTAAATAATTATCAAATCGTTATATCATCACATCATTAAATCGACTTACATGCTCGTTTCATTGTAATATTAATTAGTAACAACCTGCATTGAATCTGAGTCTAAAGCAAGCCGGAAGCCTCCATATTCATCGCGATGGTTTTCTACGTCGTAGTCGATATACGATACCCGGCAGCCTTTTGCATTGCCGCCCCAGCTACCGCCCCTCAAGACACGACGGAAAAGAAGAGTCGTGCCCGGGTAAGGCCATCCCGGGTGGACAGATTTACCATTACGGTAGTATTCTTTAGTGTACCAGTCACTGCACCATTCCCATACATTGCCACTCATGTCGTATAGGCCTAATTCATTGGGCTTTTTCATCCCTGCCGGATGTGTGGTTTCCTTATTTCCGTATTTGCTTTTTTGATAATTATCAATATACCAGGCAACTTCGTCTATTTTATTACTTCCACTGTATTTGTATCCTTTGCTTCGCTTGCCGCCGCGCGCTGCATATTCCCATTCAGCTTCGGTAGGCAGACGAAAATTTCTATCGGTAAGGATATTCAACTTACTTATAAATTCCTGGGCATCGTTCCAACTTACATGTTCTGCCGGACAGTCTTCACAACCTGAATTATATGACCGGTTGAGATCAGACCCCATAACTGCTCTCCATAATTTTTGAGTAACCTCATATTTCCCCATGTAAAAAGTGGGCAAAGTCTCCTCATGCGCCGGCTTTTCATCATCTTCACAATCACCGCCTTGCTCGGCTGTACACCCCATAGTAAACGTTCCGCCCTCTACAAAAACCATCTCAAAACTTTCTCCATTCACGGTAAAAGTGGGACCTTGTATCAATTCCTGGTCGGATTTGTCTTGAATACAAGCTGTCGTGATACCAAAAATAAGAACAAAGGTTATCAGGACTAATAGGAATGTTGTGTCGTTTTCCGTCATTGTATTAATTTTATTGGACTTACAAATCCCCGCTACAAATTTATGAATAAATCGTAAATAAGGGGCGGTTACGTAGAATATTGATGTTAAAAAAGGGAAATATGAATTTCAGGATACAGAAACGTTTATTTGTTTTATTTCCATTATTCTACAAATATGATGAATCTTGGAAATAAAATGTATCCCCGGGATTAATACGCCCCGACCTCTATCGGGACAAATGTTTTTTTCGATATATCAAGTCAAGTTGGCGTTCTTCAGTTTTTGGAGTATGTATTCGCGAATCTCTTCTTTCGATACATTGTATTTAGGCTCAAGTTGTCCAATGTTTTCATCAGACATAAACCTGTCCGACAATAATATTATCACGATATTTTTAGTATTTAATTTGTGTTGTGAATATTTCAAAGCGAGATCAATCCCCCTGGAAATATCATACCCCTCCCGGAGAATGGCATAAATATCGTAATAGTCCCGTATTTTCATCCGGCGAAGCATTACTTCCATCTTCATTGCCATGATCGAGTATATATCGGCAAGACGGATATTGCCCAAATAGGGGACAGGCTCTGAAACGGGGCAATAGTTTTCGCTTACATAGAACGACAACTTAATGCTCGCCACCACGAACTCCACCTGGTCGAAACCGAGCATATTGAAATTCTCTATTTCGCCAATCTTTTCTTTTAGTTCCTTTTCGATCGTAGGCCAATCGACCTCTGGTTTTTCGCTTTTTGATTTACGCCACATCATAAAATCCAAGTCCTCACTCTTACGATGGCCGAGTTGCATGGCAAGAGCAGTCCCGCCGCAAAGAATATACGGCTTGATGCTCTCCATGGCAGCGACCTTTCCTATTATGGCATCCATTTTGCTTGTCAATCCTTTACGCATGATTCAATAGCTTTTTAAAGTGTTCCCGTTCAACCCGTTTGAGATATTTCTCCGGGTGTTTTATATTAAAGTAATAGAGGGCGATCATCACATTCAGGTTGAAAAGATAATCACCCCGAATAACCATTTTATCCTTCCATACCTTACGGATATAATCCCTCTGATATAACTCAAAAAGTTTAGCTATATCCGCTAAATCTAATTGTATGAATACTTTTTCTATCAACTCTTCATCGGGAACATTTTCTGCTGAAACACTTGCATAAGACCAGAAAGCATTGATTTCCAGCAATCGTCTGACCAGTTCGTTTTTTAGTTTCCGCTTATAATTGCGGATACTGTCTTCTGCCTGCTTTTTCAGGAGTTCTCCCCCACGCAGATTGAAAAACGATTCCAGTTTCAGCGCCAGTGGTATTGACAATTCACGCCGACCGGCAATAACATAGCTTATCGACTGCCGGGGTACACCAATTTCTCTCGCAATGTCGGATTGACTGTATCCGCCATTGTTGATAAGAGATTCAATATGTTGCCCAACTTGTTTCACGCGATTTTTTATTTTTACATTATGGTGTCTGGAACTCGCTTTAATCATTCCTTCATATGAGAATGCACTTAATGCTCGTTTCATATTGCAAATATAATACAAGCCGTGAGCAGTGTCAAGCTTGCTTGAACATTGCTGAGGCGTAGTCAATATTATGCAAATATAATAATTTGTCAACATATTTGTTCACAAACAGTAGTTATTTTATTTCTTATGCTTTGTCACGATGATTAATCAGGTCGTTACTAAGGGCTAAATACCCGGATAGTGGTATCTCATGGAAAAGATATAAACGAATGTAGTATTTTCATGGACAGAGTAAATAATACGGTGTTCGGAGTTAATGCGTCTGGACCATTTCCCCGAAAGTTCGTATTTTAACGGCTCAGGCTTTCCAATCCCCGTATATGGATGCTCTGCAATATCGCGCAGCAAAGCTGAGATTTTATTCATCACAGTTTTGTTGCCTGTTTTCTTCCAGTATGCAATATCTTTCCGTGCTTGTTCAAGCAAAATTATTTCCATAAGTCATCCATATCCGCTTTTTCTCCACCGCCTCTTTTGATTTCATCTTCACCTTTTCTGATGATTTCCATCATGGCCGGAGACTTCATTATATATTCAGTCTCCTTTATTGAATTGTACTCATCCAATGAAATGACTACTACACTTTCGTTACCTGAACGGTGTACTAACAAAGGTTCACTGTCGTTAATAACTGCGTCGAGGTAAGTTTTGAGGTTCTTTCTTAGTTCTGAATAATTTACCGTTCTCATATCTCATTTAGCTTATAAGTACAAATATAAGCACTTATTTTTGTACTTATGGCTATTTAAGGGGAATATTTTGTTTCAATTTTATTTTCTTATATAAACAATTTCAGATATTCACTTAGAAAGAATATTTCCTCAGAGGGCGGTATAGGTCAATTAAGCAAGGTCGTCATTAAGTGTTACATAACCGAACTGGAGCATATCTGTGTTATACGATCCGGGTGCACTTTATTTTATCTCTTATATTTTGTCAGCATGATCACGGGGTTGGAATCTTCATCCAGTTCCACAACAATTTCTTTCAGTTTGCCTTTCAATTCGTTATTTTCATATGCTTCAACAAGCTGGCTGGCTGCTAAAGTTTGGAAGGCAGCAATTTCACCATTTACTGGATTCGAGATCATATCCACTTTTTGTTTTTTCAGATAATCTCCATTGAATACGGTAGCCCTGAATAGTGCATTTTCCTGCTTGTCGTACATTAAGTCAGTTGTTGGAAATCCTCTTTCTGCCGCAGGGTCAAACACCATTTCCAAGGTTTGCATGAAATAAAAGCGGTCGGTAAGTGTTCCCATGGTAAGAAATGTTTCAGGATCAGTGGAGGAGGGGGTTTTTACAAGGAACGGAATCAATTTATCTCTTTGGAGAGATAGTTGTATATTGTATCGGATGATGCTTCAACAAGTAGCCAATTGGCACGATACGGAATTATTGAGGGTACAGAGGCGAAAACCACTCCTACCGCTTCGCCTTCCACTCGTACCATCGGTGTTTTAATTACATCATAAGGAATTGGAATATTCCGGGTAATACTTCCATCCTGTTTCGATATAATGGCATGATAAGGTCGTGTATGACCTATCGGGTAATTTCAAACGAGCTCTTGCACATGGAGAGGGTCCTCAATATCTATATATACACAATTTATGACAGGGAGAATCTGATTCGGCGCCTTGACCCCTTCTGTTGATCTTTCTTATTCATGATGATGATTTTCAAAGAAATAATACATTAGATACATCCATTTCTCATATAAAAAAGGTTTTAAAGGACTTTCCTTACATAAAAATAAAATCTATTTATGGTAGTGGATATCAATTATCAATAAAGTAGAAAAATAAAAAACGGGGACTTTCGCAAGCCCCCGTTCCCGGAATTTTTTGTAATTAGAAGTAGAGTATTTATTGAGTAAGCAGGGAGTTAATTCCCTGCTTTTATTCTTCCTAAGCCCTCTTTGGAGAGTTCTTTGTCCACCGGGTTCCCATAATAGGTCACATTGCCGATACCTTCGGAACGTACTTTGAGATACTCCGATGCGTGACAGCTTACATTGCCGACTCCCTGTGAGGTGACGACAGCGCTTCGTGCCGTGAGCTTCGTAGTATTCACGTTCCCGACGCCTTGCGACTTTATCTCTACCTTGTCGGCCTTGCCGCCCAAAGTGGTATTGCCCACTCCTTCGGAAGAAATGTAAATGGAACCGGCATCGAGCCTCTCCGCACTGAGATTGCCTACTCCCTCTGAATCGATAATCAGTTCGGGGGTGGTGAATGCACCGTCGATCTCGATATTCCCTACGCCGTCGAAATCGAGCCTGGTAAGGGTAGGGGTGGAGATGGAAATAAGCAACTTGTCAGCACGGCCTTTGTGCTTTTTCAGGAGACGGTCTTCCATTGTAAGGATCAGTTTGTCGTTCTCCATCCGCACGTCGAGGATGTTGAGCAGTTCTTCGCTCCCTTCGGCAGTCACGCTGACAGTGGGGGATTGTTTGATATGAATGTTGGCTACCACCGATGACTCGATGGCCGTAAATTCGGTCACTTCAAATTGATCCGCAGCCTGGCGCGATTGGGCGCCTCCGGGGCCGCAGGCTGTGAAAAACACTGCGATGAGGATTAATGTAGCTGAAATTTTCATACGATTTTTTATTTAGAGTAAAGAGTAAAGAGTAAAGAGTAAAGAGTAAAGATGCAAGAACCAAGAGTCAAGACAAATTAAAAATTAATAATCACCTCATTCAATCATTAGATCATCAAATCAATTAAATGATTACGGAAAATTAATCTTTTAACAATTCAAGGATCTTCAGACGGAATGCGTATTCGTATTTGGCCTGCGCCTCTTCTCCCAGCACTTGTGTGAGGTTGTTTTTGGCGAGGAACAGTTCATAGGAATTGGCACGGCCACTCTCATATTTCTCTTCCGCGAAACGATAGGCTTCACGGCTGGCCGCAATCGATTTCTGGGCGGCATCCCAGCGGCTTTTGGCGCCTGTGGCGTTGTAATAGGCCTGTTCGATCCGTTTACGCAGTTCGACTTTAGTCTTGTCCATCTCGAGTTGTGTGTTGGCTATGGCGAGTTCAGCACTATGGACACTGTTCCTGACCTGGAACCTGTTGAAGATGGGAATGTGGAGGCTGAAACCGAGCGAATTACTCATGTTGTTACGCAATTGCGAACTGAAAGAGGTGTTATCCCTGCCGCTCATCCTGTAGTAACCGGTTCCCATATTCACTCCGAACGAGAGGGAGGGGTAATATTGTGCTTTTGCCATCAACAGTTCTTTCTCACTGCTTTCCAGCCGGTAGTGCATGCCTCGTATCTCCGGACGATTCACCAGTGCACTTTCGTATACCGCTTCCGACTGCAAAAGTGTGGCTTCGTCGATCAGCGTTTCAGCGGGGGGCGCTGTAATATCGAAATTGTTGAATTCCTCCAATTCCATGAATTGGGCGAGATCGAGTAATGCCAGTTTGTGGTTGCTCTCTGCCTGTACACGGTTCAGTTCTTCCCTGGCTAATTGCGCCTCTAATTCATAGAGTTCGCCCTGCGCCATCTTGCCGCTTTTTACTAATTCACTGCGCCGTTGCAGGTTGGCCTGGGTGGTCTCGATCTGGTTTTCGGCGATCCGCAGCAGTTCCTGGTTGAGCAATGCCTGCAGGAAGGCGGTGGATACACTCATGACGATATCGTCGCGCATTTTCTCCAGGTCGGCTTCCGACGCCTGCATATCGGCCTTGCGCGCGTCGATATTGTGCTTCATCCGCAGGCCGTCAAAAAGGGTGATGTCGGCCCCGAGACCGAAACTGGTCTGCGATGAGTTGGTGTTCTCGTAAACGTTATCGAGGCCGATGGAGCGGCCGAATACGAAGTTCTGCCCCGCCGACGCGTTCAGGTTGGGCAACAGGTCGGCACGCGCCTGGCTGTAGGAGATCTCCCGTTGCTGCCTGCCGAGTTCCTGCTGTTTGATATTACGGTTGTTTTCCAACGCGATATCGATGCACTCCAACAGCGTATATTTTTGCTGTGCCGCTGCCGGGAGCAGGGAGCCGCTTACGAACAGGGCGATGATAATAGTTCTGATATGCATAATGGTTCGATAAATTAAAACGAAAACGTTAGCTTTTCTTTTCCTCAATGATCTCCGTACCCCGGATCTTATCGTTCTCCTTCAGTCCTTCGGTCACTTCGATACGGATCCCGTCCGACAGGCCGATTTTCACATGTTTCCGTTCAAACTCCTGTGGTTTTTCGGTCTTCACCGTATAGACAAAAGCAGAATCACCACTGAACTCTACCGAGCTCTCGGGAATGGTCACCACGCCGTTGCGTTGATCCAGGATAATATCGGCATTGGCGCTGTAACCTGCCCGGATAAACAGATCCGGTGGTAGTTGCAGGGCGGCCTTCATTTCGAAGAGGATAGCGCCGCTCTCTTCCACCCCTTTGGGAGAGACGTATTCCAGCGATGCGGGGATCTTCAGGTCCTGGATGGCGCCGATGGTGATCTCCATGGGCATTTCCACCGAGAGTTTCCCCACTTCCGTTTCGTCGATCTTGCCCACGAAAAGCATATCGCCCAGGTTGGCTACCGATGCGATGGTGGTGCCGTCGTTGAAGTTATTGGACTGGATCACCGAATTACCTGCTTTGACGGGCACGTCGAGGATGGTGCCGCTCACCGTGGAGCGTACTAATGTGTTACTGGTCTGTGCCGAACTCTTGGTAATCCCGGTGCGTACCAGGCTCAGGTTGTCGTTGGCGGCGCGCAGTTCTTCCTGATCGTTCTTGTACTGCAATTCCACTTTCTCGAACTCCTCCCTTGAGATCACTTCGTTTTCAAAAAGTTTCCGGTCCCGTTCCCAATTGATCCGGCTTTGATCTGCAGCCAGTCGGGCTCTTTCGACGCGCGATTCGGCGCTGCTCTCGTTCACCATATCGGGTACGACCTGGATCCTGGCGATGATGTCTCCCGCCTGTATGGTCTCGCCCGCCTCTTTGTAGACTTCGGCGATGATGCCCGACATCTGCGGTTTGATAAGGATCTCGTTGCGCGGTTCCACTTTCCCGGTAGCTACGGTTCGTTTCTCGATATCGCCTTTGACAGCCGTTTCGATCTTGTAAGTCACTGTTTTCGGGCGCGATTTCTGCCAGAGAAATACAAAGGTAGATATCACCAGAAGCCCTAACAGAGCCAATCCTGCAATTCTCAATACTTTCTTCATATTATTATTTTATATTTCGGATTTCATAATTTCATAATTCAAAATCGCCAAATCAACCTTCCCACATTATTCACATTGGCATATTAACTACACTTCGCTCCGTTGAACGTTGTTTGACACATTATTCTCATTATCATTCCTCACTGATCGCCTCCACCGGTTTGATCATCATGGCCCGTTGCGCGGGTATGTATCCTGCCATAGCGCCAATGATAATGAGGATGAAGAGTGAACCTACGGCCATGCCGAATGATACCTGCGGGTCTTTAAAGAACTGGTCACTCTGGCTGAGCACGATCCCGGCTGCCCGCAGCAATCCCACTCCCAGCACAATGCCGAGTAGACCGGCCAGTACCGTGAGTACCACGCTTTCGCTTAGGATCTGCCCGATGATGTTCCGCGGCGTGGCTCCCAAAGCCCGGCGGATACCGATCTCCTTGGTGCGCTCGCGTACGGTGACCAGCATGATATTGCTCACACCGATAGCGCCCGCGAAGAGCGTGCCCAGTCCCACGATCCATATCAGGGCGGCGATGCCGATACCCAGGTAGTTGAACATCTTGAATTGTTCCTCAATATTCATGCTCCATACCGCATCCTTGTCGTCGGGTGAGACCTGGTGCTGTTGTTTGAGTATCTCCTGGATCTGGTCCTGCACCTTTTTTACCGGTACACCCTCTTTGGCGGTTACTGCCAGCAAGTGAATGATATTTCCCTGGTTGAAAGCCTGCTGCATAGTGGAGAACGGCAAGATAACGCTTTCGGCTGTTTCACCCCCGATATTGACACCCGAAGAACTGCGGGCTACCCCTACCACCTGGAAATAGATGCCGTTCACACGGATCTGTTTTCCGGTAGGATCTTCTCCTTTCATGAAGAGCACTTCATAGATCCGTTCCCCGATGACGCATATTTTTCTTTTTTCGGTGATATCGATATCGTTGATATAGCGTCCATAGAGCATTTTGCTTTTTTCGATCAGATCGTATTCCGGATAACTACCTTTTACCCGGTAGGAACCGTTTTTGTCGCCTCTTACCACATT